>Ga0066388_100000777_pt1 | contig 16196 bp, 6 predicted proteins | sample PanSoiMetaGPlot6_FD_64539 | JGI IMG/M metagenome (GOLD analysis project Ga0066388, IMG submission 64539) | Tropical forest soil microbial communities from Panama analyzed to predict greenhouse gas emissions - Panama Soil - Plot 6 (Hybrid Assembly) | ecosystem: Environmental > Terrestrial > Soil... | reverse complement strand
CTGGATCGCCGTGGGGTTCACCGTTGCGCCGCTCATCTGCGGGAAGACGGGCGGGTCGAGGAAAGTGGGCGGCAGAAGCGGTAGCGAAATCGTGCGCGCCTGCGCGTCAATCGTCATGCTCACCGTCGGCAGCGTAGTGTCTCCGGGCTTGGCGTTCGCGGCATAGGCGACTTTCTGCCCGCCGAGGTCGCGTGTGCGCTGATCAACACCATGCTTTCCCTGCCAACTATCGATGGCAAACTGGTAATCGCCATTCAGCTCCACGAAATAGAGTGGCGTTATGAACTCGGAGGTCTGTTGTTCTGCATCGCGTCCGACGATGTGGAACTGGAAAAGATTCCCACCCACGCTCGGGAAAAATGAATATTTTCCTAACCCATCGAGTATCGGCGGATCGAGGCTCGGCGTGACGAGCGTCGTGATCCGCGCTTTCCCATACGGAAAACCGCGCTGCTGCTGCGCGGTTAGAAAATTTGGCGCGTCGTAAGCCTTTTCGGGCTCGCGGACGATGAGAAAAAAGCGCTGGCGCAAATAAGCCGTTGTCGGGCCGTCGTTGATGCTCTGAAATTTGCGCTCGGTGACTTTCACCAGTGAAGCACGGTGGCCGAACGGGAATAGGTAACCGGCATAAACGACGCGCACGTAGTTGTCGCGCGCCATGGTCGCCTGGTGTCGCCATTCCTCGAGGCTGAATCTCAGCGCGGCTGGCAGCGTGTGCGGGTCCCAATCGCCCTGCACGTCCAGCCACGCCCCGAGCGAACTGAGAAAAAGTTTCTTCGCGTCAATTGGCAGCGGCTTGTAATTGGCGATGCTCAGATCTGACGAAAGCCGCACGATTTGATCGCGATCACTCCCGTCCAGCGCACCGCGAAAATCCGGGGGCACCGGAACTGCCGTGTGGCCCGGCACCGAACCATCGGTGTAGTCTGGCGACCACACCGCCCGGATTGCGCGCGGCGCATTTTCATCGGCGATGAACTTTCCGTTTTTCTGGTTACGCACGGCCAGGCGCGTGTGCCAAAGCTCGGTGCGCTTTTGTTCCGTGACCGCGGCCGTTGAGTGTGCCCACGCAGCGGATTCATTCGGCGAAAGGAACACACGCCACGGCGCCTCAATCGCGGTTTCCGTCGGACCCGGTTCACGGATCGCAGGAGGAAACGGCGGCGGAAATGGAATCGGAACCGGCACCGGGATTAAGCCGATGCCGGCGACCTCGACAGCTCGCTTCGCAGGCCCAGCCTCAGCGCCTGCGTCCGATTGCGCCACCGGGACAATGCTCTGCTGGAGTGCCACCCAGTCGAGCATCGCAGCGAGCGAGAGTGCGATGGAATCCGTTCCGTCTGGAAACTGAAAGGCGAGCCGACTCGGCCCCGCGGCCGCTGTGCGAACCGGTGGCTCAGATGGCGTTTCGCCAGTGAGCGTGCTACCCGGATGTGAATCACTGTAGGTTTCTAGAAACGCCTGCTCGGCGATGTTCTGTGGCGCATCGAACTGCGCGACGAGATACGACGGCTTGCCCGAATCTTTTCGCGCCAGCCGTGGCACAATGCCGCCGGCCTCAAGCGCAACGTTGTAAAACAGAAAGTCGAGCGAAAGTAGGTCTTCGACGCGCACTACAGAAACGCGAAAATCAGGAAGTGAGAACTGCGGCTGGCCTGCGACAGCGGCACCGACGTTCACTCCCCAGCCGGGAGTGGTCCCCGGCGCGGCAACGATCGGCAACACAACGCCGCCGTCGAGCGCGATAGGTTTTGTGGCAATGCTCTCCCCAGGCTGGCCAGCCAGCGGCACGGCAACAGAAACCAGCGCAGGCTCGCAACGCAACAAAGTCACCGAGCCCTTGAGAGTCTCCATTTCAAAACCAGGAGCATCCACAACGTCGCCGATTTGCATCCCGAACTCCGCCGCGAACAGCCATATTGGCTCATGTGCAAAATGCGACAACAGCGCCGTCTGATCTCCCTGCGAATGATCCGGCGTCTGATCGAACGCAATCGCATACACAGGCCGAGTGAGCGCGAGTGGCAAGGGGTTTCCATCGAGATCGGTGATGTTGCCGGTGAGTTTCAGCGACAGCCCGTCGTCACGCGACGACGATGCAACCAGCACACGGGCGGCATCGCCGGTTGCGCTCTCGCCAGCTTCGATGTCAATGCGACCAAACAGACCATCAGAGGCGGTGAGCGTGCCGATCGGCAGATCGAGCAATTGTGGCTTCAACTCCCATAAATTTCCGCCGGTGGCGAGACGCAAGAGCGTGCGTTTCGATTTTGGCTGTGAGCTAAGGCTCGGATCGCCGGGGAAAAGTAGCTTCAACGCAAGCGTGTCGCTCTGCATTACTGGCGCGAGACCGCTCAGGGTTGCGAGATTCGAGCCATGGATTTGGAAGAGCCAGTTTGCGAAAAAACGCGCCTCGGCGGAACCGGCTGCCGCAAGCTTCGAGGTTACGCCCAGCGGGCAGATGTCGCCATTTAGGATGACTGCCGATTGCGCTAGTGCCTGACCTGCGAGCCAGCGCTCGAAAACCGTGTGGGCATGAAAGCTGCCGAGTGTGAAACGCAAATCCATCGGCGTTCCAAAGGCACCTTTTGCCCCCAAGACGCACACAAAATCGGCTGGTAACGCTGTTCCAGGGAAACGCGCGTTTTGTAGTTCGATGCGAAACACGCCGTTTGGCTCGTGCTGGGTGGTGAGCGTCGGGTTGCCAGCAAAACGCTTCACGTCAATGAGCCACGCCAGCCTCCCGTTGAGCTTGAAAGCGACAAGGCCCGGAACTTGCACAAGCGTGACCACGCCCACGCCGGAACCCAGTGATACCGGGGACAAGAGCCTGTCGGTTGCTTCCGGCAGATTTGCTCGCAAAACGCGCTGATTCAGCAACGAGGACGGCATTCAGTTTCCCCCGATGACCGACGACACGAAGCGCTTACTTCCCCGCTCTGTTGCCGCCCTGCTTCGACGTTTCGCCGTCGTTAATACTCCACCTAATTGTTCACTATTGTCAAAGAAGCCGGTGCTAATTTGTCCAGTTCGGCTTCGTCTAATTTTCATGTAGGACTTCATCGGCCATATGGCCAATCCCCCGTTTTGTTTGCGCTACGGCCTTAGAGGTAGCAATCGATAATAGAACTATGCACTGCTAACCCTATTCGTTACGCTTACCTATGATTCGCAATGCTGTGCAACACAGCGAAAATCTGCGCGATTCGTTAGTCTTGAATTGCAAATCAGCCGCTCTATTGGCAGGTCTACGTACGCAAAACGATGGAAAACGTGTGAACGACCGAATTGACTCTTTACCTTTCGGCAGGCGGGAGACATGCCCTGTTTTGTCATTGCTGCGAGGAGAGCGTTCTTCGACTCGTAACATTATGGTCGGTTTGTAACGAGTCTAACCATGGCAGATGCTTAACTGGATTAGCCTCACAACGCGCGACAATTCTCTCGAAAGAAGTGATTCAAAGTCACTTGTCTGAATGGGCCGAAGTTAAAGTCTGGTGCGTTCCGCCACTAAATCTCCTGACGCGCGGTTTGACGAAAACTTGCGGTTTAGTCTAAAACAAACCATAGCGCGGCTAGACTCAGCGTCCTTGATTCCTATCGTATTACAAGCTCGGCTGCGCGAGTAACTAATGTACTCCAGCTTCAGTCCTGAAGAATTCTAAGATCGTTTGGTAATTGTCTGGCGGGTGGCTAAAGTCAGTCAATCCGACCCATTCTTTGGCCAACTCATTTACTTCGACGGGTCGTAAGTGCCATGAAAGGGGTTCCTTCCCAGGATCAACCCCGATATAAAATCTGCCCGCTGGCTGTTTCCCGGCAAGAGCATGTGTCTTTTGACTTATTGGGACATCTTCTTCGCGATTTTCAGGGCGCTTAACGTCGAAGAAAATCTTCACATCTTGAATGTTGATATGTTCAAGTTTCCAGCGCCATTGGAACATCCGCAGTAAACGTCTTGCGAAGGATTGTTGACCGCTCCCACGCACGTTCACGACCGCACGGAGGGGCGATGCCAGATTGTATAGCACGCCGTGAGCAACGTCCGCTGGCACGCTGGGTATGCTAGGAGTGCTGATGGCTTGATTCATATCTTCCGGATCGTAGGGCTTTTCAAACCCATCAATCACCAAGAGTAAGATGTTATCGGGCACCGGGTAATTCATCGGATTTGTCTTTGGATTCGTTAAATCAGTTAGTGCCTCATCGACCCATTCGATTGCGCCGATCAGGCCGCTGTTTTCGTAATATCCACCATCGACAAGGTGTTGGTCGCCTCCGCTACATAGCCTGTTTGATTGCGCTCCCTCGTTCGAGCGGAGAGAGCTTTGATCACGCATGGTCGGCCGACCGGTGGGAGTTATAAAAGGAAACGTTGCTGAAAGTCTGGCCGCAGTGCTTACCGCCGTATCGGCGCAATAACGGTCATTAAACTCAATCTCTCCCACCAAGCGTCGGCGTTTCGGAACGGTGGAAATCGCCAATCGTTCACCCGTTTCCACAATTGTTGAGTTCAACACGAGCGCAGGTCGTTTCAACGCCAGTGCGTCCATGCCCCATTCTGAGAGAGTGGCATCAGCCAACTTTCTTTGTGGGCTAAACTTTCGGTCGAAATTGTCGCACCATTTTTTTTCTAGGATACGTGCGCGATCGTCGCAAATATCACTGACGAAAAATGGCGCAAGTGCCCGCCACAGGTCTTGACGCAGTAAGCCGCGAACTGTCGGTCCCAAGCCGCTTGCAGAGGCAGCTTGAAAACTATGGGTGAAGTCGGGCGTAGGCTCGTCGAATGTTTCTGAATAAAACATCCCGCCGACGCTGCCGCCTGAAACGCCACTGATGAGTCGTACGCTGTGCGGAAAGTCGTATCCGCCGCCAGGTTCGGCAGCGAGACGTTTGCCCAATTGATTGAGAACAGATGCAGTCCAAGCGGCCGACTGAATCCCTCCGCCGGCAGCGGCTACAATCACTAGAGGACGATGTTGCTGTGTGGCCCGGCCGACTACTTCAATCGGTGCCAGCTGCGAACTCATCTCGGGCCTTGGCCAAACACGGTAATAGTGGTCAGCTTTCGTGCAAAAGCCCATTACCCAAAAATAGGCAACAATGATAACTAAGACGGGTAATCGGTAACGATCAAAAAAAAATGTCACGCCTGTAAGGACCAAGACGTAAAGAGAGAGCAATAACATGACAGCTGCGATAGGCGGGATCTGATAGTCGGTTACAAGACAATAAATCCCAATCACGAGGATCGCGTAGGAGGCAGCACGAATCTGTCCATTTTCATACTCCCAAGCTTGCGGATTCGTTGTCTGCAGGTTGTTCACCGAGACGGGGTACAAATATCCCGGTTGTTTTCTCAACCCGATAGCGATACCGAACCAAACCAAACCCCGGTAAAAGGGGTTGTCTCCCAGTTTGGCGCAAATTACGCCGCCGGCGTACGCGATTAAAAGCGCAAGGGAGATCCCTCCTGAAATGGCGAAAACGATTCGAACGCTGAAATCTACACTCGCCTCGGAGGCACGGATAACGGTGGCTATATTAAAGAAGAACGCCACAAGAATAGCAAGAGTCCAAACTCGCTGTATCGCGCGTTGCACCCGTGGTTTCACACGAAGGCGAAAGCGCTTTGAGCACAGGTTTGTGACCACGAGAGCGGTGAAAAAGATGCTTCCACCAGCCAATCCATAGGTGAGACCGACGACGAAACCTTCGAGAGGCGATGATAAATCGTACGCCCCTAAAACTAGCGGTCGGCCACCGCCGGTGGCAAGAAGTGGAAGTGCGAGAAGTGCCACCCAGCCCAGGAAAGGAATGCGGTTCAGATAAAGATAGTGGATCGTGGATGCCGCCGCTGGAAGGAGGGCCCTAAGAATGGATTTGATCCGTTGCCTCATGTTATATAATACAGATGGTAGGGATGTTACTTTTCGAAGAGCTTTGGACTGTGTTTCTCACGGTTAGCCCTAGGCGAAGCAATGAGTTAAGGTGTTTCTTACACAAACTAGAATGACGGGAGTTCGACGCATAAGGAATCCCCTAACGGGCAACGAAATTGCAGCTGCAGTTCAACCGACACCGCCGTGTTCAAAGGATTCTTCGTTAGGCGCATTATCCCCTGTTCCGAGCTCCTTGCCAAGGAAACTTCTCGGCTACGATCTCGTTACTTGGACTATGCGATCAGCAAGTGTAAGTCTGGCGTTTAAGAGGCGATTAACTTGAGGACATTCCTGCGAATCAGCTCGTTGTGCTAGAATTCGTGCTAGAGCACCTCTATTAGGTCTTGAACATCCGTTTGGAGACAGCGGTTGACGCGTGATTACCGCAAACCATCTGCAGGGTCAGCATACCGGCGCTGCAGAATTGAGATGAATGCTTGGCTGCAGCGCGACAATGGCAGGTCTAACGGAAGGACCGTCTGATTGGAATGCGTTCTGGAGCGCTTCATCGGAGGGGATCTGATAATTGAGAAGCGCATCGCGGATATCAGTCGCAACAATGTCCGACCGACCGTGTTTTCGGGCTTGATAACGGGCTTCTTCGACGGTTTTAGCAATCGCCGGAAGACGCATCTTGCAGGTGAGCGCATAACCCACTACTGTTCTGATGAAATCTGCATGCGGAGCGACGCCGGACGTGGCCCATTTTTGCTCCTCTAAGTTCCATCTAAGGGAAAGTAACTTTGCGGCGACCGCTTCCAAGTCCCGTCTGTTTGGTAGACTCGGAAGTTTTTTGTATCGCTTTATCCGGTGTTCCAGCTGTTCGCTTGTCCAACCCGTGTGTTTTTCTACGCGGGTCTTTAACTTTGCGAATTGATCGGTGCAGATCAGTGCGATCGGTACATTGTGATTTACAAGTGCGGTGTTGATCCAATCGACCAAGACTGGACTTGATTCGCGTTGCTGAAGCTGAGGCCAAAGGTAGTGCGCCTCATCGATTACCAGCATCAGTCGAGCCTTGCGAAAGAACTCTTCGACCTTTACCTGCATGTCGCTGCCCTTGCGCTTCGACGCAGAGAGGCCAATTGCCGTAGCGAGTTGCCGAAAAAAGCCTGTTTTGTGCGTGATTCCGCTCAGACTGACAAAGCGAGCTTGACCCTGATGTTGCGCGCACCACGCCTCAACTGCGGTCGTTTTGCCGATACCCGAGACGCCTTCGATCACCACCATCTTGCCGATTGACAGCGCATGGTCCAGCGTCTCGAAGACTTCTTTGCCGATTGTCGTGAGTACAAAGTCGGACCTGACGTTCGCTTCATAGCGTCGCTGGAATTCCCGCAATGCGTCAGCCAGTTCGATGTCCAGTAGAGAACAAGAAGGTCGATTCGGAGGCGGCTGCTCGGAGAACCGAATAACAACCTTTGGATTAATGCAGAAGTCGACGAGCAAATCCGTCAGCTCTTCCTTGGAATATATCGGCAATGTCTCCAGCAATGCCCGCGCGATTCGCGGCAGACCGCTCTCTTTGAGAGATAGTGATTGGAGGAAGAATAAAAGGCTGCGTTTCCGGGCGTCACTCTACAGTCTTGCTTTCGCTGCCACCGCCGTTCCAGGAATACCTCGAAATTCCGCATATTCCGGGCTGCTCATGTAGCGTTCGAAAGAAATTGGCGCGCCTTCAGACGCATAGCGTGTACTCACAACCGCTCCTCGGTTTCTCCGTCATTAGCAAGGAGTCCAAGGTTTCGCATCGCAGCGGTCATCTCTTCAACGCCTTCCTCTGCTCCTGGACGCCGGCTCATCACTCCTTGCGGGATTCCCAGTCGTGCAGCTTTACGTTCGATAGCCGCTGCGCGTTTCTTTTCTTCGAGTCGCTTGCGCTTCACTGCGGCCTGCCGCTCGCGCATGGCGATCCCGATCTCAGCAGTTTTATGATCGATTAGGTTCTGGCGGAACATTCGGCCGGCAAAACCTGTGGAGAAGTTTTGCGACACCGCGCGGTAAAGCGCTTTGCGATATTCTTCGTGCGCTTCGTTTTGTGCGAGTGCTGCGTTAAGCACTTCTGCGGGCGCATCCATTCCGGGCACTCTGATTTCTCGTTCTACAACAAACAGGGTCCTTGGATCTTCTTTGAGGTTGGTGACAGAAATGACCGAAGGACTCTCGACGTTGAACCAGGCGATCAACTTCTCTCCGCGCAGTTCACCCGTTTCCCGGTTCTTATAAGTGAACTGCTCTTTGCCAAAGCGGAAGCTGATGCCGTTCCGTCCTGAGCAGACCCGCATCTTGTGCGTGGCGAGCAAATGCCGGCATGACCTGTCCAGCCGCACGCGCGGCTCAGCCCCATGAAATTTCTCAAACGCTTCTTTTGGACTTAGCCCAGCACAATATTTTCCTTCCTGTCGCTCGTTGTTGTATCGATCGACGATTACTCCCAGCCGTTGCAGATATTCGGATTCGGATAAAAAGAAATCGCCAGGGTGAGCTTTCCCTCTTCGGACGAGCGAGAGCTGTTCCTGAACCCGCTCAAATTTATCGTGTCGCTCGTCACGGCCGGCGTAGCCAGGTTCGCTTTCCAAATAGTTTTGTAATAGCCCAAAGACGCGCTCAATCACTTTGCCGCGTGGCAGCTTGGCGTGCCGGAATTGCAATCCTAATCCCCGCAGTCCCATCTCCGTCTGGTGCCAGTTAATTTCATCGGAGCGACCGTGCAGGAGCCGCGCTGTGCGCCACATTCCGTTCTCATAATAAAAACCCTTTCTGGGAAGCCCGTACGTGTCAGCGACGATCGTCGTCAGGTTGCGTATGTGATGAGCGGTGTAATTCCGCTGTGGGATCAGCACGTAGCCAAGAATAAACGTGGTACGGCAATCGCACATTGCCAGAGACTGCCCGCGCAGAAGCTGAAATCCTTCTTCGCTCTCGATATAGTAGTAATTGGGCAAGGTGACATCGTCCGCTTGAAACCAATCACCAGCGTTGAACGTGGACGGATCGCGATTGATGAAAGCGCCGTTTATTCTTGCAGTGCGCGGCCCGTGATGATGATCGCGGAGCATTTTGAGTTTGTTGGCAATCAATCGTCGAATCCGTCGCGGCACGTACGATTTGGCAGGAGTCGCCGTGTAGTGCTGCGACACTTTTGTATTAATCAGACCTTTTTTGCGGGATTCCCGCCAAGCCTGGGCGAGGCCGCCGCCAGAGCGAAGCGCCTTAGCGATGAGCGCGTGTTCCTCTTCTTCTGAAAACTTCGGTGCAGGCCGTCCCGAATTCTTCCTTCGCGCATCGGCAATGGCCGCCGGTATGCGCCCACCATAAATCCAGCGCTTGAGCTTCCGGTCGAACTGAACCTTGATTCCTCTGGGCGATCTTCCCAAGAACGCAGCGTTCTCGTAAAGAAATTCAAGCGTTGCGCGTTTTATCGGTTTTGGCTTGCCAGTCCGTTCGGTTTCTCGCTCGAAGTGTTCAAAGGCGTAAATCCAGAGGCAATCTTTCTCTACTTTGGTGGGAGCCGCTGGATTCGCGAAAGATGCAATCAACTCTTGCAACGGCGGGAAAGCTGCGGGCAAGAAATGAATGCGTCGCCTTAACTCCGGTCTGCGCGCCGGTGACCCGTCGAGATAGATTTCCAGTCGTCCCCAATTTTCTGCGCCGCCATCGCGCGTCAGTGTACGCCGAAACAATCGGCGCCAATGCCGGGTCGAAACACTGTGTCCGAATGCTCGCCGATAATCCTCAACACCGAGTCGTTCAAATTCCGCGCTTGTCTGCGAATCGTCGTTCACGCACGCTAGCGCTCGAGCTAGAGCGCGCTGCAACAACGAAGCCCGTTCGATTGCGTCTTGACTAAGGTCGCTCAGCGAATATCGCGGTCGCCAAATAGGCACTCGAGACGCAAGCAACGCTTCAACACTCGTTTTCCGCCGGGAAGCAGCATCCTCGAGCGCCGTGAGAATATTGTGAGGCAGTGCATCTTTCGACCAGGCTCTCGTCTGATTCCCGCAGATTATCTTCGTTCCAGTGCCCGGAATCCGTCGTAACGCTTCTAGCACACCCCGTTTTGGCCGCTGAAGAGTCGCGGCAATTTCGCGAGCTGTAAATAGACTTGTAGACATCCGATAAAGGGGAAGGATGTCACTATAGTGACATATATGTCAACTTCGAAATCTGGTTAAAATCGGACGTGCCGAAGAAAGATGTTTCGCAAATGGTTTCACTGCGCGTCGTCCAGTTGCTCCGGCAAGAACGTCAGCGACGCGGAATGTCACTGAACGAACTCGCTGCGAGATCCTCTCTCTCGCGATCTATGGTGAGCTATGTGGAACGCGGCCTGCGAAACCCGACCTTGGACACCGTTTTGCGCATCGCGAATGCGTTGGGCGTGGATCTATGGAGAGTCCTAAAAGCAGCGTTGAGGCCGGGTTAGGAACGCTAAGCTGGCTTTAATCAATGCAGGAATCGAACCTGCATCACCTTGCTTCATTCGAAAAAATCCGCACCAAGACCGTCCGCGCACCTCGCACCCTCTCGTTTGCCGAATATTTGTGTCGTTTTTGACCGCAGGATGTCCAAAACCGGCCTGTTTCCCTCGCAAAACCGGCCTGGAAGGTGTGAACCGTTTTGGATATCTGAAAAAGCTCAAATCGACAGAATGACACAAATATTCTGTAAACAGCCGCCGATTCCGCGCTCCATAAGTCCGTATTCTACGAGCTATTTAGAGCTAAATCGGCCTGATTCGGCATATCCACGAAATGACTCAATTATTCTGTCAACGCACAAATACTTTTGCGGTGAATGCCAGGGAGGGGATTCGAACCCCTAAGGATTTCTCCACCAGATCCTAAGTCTGGCGCGTCTGCCAATTTCGCCACCCTGGCATCGTCGATTTATTGTTACTTACAAATAAATAAAAGCGATTTCCAGTCTGGGAATATATTCACCCTTTAGGATACATGCGGCACAGTTTGATTGCCGAAATTCAGCGATTTTCCGGCTTTTGTCATTCACCATCGCCTGGAGTACGTTCAAATTCTGCTCAGGCGTTCGTTTCGTTTAAAGCCGCTCGGGGCTTTACCAAAGCGTGGATAATGCCGGCAAGTCTTCAGAAACCGTTCAAGATGTTAAGAGCAACGACGATCCCTTTTGTGCAGCGGCGGTGAAAATCCGCCATCCCCGAGCGTCAAAAGGTAAAGAGTGCGCCTAGGGAGGGCAGTTGGAAAGTAGCAAGACTTACGCTTGCGAAATCCGCGACGCCGCTGTGAGCATTTGGTAACGACGGCACTTGCGCAACCCGACGTCAACGTAGTTGGGGCGTCGATTGTAACCCGGAGGTCGTAAAAGGAATTTGGCTCGGAAGCCGAAATGTGATTGAACAGGCGTTCGGATGAACGCCGAGCAGGCCCGTATTGCACAAGACAATCGCTTGGGGGAGGGCTGGGACCTTTGGGGCCCTTATCTGAGCGAGCGTGCATGGGGCACCGTGCGGGAGGATTATAGCGCGAACGGCGATGCCTGGAACTATTTTCCGCATGATCACGCGCGTGCGCGTGCATATCGCTGGAGCGAGGATGGCATCGGTGGAATTTCTGATTTCAAGCAGCAGCTCTGCTTCGCGTTCGCGTTTTGGAATGGGCGCGACCCGATTCTGAAGGAGCGGCTCTTTGGCGTAACCGGTCCAGAAGGCAATCACGGCGAGGACGTGAAGGAAGTGTATTGGTACCTGGACAACACTCCGTCGCACAGTTTCATGCAGATGATTTATCGTTATCCGCACGCGCCTTTCCCGTATCAGGAGTTGGTCACGCACAACGCGGCCCGCCCAAAGCGCGAAGGCGAGTTTGAACTTTGGGACACAAGCGCGCTCGCAGGCGGTTTCTTCGACATCAAGATCGAATACGCCAAAAGTTCGACGGACGATATTCTGATTCGCGCAACAGCAACAAATTGCGGGCCGAAGGCAGCCCTGTTGCACATCTTGCCAACGCTTTGGTTTCGCAATACCTGGAGCTGGGGCCGCGATACGCGCCGACCAAATCTGCACATTGGAGGCGGTGGTCCCTCGAGGATGCGCATCATTGAAGCGAGCCACCATGTTCTTGGTGATTACCGCCTTTACTGCGAAAGCGCTGATGAGCTGCTCTTTACGGAGAACGAAACTAACGGGGAGCTCCTCTGGGGGATTCCGAACGCGACACCGTTCGTCAAAGACTCAATCAATGATTACGTGGTTCACGGTAACAAGAATGCCGTTAATCCCTCCAATGCGGGAACCAAAGCCGCCGCTTTTTATAAGGTCGATATTCCCACTCGAGAAAGCCGAACGATTCGGCTCCGGCTGAAGCAAATCACTGAGGGCGAGAAATCGCTCCGCGCATTCTCGAACTTCGATGATGTGTTTACAACACGCGCGCAAGAAGCGGACGAATTTTACGCCGCACTTGCGCCCACCTGTTTGAACAAGGAGCATTGCGCGATCCAACGCCAAGCGCTGGCAGGAATGCTTTGGAGTAAACAATTCTATCACTACATCGTGGACCAGTGGCTCGAAGGGGATCCGGCTTCCCCACTGCCACCGCAGGAACGCAAACAGGGACGCAATTCCGCATGGCGAAATCTTTACAACGAGCGCGTGATGTCGATGCCGGATAAGTGGGAATTCCCATGGTATGCGTCGTGGGATCTTGCATTTCATTGCATTCCGCTTGCGTTGGTCGATTTGAAATTTGCGAAGAGCCAGCTCGATCTCATTGTTCGCGAGTGGTATCAGCATCCAAACGGCCATATTCCGGCGTACGAATGGAATTTCAGTGACGTTAATCCACCAGTCCTCGCGTGGGCAGCGTTGCGCGTTTACCAAATCGAACGAAAACGGCGCGACAGAGGAGACCGCGCATTTCTTGAAACTGTTTTCCACAAATTGCTCATCGCTTTCACCTGGTGGGTGAACCGCAAAGATTCGCGGGGCAACAACATCTTCCAAGGCGGGTTCTTGGGGCTCGATAACATTGGCGTGTTCGATCGTAACGCTACATTTCCTGACGGTAGCCGACTCGAACAGAGCGATGGCACCAGCTGGATGGGCATGTTCTGCCTCAACATGCTGCGCATCGCGCTCGAGCTCGCCCGTGAGAATCCAGTTTATGAGAACATCGCGACGAAATTCTTTGAGCATTTCCTCGGTATTGCCGCTGCGATGAATAATCTCGGGGCCAAGGGAATTGGTCTTTGGGACGAGGAGGATGACTTTTATTACGACGTACTGCACACGCCGGGGGGACGATACGTTCGGTTACGCGTGCGCTCGCTGATCGGTTTAATGCCACTGCTTGCGGTGGAAGCAATCGAGCCCGCGCTGCTGGATATGCTTCCTGGGTTCAAAGGCCGTCTTGAATGGTATCTCGTAAATCAGCCTGAACTCTGCAGCCTCATCTCACGATGGCAGGAGCCGGGTGTGGGCGAGCGCCGGCTCATCGCGCTAACACGTGGTCATCGCATGAAGTGTTTGCTGCGACGTATGCTCCATCCTGCGGAGTTTCTCAGCGACTACGGCGTGCGTTCAGTCAGCAAATTTCACAAGGAGCATCCGTATGTGTTGACTGTTCGCGGCGAAGAAAAAGTCATTAGGTACGAGCCTGCCGAATCGCAGACAAATATATTCGGTGGCAACTCAAACTGGCGTGGGCCGGTCTGGATGCCGATCAATTATTTGCTCATCGAGTCGTTGCAGAAATTTCACCATTACTATGGCGACGATTTCCAAGTGGAATGTCCCACTGGTTCGGGTCACTTCACGACCTTGAACGGTGTCGCGAACGAACTCTCGAATCGTCTCATCCGCATTTGGCTGCGCGACACCAATTGCCAGCGACCTTTCGCACATGCTTCAGTCAGGGCGCTCGATGAAGACCGTGATCAGGATCGCTATTGGTTCCATGAATATTTCCATGGCGACACCGGTGCCGGCCTGGGCGCATCGCACCAAACCGGATGGACTGGCCTGGTTGCGAAACTCATTCAGCAACAAGGCGAGTACGGCACCATCAAGAAGCCCGATGTGTTTGCCGATCTCTGAAACACTCAGCCGGAGGATTTTTCCAATTAACCGCAAGTCGCCTTGGGAATTTAACGTGGAGACCGCTCGATTGTTGCCCGAAAATTTCGCAGATGCTCCGCGAATCGCGGCGCCTGAAAATCAGTACGCGATCGAACGTCTTCGAATAGTCGGGTAAGTGTGGGATTCTTTGGTGCGCTCGACCCTTCGTGCGTGGCCGCAACCGAGAGTCGATCAAGCGCAAGGACAAGTCTTTGAGCACGCCGGAAAAGCAGGTCGAGTGAAGTTTCTTTGGTAACCGCGAAGTCGGAGTCAGTTGCGGCTAGCGCGCGAAGGAGCTGGCGAGCAAAATCGTCGCTGAATTGAGATTCCGCCGCGCGGCGCGCTAGTAAATCTGCCTGTTGTTGTATGCTCAAGAACAAACCGGCGCTCGTTGATCCGCTGGGTTGATCGATCACCGGCAGGTTTGTTTGCTGTGCAGTCGCTCTAGCCAGCAGCCAGATGAGTCCTTTCCATCTGGCAGCTTCTTCGGTGTCCGGCGTTTCAGTTTTTGCGAGTGCCCAACTCATCTCGCGCAACGCCACGGCTTGCCCGACAAGCCACGCTCGCAAACCACTCTGTGGGTCGTCGTCTCGCCAATGTTTCGGCTCGTCGACAGATTGTCTATCGATTTCAAAAGTAAGCTCGGGATGGCCAGCCTTGAGAATATCGGCATCAACATTTTGGTGGCACGCTACGCATGTATTTGCGCGAACATAAAAACTTTTCAGATCACGCATTCCGGCAGTGACGCGCATGGCGTAAGTCCAATCCCTTCGGGTATGCCCGCGCAACCACGATTCTGCTGCGTTGTGACAATTTTCGCACGAAACGCCTTCATCCGGGTGGGCTGTGGGCGCGAGCCGCGTAGGCGCAACAGATTGAAATGGTGAATGACAAACGGTACAACGGCTGCTGTCCTGCGCAGCAGGTAAGCCGAGCGCCTCAGCCATCCGCGCGGAGCGAGCGTTCGTCAAGATCGCGTACGCACGCGTGTGAAAATCTTTCTGCGACCACGTGATGTACTGGCTGCGCTTCTCCCCAGCTCCGCCGTGACAGCTCGACGACTTACAACCAGCAGCGCCAACGAATCGATCGCCTCTGGCTGGCGCAACTTCTACTTCCGCTGCAAGACCGCTCAGGCCCGAAGCCAGCAACAAGACAATTGGACCCAGCCGGCACAGGACAGTTTGAAGCACGCTTTCGAGGCTATCGGAAATGACGGTCGCAAACCATTCCAAATTGGACGACGGCGCACACTCCGAGGCCTGCAGCGAAAGTTCTTCCTCGAAAAGGATGGAACGACTATTCTTGCGTTGTTCACCCGAAACTAACCGACATGCTGCAAGTCGTTGAAAAACCCTTCTGGGGTAAGCTGTTGAGTATCAGCCCAAGCTATCAGGGAGCAATTACAATCGGCCGGTTAACGACTTTGTTCGCCGTTCTATTTTTGCAACTGTCATCGTCTCAAATCACGACTGCCGAAGACACAAGCCATAAGGACGCGGCGACGCTTATTTCAAAAGAGAATTTGGTGGACAGTTCCAGGCCGCCGGCGCAGTGGCGGTCAGCGACCGTGGGTCAAGAGCTCATCGCCCATGATCGATTGCGAACGGGAGAAGATAGCCGCGCGGCTGTGCGTTTAGGAGATTCGAGCATCCTGCGAATCGACGAATTGACCGAGGAAGAGATCTTGCCGCCGCAGGTTGCCGGCGCCAAACCCACCATGGACCTCAAACAAGGCTCCGCTTATTTTTTTAGCCGCGAAAAATCACGCGAAATCCACGTGCAGACTCCCGCTGCTAACGGCGCGATCCGGGGGACCGAGTTTGTCATAACTGTAACCGCAAATGGGTCTACCAGCTTTACGATCCTCGATGGTGAGGTAGAAATCTCCAACTCTCAAGGCTCGGTCTCGGCGCAGAGCGGCGAACGTGCAGAGATACAGCCTGGCGCGGGTCCGACGAAGGCCGCCGTGGCCGAGGCGATGGATTCCGCTCAATGGTGTTTTTATTATCCGGGTGTTCTCGACTTGAACGAGCTGGCACTTTCGCCGTCCGAGCAGGATAGGCTGCGAGAATCACTCTCGGCTTATGGCCAGGGCGACATACTGCGCGCGCTTGAAGAGTATCCGCGTGGTCGGGTACCTGCTTCGCCTG
>Ga0066388_100000776_pt1 | contig 16199 bp, 13 predicted proteins | sample PanSoiMetaGPlot6_FD_64539 | JGI IMG/M metagenome (GOLD analysis project Ga0066388, IMG submission 64539) | Tropical forest soil microbial communities from Panama analyzed to predict greenhouse gas emissions - Panama Soil - Plot 6 (Hybrid Assembly) | ecosystem: Environmental > Terrestrial >... | reverse complement strand
GGGTGGGCGGCTGGTGCGGGTCGGTGGCGGCCTGCGGGTGGGAGCCGCTGATGGAGGCGGCGTGTGGGGTGGGCGCGGCGGCTGGGTACGGGGCGCCGCTGGCGGGCTGGTCGTGGTCTGCGGGCTGGTCGGGCGGCGTGGCGGCCCGTTCGGTGCTCTCGCTTGGGGTGGTCCGGGTGTGTTCGGGGTGGTCGGCGTCCAGCAGGGCGCGGGCGGCGGCGGCGACGGTGGGGATGTCGGTGTCGGCGACGTGTTGCAGGGTGCGGCGGGCGGTCAGCGTGTGGGCGGGGTCGGTGTCGGTGAGCCATTCGCCGAGTACGGTGACCGCGCCGCGGCGGATGGCGGGGTGGGGGCTGTCCAGCCCGGCTCGGACCGTCTCGGGCAGCGGCGCTGGGGTGATGGTGCGCCCGGCTGGGCTGCGGGCGAGCAGGAGCTTGCCCTCCGCGCCGTACAGCCAGCGCTGCGGGGTCTGTGCCGTGCCCCGGGCCCGGACCTGCTGGTAGGCGTAGTCGTAGGCCTCGTCGACGGAGACGTAGCCGTCGTTGTCGGCGTCAGCGGCGCCGGTGCGCAGTCCCGCGACCAGCGCGGTGGTGAACACCGACCCGGCCGTGGCCGCGCCGGGGACGGGGTCGCCCTCGAAGGAGTACTCGCTGGCCCGGGAGGCGGTCAACACCACCCGGCCCCGGCCCTGCCCCAGCAGCCGCTCACCCAGGTCCACCTCGGCCTCGCCCTTGGCCGTGGCGGCGAACGCGCCGCTGAAGCAGCAGTCCAGGATGATGACCTGGCGGCGGGCGCGGCACTCGTCCAGCTGCTCCAGCAGCCACTGCGACTCCACCGCCGTGGCCGCCAGCCGGGACATGCGGGTGTCGGCGGCGGCGAAGTACAGCCGGCGGCGGGCGTCGACCAGGCCGTGGCAGGACAGGTACACCAGCACCAGGTCCCCGCCGCCGCGGCCGTCGACGAAGTCACCGACCGCCAGCCGCAGCTCCTGCCCGGTCGCGTCGAGCACCGTGGTGACGGTGAACCCGCCGACCACCGGGTCGGCCAGCACCTCCGCCAGGTCAGCAGCATCCCGGGCCGTCGCCCGCAACTGGCCCAGCGAGGCGTCGGCGTAGGCGGCGGTGGCCACGACCAGGGCCAGCCGAGGCCCCGGCGGCAGCTCAGGCGCCGGGCGCGTGACGGGCGAGCCAAGCATCGACGATCTGCTCCTGCTGCCGGGCGCTGACCCCGGTCAGCTTCAGCACGTCGCCGCCGAAGCTGACCTCCACACTCCGGCCGGTCCGCGAACACCAGCCGAACAGCACACCGAGCACCGCGCGCAGCCCTTCGACGGTGCCAAACCGGACCGCCAGAGCCCCGGCCACACCACCGAGCCCCTTCGCCGACTCTGGGACGCTGCCGCCGGTCACCGGGTCGACCGAGTCCACGTCCACCTCCAGCAACTCGGCCCGCAGCCGCCCGGTCAACTCGGCCACCTCCTCCAGGTCGTCATCCCCGGCCGGCCGCACCCAGACCGTCAACCCCTCCACACCCACCAAGTCCCCCTTCAGCCGGTAGCTGTCGCCATGCCACAGCCCGCCGCACGCTGCTCTGCGCGGGTCCTGCCGCGGGGGGCCTCCGCTTGGCAGCGTCTACGCGCATTGTCCACTAGCGGGCTGCCCAGCAGCCGCGAATGCGCCAAAGCCAGACCCCGAGGTTGCAGCTCAACCCCTCTTCGAGACAGTTGGGCGACCGTCACCCAGAGCCGCCATCGCAGTGACGCCGACAGCAGGTCCGCACGAGTCGGCCCGCGTGGCCCATCAGCGAAGCTGCCTGCGCAGACGGCTTCTCTCCTTTTGCGGAGGCTGGCATGGACGTCCTCGTACTGGGAGAACGGAGGAGAGCGCCGGCCAGGGGGTGGACCGGCGAGTTCACCAGGTGACGGGCAGCGCCGTCAGGGTGCGAATGATCGTTGCTGGCTGCCAGGTCAGCTCGGCCAGCGGGACGGCCGGCGCCAGCGTCGGGAACCGGCGCAGCAGCGCGCCGAGACTCTCCTGCAGCTCCATCCGGGCCAGCGCCGAGCCGACGCAGAAGTGGATGCCGTGGCCGAAGGCGATATGCGCCCCGTAGTCGGGCCGGGTCACGTCCAGCTCGTCCGGGCGGTCGAAGACAGCCGCGTCCCGGTTCGCCGAATGAGGCAGCGGGAGGACCGCCTCGCCAGCGTGGATCCGCACACCGCCCAGCTCGACGTCGGCGGTCGCGATCCGGACCAGACCGGCCGCGGTTATCCGGCTGAAGCGCAGCAGCTCTTCGACCGCCTGCGGCAGGAGGTCCGGCTGGCGGACCAGCATGGCGAGCTGGTCGGGATGGCGGAACAGCGTGACCACCGAGTTGGCCAGCTGGTTGCGGGTGGTGTCCTGACCAGCACCGATCAGCAGCAGGGTGGTCATCACTATTTCGCTCTCGGTCAGCCGGTCGGCGCCGTCGTGCGCCTCGACCATCCCGGTCAGCAGGTCCTCCCCCGGCTGTTGGCGCTTGCGGCCGATCAGCTCGGTGAGGTAGCCCACCGCCTCCTGGCCGACCACCCCGGCCTCGTCCGGCGGTACCGCGGTGTCCGACGCGATGTACTCCAGGAAGCCGTCCAGCCGCGACTGCTCCTCGTGCGGCACGCCCAGCGCATGGCAGATGACCCGGCTCGGCAGCGGCTTGGCCAGGCCGGCGACCAGGTCGGCCGGCGGGCCCTGCTCGGCCATGCCGTCCAGCAACTCGACCACGATCTGGGTGACCCGCGGCCGCATCCGCCCGACCGCCCGGTAGGTGAACGCCTTGTTCACCAGCCGCCGGACCCTGGTGTGCCCCGGCGGATCCATGCTGACCAGCATGTCCGGCGTCTGGACCGACGCGACCAGCGTCGGCGCCCCCGGCTCGGCGGCCCGCTGGCGGCTGAACCGCGGGTCAGCCATCATGGTCTTCACGTCTTCGTACCGGGTGATGACCCAAGCCTCGTGCCCTGAGGCAAGCCGGACCCGGGCCACCGGCTCCTCCGCCCGCAGCCTGGCCAGGTCGGGCTCCTCGTCGCTGGACAGCGGGGTGGGGAACGGGAAGAGCGGAAGGGAAGAAGTAAGCCTCTGCTCGGACATCTCTGCTCCCGCCTGAGCGTATCTGGCGATATGACGCAACATAGAACGCCGCCCAGAACGGCTCAACACTCCCGCGCAGCGGCCCGGTCTTTCCGGTGCCGGAGGCCAGCACCGCGAGGGTGTCCCGCTCCAGCGCTTGCGGTGCGACCTGCGTGCCTGCGTCTCATCCACCGGCGAGGTCGCGGAGGCGGCCGAGCCGCAGGCCGCGCTGCGCTGCCCTGACTCGTCTACAGGTGCCGCGCAGCCAGTACGGGCGTGCGCAGCCGGCAGGATCGTCAACGGCCAAAATCGTAACGGCCTGACCGTAGCGGCCGAAGCATGATCGCACGAAAATGGGGGCAGCCGTCAGCCGGCCTCGAGAGTCGCCACGCAGCCGGTTCAGCGGAGTTCCGGCGGTGGCCAGGCAGGGCCGTGCGACGTTCGGTCCGGGAGGGAGGCAGCGGTGGAACGGCCGACATGGGCGCCCGAGGACATCAGCCTGGACCAGCCCAGTCAAGCCCGGATCTACGACTACCTGCTCGGTGGCGCATACAACTCTGCCGCGGATCGGGAGACCGCCAGGCAGATGATCAAGGAGATGCCGGACCTGGTCACCGTGGCGAGGGCGAACCGTGCGTTTCTGTACCGGGCCGTGCGGTTCCTCGTCGATGCCGGGATCCGGTAGTTCCTCGATATCGGCTCCGGCGTTCCGACCATGGGGAACGTGCACGAGGTCGCCCGGCGCGTGGCCCCACAGGCACGAGTCGTCTACGTCGATATCGACCCGGTTGCGGTGGCGCAGAGCCGGGCGCTGCTCGCCGGCGACGACCAGGCCGACGTGGTCCACGCCGACCTGCGCGAGCCGGACCGGATCCTCGGCAGCGAGCAGGCGAGGCGGCTGCTCGACTTCGACCAGCCGGTCGGGCTGCTGATGCTCGCCGTCCTGCAGTCGATCCCGGATGCCGACGACCCGGCCGGCGTGGTGGCCAGGTACTCCGACCGGGTCACCGCCGGCAGCCACCTGGTGATCGCGCACCCGTCCGCCGACAGCCGTCCTGACGAGATCGGCAGGGTCCGCGAGATTGTCGCCCGCATGCCCAACACGATGACCCCGCGCACCCACCAGCAGATCAGCCAGTTCTTTGCCGGGTTCGACCTGGTGGAGCCCGGCCTGGTGTGGGTGCCGCAGTGGCGGCCCGAGCCCGACGGGGAGTTCGAGGCGCACCCCGAACGCTCCATCAGCTATGGCGGCGTCGGCCGCAAGCCCTAACGAGCCGGCGTCGACCAAGTCGAGGTCCGAGACATGGCAGAGACGATAGCGGAAGACGGTTCGCGGCAACGTTGAGCCTTCAAAAGCGAAGTCGGCCGACAAGCCCGAGCGGCCGAATATGATAACCTAATTTTGCAGGCCAATGAGGGCGGCCGGGAGGAATGTGCAATGGGCAGGATATCGAGGAGGTCCCGCTGACTTCGGGGCCGGAGTTCGGGGTGGCTGTGCCGGTCGGCGAGCGGCCGGGTGTGCTTCGGGACAGCGCCGACCGGGTAAAGACCGCCCCGGCGGTGTTGAGCTGGCTCGACCCGGCAACGGTGCCGGACCGCCGGGACGTCTCCGTGGTCATGACCGTCCCGTTCACTGTGGACGGCCGCGTCGTCCTCGCGCGGCTGCGGCGCGGCGTGGAGCTGCCGGGCGGCCACGTGCAGCCCGAGGACCACAGCCTCGAGGACGCGGCCAGGCGCGAGGCGTGGGAGGAGGCCAGGATCACCCTCGGCCGGCTCGCCGTCGCCCAGGTGATCCGGGTGGACTACCCGACCGATCCGCCGAGTACGACGCACATCGTGGTCTTCACCGGTCGGGTGCTGCGGATGGCCCCGTTCGACCGGGCGCACGAGTCCCTGGCCCGGATGGTCGTGCCGAGCGAGGACTTCATCGACCACTACGGCACCGGCAGCCGCGACGACCGCCGGGTGCTGATCGCCGAGGCCAGCGCCGCGCTCCGGTCAGTTCCCGAGCAGTGAGCCAGCCGGCGTAGCGTCGGCTGCCCAGGGCATCCGGGCCCAGGGCATCTGGGCGTAGTGGTAGCGGGCGCCCAACACCGCGGCCCGGACCACCCGGTACGGCGTGTAGAGCACTTTGCCGATCCACAGTGGCGGGTACGCCTGTTCGCCGTCTTCGCCGTCCGCGCAGCGGTCAGAGAGGTAGCGGGCACCCCGGGCGGCGGCGGCGCGGGCCCACGGGTAGGCCGCCTGCACGGCCAGCAGGCAGTTGACGGCGTAGCCGGTCTCCTCGAGGGTCCCGCCGGCCAGCCCCCAGGACCCGTCCGCATGCTGGCTGGCCAGCACCCAGCCGACCGCGTCCCCACACAGCCGGTCGTCCAGGCCGGTCAGCACGGGTATGGCGTGACAGGTGGCGTAGTACGGGGAGAGGTGCCACTTGTCCAGCCAGTATCCGTCGCTGGACCGGCTGTCCCACAGGAACCGCAGCACGATGTCGAGCTGCCTCGCCATGGCCGCCGGGTCGAGCCGCAGGGCGCCGAGCACGTGCACGTTGGTGCTGACCGAAAATCCTCGTTCCAGCTCGAACGTGAGGTAGCCGTGGGGGGTCTCGAAGTCCCGCAGCAGGCCCAGGTCTGCCGGGTAATCGCAGTAGGCGAGCAACGGCAGCACCGTGCCGGTGTCGTCGGCGTCCGGCGGCAGGCCGTCCGAGGGCCCGAAGCCATGGGCCGACCCGCGACCGGCCAGCCGTTTCACGTGCGGGCGCAGCAGACTCGGCGCGACCCCGGCCATGGCCAGCGGGTGGAACGTCCAGGCATCGTCGAAGGTCCGGAACCGGAATATCGTGGGCGCGGCGCCCTGCCCGGTGGCCCGCAGCGCCGTGGTCAGGTACTGCAGTGCCCGTTCCGAGACTGCCCGTTCCGACCGCGACAGGTCGTACATGGCGGCCGTGGCGGCGGGCGAGCAGCCGAACGAGCCGTCCGGTGCCTGCAGCCCGGCCAGTGCCGAGGGGGGCCAGCGGTCGGTGAACGTCTCCAGCGAGTGGGCCAGCGTGGTGACCCGATGGAACGCCTCCGCCGGGACCACCGACATCTTGCGCTCGTACAGGTCCCGCACCCAGCTCAAGCTGTCGAACGGCAGCGGCAGGCCGAGCGCGCGGGCCCGCTGCAGCATGGCCGGGACGACGAACTCGAACCCGATGGTCTCGTGCGGGTCGTTCGGCCGCACCTGGCCGCTGATCTGGTGCAGCCGTTCCACCCCGGCGCTTATCCGCTGGCTCACCTCCGGAAAGCCGTCCGGGCCGGAGCGGGCCAGTTCGGCGAGCGCGACCACGGCCGCCAGCGTGTTGACCACCCGGTCGTGTGGCGTCGGAACCGGTGAGCCCCAGGACCCGTCGGCGTGCTGGTTGGCCAGCAGCCAGGCGACCGCCGACGGCAGCAGCAGCTCCCGGCCGGCCGGCTGGCTGCGCAGGGTGGCCAGCGCCGCGGTGTCGTACGCGCTGGGCGAGATCGCTGTGACAGCGGGTTCCGGGAGCAGCCGATCGAGACGGTCGACCAGGTCACCAGGCAGCACTGACGAGTCCTTCCACAGTGGACCGTCGGCAAGGGACGGTCGGCGGCATCGCCGGCCTCACGGCCGGATCGAGACTGGAAGCCGATGGAAGCCGCGGATCGCGACGGTGTTGCGGCGCACCGGCGTGCCCGCCAGGGCGAGCCGCGGGAAGCGGCGCAGCATCCGCGGGAAGAACACAACGCTCTTCAGCCTGGCCAGCGCCGCCCCGATGCAGCGGTGGATGCCGGCACCGAAGCCCATTGAGCTGGGTCCGCTCCTGGCGATGTCGAACACGTCGGGGTCGGCGGGTCACCAGGTAGTTGCCGAAGACGTCGCTGTAGTACACCGGCGCCGGCTCGCGCAGCCGCGCGTACCACGGGTACGGGTTGTCCTGTCCCTCCTCGGTCAGCAGCGACTGCACGACCTCGCTTGCCTCGTCGAGAACCTCCGCGGCCTGCATGCGCTGCTCTCCCTCACGATCCGCTGTCCGGGTCAGTCGTCCGGGTCAGTCGTCCGGACCAGTAGAGCCGCGTCGCCGCCCCGTGCCGATGTGCGTGTTCCGGCTGCTGGAACGCCGGGTCCGTGGCACGGCCGGGTCTCGGGCCAGACTGGTGGCATGACAGAGCGGGTCGACGACCTCTACGCTGTTCGGCATCATGAACGGCAAGGGCGAGGCGGTCTTCGACAACGGGCAGCACTTCTACTTCATTCTCGACAAGGTGTGACCTGGCTGAGTTGTAGGGGGACTCGTCAATGACTGATGAAATCCAGCCGTTCCGGATCGAGATTCCGCAGGCCGACCTGGACGAGCTGACCGACCGGCTGGCTCGCACCCGCTGGCCCGACGAACTGCCCGGCGCGGGGTGGGAACACGGCGTGCCGGTGGGCTATCTCAGCGAGCTGGCGGCGTACTGGCGCACCGGCTACGACTGGCGGGCGGCCGAGCGTCGGCTCAACCAGATCCCCCAGTTCACCACGACCATCGACGGGCAGAACATCCACTTCCTGCATGTCCGTTCGCCCGAGCCGGACGCGGTCCCGCTGGTCATGACGCACGGCTGGCCCGGGTCCATTGTGGAGTTCCTGGGCGTCGTCGGCCCGCTGACCGACCCCCGCGAGCACGGCGGCGACCCGGCCGACGCCTTCGACCTGGTGATTCCCTCGCTGCCCGGCTACGGGTTCTCCGGGCCGACGCGCGAGCCCGGGTGGGATCCACGCCGCATCGCGAAGGCGTTCGCGGAGCTGATGGAGCGGCTGGGCTATCCACGGTACGGCGCGCAGGGCGGCGACTGGGGGTCGGCGATCTCGCGCGAGCTGGGCCTCCTCGACGAGGCTCACGTCCTCGGCATCCACCTGAACCTGCTCGCCACCTGGCCGTCCGGCGACCCGGCGGAGCTGTCCGGGCTGACCGACGAGGACCGGCGGCGACTGGACCACAACAACCGGTACCGCGCCGGGCTGTCCGCCTATGCGGCGGTCCAGTCCACGCGACCGCAGACTCTTGCCTACGCGCTCACCGACTCACCCGCCGGGCAGCTCGCCTGGATCGTGGAGAAGTTCGTCGAGTGGACGGACCCGAAGTCTCCGGGGGACGCCATCGACCGCGACCTCGTGCTCACGAACGTGATGCTCTACTGGCTGACCGGAACAGCGGGCTCCTCGGCCCGGCTGTACTACGAGCAGGCCCACGCCCCGCGTCCCCCCCAGCCGTCCACCGTTCCGACCGGTGTCGCGGTGTTCCCGCACGACATCCTGCTGCCGGTGCGGCGGCTCGCCGACCGGTACGACACGATCGTGCACTGGACGGAGTTCGACCGCGGCGGGCACTTCGCCGCCATGGAGCAACCCGACCTGCTGGTCGGCGACATACGCAGCTTCTTCCGCAAGGCACGGTGACGACCATGGGGCAGACCACCGCGGCCCAGGATCTGGACGTCCTGGCGAGGCTGTTCGAGCCGGAGGTCCTCGACGATCCCTCCCCGTTCTACGCCTGGTTGCGGGAGCACCTGCCCGTTCACCAACACCGTTCGGGCCCGTACTACACCTGCCGCCATGCCGACGTGCGGTGGATGTTCCAGACACCGCTGCTGCGCTCCCCGGAGCCCGGCGAGCTGGCCGGCCGGTTTCCGCGGCTGTACCAACATCGGGCCTTCCAGCGCCTCGCGCGCACCATGGCGGCGACGAACCCGCCGGTCCACACGCGGATGCGCCGGCTGGTCACCCGGGACTTCACCGCCAAGACGATCACCGACCTGTGGCCGCGGCTGGAGAGCGTCTGCGACGCGCTGCTGGACCCGCTGGCCGAGCGGCTGCGCGACGGCGAGGTGGTCGACCTGCACACCGAGCTGACCATGCCCTTCGCGCAGACCGTCATCGCCGAGCTGATCGGCATCGACGCCGCGGACCGGCCGGCGTTGGCGCTGCGGATGAACACCGTCCTGTATGCGACCAGCCCGGCGTCGACCGACGAGATGCTCGCCGCCGCCGACGAAGCCGGCACCCGGGTCGAGGAGTACTACGAGAGCCTGATTCCGGCTCGCCGTGAGCGGCCTCGCGCCGACCTGGTCTCGGCGCTGGTCGGCGTCCACGACGGCGACGAGGACCGGCTCAGCGACGACGAGCTGATGAGCCTGCTGTGGGGCCTGTGGGCGGCCGGCTTCGAGACCTCGGCCGCCGCCATGGACAACGCCGCCATCATCTTGCTCCGCCATCCCGACCAGGCCCACTGGCTGCGCGGGGGACCGGAGGAGGTCAAGGCGTTCGTGAACGAGAGCCTGCGGTACCAGCCGCCGAGCGTGTGCAACAGCTTGGCCCGGATCGCCCTCGAGGACATCGAGCTCAGCGGCGTGACGATCCCGGCGGGGTCGGACATCCGGGGTCTGCCCGGCTGTGCCCACCGCGACCCGTCGGCGTTCGACGACCCCGACCGCTTCGACCCCGCCCGCGACACGTCCACGATGGTCAGCTTCGGCCACGGCATCCACCACTGCCTGGGAGCGAACCTGGCCCGCGCCGAAATGGGCATCCTGCTGTCCCGCCTGCACGCCAGGCTCCGGACCCTGACGCTGGCCGAACCCCCGGTACGCCGCCTGACGCCACCACTGCTGGCCTTCGACCGTATCGGCGTGGCGGTGGACGGGCCCTGAAGATCAGTGCAGCCAGAGCTTGGCTGGCAGCGCGGGCCGTTCCGTTCCGTCGGCCGGAACGTGTCCTCCCCCGGCCGGAGCCGGTCTGCCTAGAGTCGGCGCAGCTTCCGATCTCGTGAAGGGATGGTAGCGCCATCAACACGGCCATCGTCACCAGCCCGCCCTGCACCGATGTCAGGGTGACCGAACGCGTCGACCGAGCGCTCCGGGAGTTCTTCGACGGGCAACTCGACTTTGGCGCCGATGGTGGGTGGCCGGCGGTCCTCCTCGTGACCGCGCAGTTCGTGCTCGGCGGCGGCAAGCGGCTCCGGCCACAGTTCTGCTATTGGGGCTGGCGCGGCGCCGGCGGCGGCGACTGCGAGGCCGTCATCGCGGCCGCCGCCTCGCTGGAGATGCTGCACGCTTTCGCGTTGATCCACGACGACATCATGGACGCCAGCGACACCCGGCGTGGCCGGCCGACGGTGCACCGGTCACTGGCCAGCCTGCACCAGCACAACGGCTGGCGCGGCGCGTCCGAGCGGTTCGGGGTGAACGCGGCGATCCTCTGTGGCGACCTGTGCGCCTTCTGGTCCGACGCGATGCTGCACGGCTGTGGCCTGCCCGCGGCGCGGTTGGCCGCGGCCCGTCCGCTGCTGGACCGGATGCGGACCGAGTTGTCCGCCGGGCAGTATTTCGACCTGGGCGAACAGGCCAGCGGCGGCAGTGTCGAGGGCGCGCTGCGGGTCATCCGGTACAAGGCCGCGCGGTACACAGTGGAGCGACCGCTGCAGCTCGGCGGGGTGCTGGCCGGCGCCGATCCCACGCTGGTCAGAGCGTACAGCGAGTACGGCATCCCTATCGGGGAGGCTTTCCAGCTTCGCGACGACGTGCTCGGCGTGTTCGGCGACCCGGCGCTCACCGGCAAGTCCGTCCTCGACGACCTCCGGGAGGGCAAGGCCACCGTCTTGATGGGGCTGACCCGCCGGGCGGCGACCCCGGCCCAGCTCGCTCTGATCGACCGCCTGCACGGCGACGCCGGCCTCGACGCCGACGGCGCCGCCGCGCTGCAGCATACGATCATGGACACCGGTGCGCTCGACCGCGTCGAGAACATGATCGAGGAACGGACCGCCGCCGCGTTGAAGGCACTGGACCGGGCCGCTCTGGCCGACGAGGCCCGGGTGGCCCTGCGCGACCTGGCCATCCTCGCCACCCACCGGCAGACCTGAGCCGAACCAACCAGCGGCCACCATCCAACCGGGCAGCTGAAGAAGGAGGCCGTCGTGCCATCCCGTCGCGATGAAGCAGTACTCGTTGCCCGCCTCGTTGCCAGCCGGACCATCACGAGCATGTTCGCCGCGCTCGGCGATCCGCTGTGCCAGCTCCAGCAACCGCGGAACATCGCCGACCCACACCCGGTCTACCGCAAGCTCCGGGCCCGAGGACCGTTTTACCGGAGCAGGCTCGGTTACTGGGCCACCACGTCCTACCAGCTCAGCAACGAGATCATGCGGGACCCCCGGTTCGGCATGCGCAACCGCGCGGGCGTCGTGACGTTCAGCGACGATGTCACGCGCCCGTCGCTGTCGTTGGTCACCGAGTCCATGCTGAAGCAGGATCCGCCGGACCACGGCCGGCTGCGCCGGTTGGCCTCGCCCGCCTTCCGTCGCGGCCCCTTGGCGGACAAGGTCGGGAAGACGATCGAGAAGACCGTCCAGACTCTGCTGGGCGAGGCGGAGGTCCGCGGCGAGTTCGACCTGATCTCCGACCTTGCGACGCCGCTGCCGATCACTGTCATCGCGGAGCTGCTCGGCGTGCCCAATGTGGACATCGGCCGGCTGGCCCGCTACGGCGTGGTGCTCGGCGCGGCGATGGACGGACTGCGGTCGCGCCAGCACCTGCGGGACTTCCGGCAGTCGTCGGGCGAGCTGACCGAGCTGTTCCGGCGGCTGATCGAGCAGCGCCGCAGCGACCCGGCCGACGACCTGCTCAGCGTTCTGGTCGCGGCGCGGGACGAGGACGTGATCACGGAGCCGGAGCTGATGGCCAGCTGCCGGCTGCTGCTGATGGCGGGATTCGAGACCACCGTGAACCTCATCGGCAACGCGGTGCTCTCACTGCTGCGCAACCCCGACCAATGGGAGCTTCTCACCGAGCGCCCGGAGCTGGCTCACGGGGCCGTCGAGGAGACGCTGCGGTACGAGCCGCCGCTGCAGGCCAACTTGCGAGTGGCGCACACCGACGTAGTGCTGGCCGGGCGGCGCATCCCCGCGGACAGCACCATGCTCGTCCTGCTGGGCGCGGCCAACCGCGATCCCGACGTGTTCGACGAGCCGGACCGCTTCGACATCACCCGCGCCGGCCCAGAGCATCTGAGCTTCGGCGGCGGCATCCACTACTGCCTCGGTGCGCCGCTGGCTCGGCTGGAGGCCGAGATCGCGCTGCGGGCACTGGCCGAGTGGATGCCGGGGCTGCGGTTGGCCGGGCGGCCGGAGTGGCGGCCGGGGGCGACGGTACACGGGCTGCTGCATCTTCCGGTGCGCAACGGGAGGCAGTAGCCGCCGGGAGACGAGGTGACCCGTGTCGTACCTGGCCCTGCTGCTGATGTTCCTCGTCCCGCCGACCGTCCTGCTCTGCGCGTGCCTCGTGCTGCGCGCCGGGCCCGGGACCGACCTGCGGCGCACACTCCGGATTGCGCTGCCGGTGCTGGCGGTGCTCGTGCTCGTGTCCACTTTCTACACGGCGCCGTGGGACAAGTGGATGATCGACCACGGCGTGTTCGTCTACCCCCCGGTGAAGGTGGCGGCCTGGACCGGAGCAGTGCCTGTCGAGGACCTTCTGCTGTTCGCCGTGCAGTGTGTGTTCGCCGGCTCGTGGTCGCTGCTGGTCCTGGGCCGGCTGCCGCCGAGCAGGCCGGTGTCGGCCGGGCGCCACGGGAGCCACGGGCGCCTGGTCCGGGTGGTCGTCACGGCTGCCGTCATCGCGGCGGTGGTGGTCGGCTTGGCCGCTCGCTTCCAACATATGCTGTACCTGTCGAGCATCTCCGCCTGGTTCGGGCCGCTGCTCGCTGTCCAGTACGCGTTCGGGGCCGACGTCCTGCTCAGGCAGTGGCGGAGGTGGCTGGCCGCGGTGGTGCCGGCGACGATGTGGCTGTGGCTCGTCGAGGCCGTCGCGGTTCAGCAGGGGATCTGGTGGGTCGACCCGGCTCAGTCGGTCACGTGGCGGCCGGGCGGCCTCCCGCTGGAAGACCTGGTCATCTTTGCGGTCGGGACCGTGCTCGTGGTGCAGACCACCATGTTCGCGGCGAGTCCTGTCGCCCGCGAGCGGATTCGCGCCTGGTCCGAGGTCGCCGTGTCCGTCCTGGCCCACGGGCGGGTCGCCGGGACAGGCCAGCATGGTCTACTGCGGACGGGAAAGGACCCGGCATGAAGACCGTCCGTGGACCGACCGACGATGTCGTGGTCGTCGGTGCTGGTCTCGGCGGGCTGTCGGCGGCGCTGCGGCTGGCCGCGGCCGGCCGGCGGGTGACCGTGCTGGAGCGTGAGTCGACCCCAGGCGGCCGGGCGGGCGTGGTCACCGGCTCCGGGTACACCTTCGACACCGGACCGACGGTCCTGACCATGTGCGAGATCGTCGCGGACGCCCTGCGCAGCGTCGGCGAGCGGCTGGAGGACTGGCTCACGCTGCGCCCCGTCACGCCGCTGTACCGGGCCACCTTCGCCGACGGCTCGCGGCTGGACGTGCACGCCGACCCGGACGCGATGGCGGCGGAGGTCGAGCGGCTGTGCGGCGCGGCGGAGGCAGCGGGCTACCGCCGTCTCGTGGCGTTCCTGCACCGTCTGTACCGGTGCGAGATGAGCGACTTCATCGACCGCAACATCGACTCTCCGCTGGGCCTGCTGACACCCAACCTCGCGCGGCTGGTCGCCATCGGCGGCTTCCGCCGGCTGTCCAGCAAGGTTGGTTCCTACCTGCGCGACCCGCGCACCCAGCGGGTCTTCTCCTTCCAGGCCATGTACGCGGGCGTGTCGCCGTTCCGAGCACTCGCACTGTACGCGGTGATCTCGTATATGGACTGCGTCAGCGGGGTCTACTTTCCGCTCGGCGGCATGGCAGCGGTGCCCGCGGCGCTCGCCGCCGCGGCGCAGCGGCACGGTGTCGAGATCAGGTACGACACCGAGGTGACCGGGGTGGAGATGTCCGGGCAGCGGGCGCGTGCGGTGCGGACGGCCGGGGGCGAGCGCATCCCGGCGGACGTCGTGGTGCTCAACCCGGACCTGCCGCTCGCCTACCGCGACCTCCTCGGCCGGGTTCCACGCCGCGTGCGCCGCCTGCGCTACTCGCCGTCGTGCTTCCTGCTGCTGTGCGGGTCGCGTGCGGACTACCCGCAGATCGCCCATCACAACATCCACTTTGGACGTTCGTGGCGGGGCACCTTCACCGAGCTGATGCGGCGTGGCCGGCTGATGAGCGACCCGTCGTTCTTCGTCACGTCACCGACGCGGTCGGACCGGTCGCTGGCGCCAGCCGGCAGGCACAGCTACTACGTCTTGTTTCCCACCCCCAACCTGCAGGCCGGGCTGGAGTGGGACAGCGTGGGTCCAGCCTATCGTGACCACGTGATCGCGACGCTGGAGGCGCGTGGCTACCCCGGCTTCGGGCCGGCGATCGAGGTGGAGCACGTCACGACGCCCGCCGACTGGTCCCGTCGGGGCCTGGCCGCCGGCACCCCGTTCGGGGCCGCGCACACGTTCTTCCAGACCGGGCCGTTCCGGCCGGGAAACCTGCACGGCGAGAACGTCGTGTTCACCGGCTCGGGGACCCAGCCCGGCGTCGGAGTCCCGATGGTCCTGCTCAGCGGCCGGCTAGCAGCGGAGCGGGTTCTCGGGAGCCGTCCCAGCGCAGCGGCAGGCTGACCACCCCGGAGTGCTGGACGAGCGGAATTGGCCGCAGGGGCGTGTCCGGAAGCCGCCAGGACCCGGGCAGCCTGGCCAGCATCGCGGTGAGCGCGATCCTGGCCTCCATCCTGGCCAGCGGCATGCCGAGGCAGAAGTGGACGCCATGCCCGAACGCCAACTGCTGGCCGGGCTCGCGGTCGATGTCGAAGTCGTCGGGATCGCCGAACTGCGCAGGGTCGCGGTTGGCCGACGCGAGCCAGGCCCAGACGAGTCGACCGGCGGGGATGACCACCTGGCCCAGCGACACCTCGGTCTTGGTGATGCGGGCGACGCCGCTGATCGGAGACAGGTAACGCAACGTCTCCTCGATGGCGCTCGGGACGAGGGACGGGTTCGCGCGGACTCGGGACAGCACGTGCGGATGCTGAGCCAGGCAGATCACGGCGTTCCCGATCAGGTTCGTGGTCGTCTCGTGACCGGCCACGAGAATCAGGTTGGTGAGATTCACCAGCTCGCGGTCGGTCAAGCCGCGCCCATCTATCTCGGCGCGCACGAGTGCACTGATGAAGTCGTCGGTCGGTTTCCGCCGGCGGTCGGCGGCAGCCTGCTCGAAGTAGCCGCTCATCTCTTCGAGATAGTGGGCCTGCTCGGCAACCCGCGCGGCGTCGGCGTGGTGCCTGGAGTCGAGAACGATCAGCATGGCGTCGGACCAGCGCTTGAAGGTTCCCCGCAGCTCCGGGTCGACACCGAGCAGCTCGGCGATCACGACCGTCGGCAGCGGGTAGGCGAGATCAGCGATTACGTCCATCGTCTGAGCGCCCTCGACGGCGTCGAGCAGCTCAGCCACGAGCTGCTCGATCCGAGGCTCCAGCAACGCGACCCGGCGCGGGGTGAAGGCTTGGCTCGCCAGCCCGCGAAGCTGCCGGTGCCGTGGCGGGTCGCTGGATATCATCGTGTCCGAGACCAGGCGGGTAGCGGAAAGCTCGAGCGTCTGGTAATTGGATGAGAACGTGGCATGGTCCGTCAGCACCCGGAGCACGTCCGCGTACCGGAACACCTCCCAGTGACCGACTTTTTCGTTGAAGAAGACCGGCTCCTTCTCGCGCATCAGGCGAAGGCGCTCGTATATTCGAACCAGACTGCTGGCATCTGCCATGGCACCCTCCTCGCCGGCCACGATGGTAAGGCCGACCCGTCGAGCCGCCGGAACGGCGCGTTCCAGCGACCGGAACGGTCCGTGGGCCGAGTTCCGCGGCCGGACCGAGACTGCTCACCGCACCGCCATGCCCAGATCACCATATCCAGGGCTGCTGGCCGGATGAGGAGTAGCACATGAGCCTGTTCCACGAGACAGCGCAGCAGCAGAAGCTGCGCCAAGCCGTGGCCGAGATGGCCGCACGGTACGGGCTGGAGTACTACGTCGAGAAGGCCAGGGCCAGCCAGGAACTCATCGAGGTGTGGGAGGAGGCCGGCAAGGCGGGCTTCCTCGGTGTCAGCCTCCCCCGGGAGTACGGCGGCGGTGGCGCCGGCCT
>Ga0066388_100000775_pt1 | contig 16216 bp, 12 predicted proteins | sample PanSoiMetaGPlot6_FD_64539 | JGI IMG/M metagenome (GOLD analysis project Ga0066388, IMG submission 64539) | Tropical forest soil microbial communities from Panama analyzed to predict greenhouse gas emissions - Panama Soil - Plot 6 (Hybrid Assembly) | ecosystem: Environmental > Terrestrial >... | reverse complement strand
GGCGCCAGCCATTTCGCTGGCCTGCCTGCGCCAGCCGCCGGGACCCGCAGTCACCAGAAGCGAATATTATGCGCGGCCCGGGCGTCTCCGGCCTCCAGCACCTCGGAATCAGCCGCCGCCGCCATTAGACGGTCGCCCGCCGTGGTGGAACCGTCATCCGCTGGGATGGGACCGCCGCCCGCCGTGGTGAAATCGGCCACCGCCACGGCAGAACCGGCCTCCGCCACGCCCGGAAGGGCATTTGGCATATTGCCGGGCCGGTGGACAACACTATCCACGGCGCCGGTGAGCGGCTGAGCAAGTGTGCGCGCCAGGATTGTCATATCCAGCCACAGTGACCAGTGCTCGATGTAGTAATTGTCGAACCGGACTCGCTCCGGGATGGAGGTATCGCCGGAAAGCCCGTGCACCTGTGCCCAGCCGGTCATCCCACCGCGCATTCTGTGCCTGTCTTCATAGCGCGGAATCAGCTTGGTGAAGCGCGATGTGTAGTACGGCCGCTCGGGGCGCGGGCCGACGAGTGACATCTGCCCGCGGACCACGTTGAGCAGTTGCGGCAGTTCGTCGAGATGAGTTGCTCGCAGCCACCGGCCCAGCCGGGTGCACTGGTCGTCTGACACCGCCCACTGCTCGCCAGGGCTGCCCACGGTGACGGTACGGAACTTGGTGATCGTCATCCGGTCGCCGCCGCGGGTGATCCGCTCCTGCCGGAAGAACACGGGCCGGCCACAGACCAGCAGTTGCACGACCATCACCGCCAGTTGCAGCGGTGCGGTGGCGATCAGCAGCGCGGTGCCAACGATGAGGTCGAAGCCGCGTTTGACCAGCTGATCAGACAATCGCGGCCCGCATCGGCGCAACGGGATGACAGGGATGCCCCATAGGTCATCACGGCAGCTCGCCGGGATCGCCGCGGCCAGCTCGAACATCCGCGGCACGACGCAGACCTCCACCGGAAGGCCGCGGTTGGCGCGCAGCGTGGTCACCAGTTCGGCGTCCGAATCCCTGGCGTTGGCAAAGCACACGATGATCCTGTGGACACCACGCCGGGCGACCACCGTGGCCAGGTCGGGCAGGTCACCCAGTACCGGGAGCAGGCGCTCTGATCTGCGTGGCTCGCGGCCGACAAGCCCCACTGGCCGCAGGCCCAATTCCGTATGGCCGAGAAGCAACCGCCCGACCTCGAGGCCGGTATGCCCGGTGCCGACGATGACCGCCGATTCGACCATCCGGCCGTGCCGGTGAGCCGCGCGCAGCACGACGTACAAGCTCGCTCGCATCGCTACCAGCAGGGCTGGGGCGACAACGGCGAGGAGCAAGAGCCGGGCATCCGGATGCGCCCAGGGGAGGAGCAGCACGCTGGGCGGCGCCACGAGCGCCGCCAGGCGCGGGATCTCATCCGAAATCCGCAGGCATATCCGCAGGCGTTGCGCGCCATTAACGGCCAGCAAGCCAAGTGCGACGACGACATATCCCATACTCTGCCATTCGGGTATTATCAGCAGCACGGTCAAAGCCAATGCGAGCCCGTCGCACACCGGCAATACCCTGTTTCTGGGCGGCAGCCGCTTCCTGGCCTCGGCTGCGCTTCGCCCGGCGAAATGCCTGACACCGCGCCGCCGCCGTCCCCTTGGCGGCCGCCCCAGCACGCCCCGCTCTGCTGCTGCTGAACTCACCCGCTCGCAGCCTTCTTTCGAGGTAAAGACCTCAAGACGACCAGGTTAACAAGAGGTAAACCTCTAAACTTGCATGCAGCAAGAAGCCGACCCGTGCCGCGCCGACGCCTTGCTTGCTTATTGGTGCACCCCCGCCCGACCGCCCCGACGCGGGCACAAACAACAATTAGCGTAGATATCCGCCGGGACATTGTCTAGTGCCAAGCCCCATGTAATTAACCAGCTACGCTCTGTGGATAGTTGGTTAACGCGATCCCCTGCGGCCCGTAGGGGCGGCGGGTGGCCGTGCGGAGAATATCGCCGCTCGCGGGCGGCAGGAGCACGGCGGAGACCCGGTGGCCGGCCTCGTTGACATAGCTGCCGCCGAGATAGGCGACGGAACTCGAGGTGGCGGGGTTCACGACCGCCACCCCGCTCGCGAACGATCGCCGCCAGGCCTGCCCGAGCCGGCTCATGTCGCCTCGGGAAGAGCCGAGCGATACGCGCGGCGTCGGCGCTGCCGGGCCGAACGCGCCCACCGACAGCAACTGCCGGCCATCGGTGGCGAGCAGCAGTGAAGCCAGTGCGTAGCCGCGCGTCTGCGGGGTAACCGTGGCGGAGTAACTGCCAGCGTGGAACCAGCACACCTTGTGCTGGCCGGCGCAGGAGGAGACCTCGCTCTCGTATGCGCCCCATTGGGTGCTGACAGCGTCGGGCCGGGTTGTGTACGAGAGGTAGAACTCCTGCTCCAGGCCGCCGACCGGCCCCAGCCATCGCTGCCACAACCCGGGGAACCTCGTCGCGTAGCCGACGTTGGCCACCGAGCCTGCGCCGGCCGCACGCAGCGCGCGCCCCACTCGCCGCAACGCCGAGAGGGTCGCGGTCTGGACGCTCGCGTCGGTGGGATATCTGGCGGCCGTGCCGTACGCGCTGGCAGTGGTCAGCGCGTTGTCCACGGCAACACCGTCCCACCCGTGGCCGCGGACGTCGGCGAGGACGTTGCGGATCCACTGGCTCTGGTAGGCGCCGCTGCCGTAGTCGGTTTCCCAGGTGTCCGGGTAGCCCCGGAAGCGAAACGGCCGGCCCGTCGCGGCCGCGCGCAGCAGCCAGCCCGGATGATGGCGCCTCAGCCAGCAATAGCCAATGCCCGACGACAGGAAGCGGCTGTCTGTGACGCCGCGGCAGGCACCGCACTCGCCATCTCGCGCCGTGCAGTCATCGGAGCGGACGCCCGACAGGTCCTTGTACACCCAGACCCCGACCGCGGGATTGGCTCGTTTGAGCACCGGGATCAGGCGAAAGTCCCAGGAGTTGAGGACGACGATCGCGTTCGTGCGCGCGATCGCGGCCCATCGTGCGGGCGTGGTGCCCCGGACCTGTGCCTCGTCCAGCATTTCGGTGAAGGCCTTCACCACGCCGGCCCGGGCCGGCGGGCCCGGGCCGGCGGGCCGGGGCATGGCCAGGTTCAGCGCCACGCTGGCGCCGGCCAATGCGACAGTCCCCGCCACCAGGACTGCCTTCCATCTGGCCCTGCGCACGACGATCCCGGCTCCTGACTAGGCTGCCGACATGATAGTGCCGCCGCGAACAGGCTTTACCAGGGCGAAGGGCGCGGTCAAGGCGGCCCTGGACGGGTGGCCGGCCGCGAAGGCGCTGGCCTACGCCGTTGACGATCTCGGCCGCGGACTCGGGCAGCGGCTGGGCCGGATCCAGTCGGAGTCCGGCAGCACGCACCGCGCGCTAGCGGTCGAGGAGTCGGTGGGTTATGTCGAGGCGGTCTTCCAGGACTATCTGACGTACGCCGGCCTTGACCGTTTCGGCGGAACCGCGGCTGAGGTGGGACCGGGGGACAACGCCGGGGTGGGGCTGCTGCTCCGGGCGGCAGGCTGCGAGACGGTCGAACTCATCGACAGGTTCCGCAACCGGCGCAGCCTGGACCAGCAGCGCCGCATCTACCAGGCCCTGGCGGACCGGCACGACCTGCCATCCCCGCCCGGGGGCAACTGGGATGACGAGCAGTTGCCGGGCATCGTCTGGCGCCTCGGATCCTCGGCGGAAGGCTACTTCGCCCAGCGCGCGCGGGACGGCCAGCCGCGCTACGACCTGATCGTTTCCCGGGCCGCCCTGGAGCACCTCTACGATCCGCTCGGTGCCATCTGGAGCATGACGGCCTGCCTTGAGCCCGGTGGCCGGATGGCCCACAAGATCGACTTCCGCGATCATGGCATGTTCACGCCAGTGCACCCGGAGCTGACGTTCCTGCGATACCCAGCGCCGCTCTACCGCCAGATGACGCGGCGATCGGGGCGCCCGAACCGGGTGCTGCTGCACCGGTACCTGAGCCTCGCCGAGGAACTCGGGCGGTCGTCCGGCCTGAAGGTGACGATCCTGGTGACGAGCCTGGTGGGCGAGGGAGAGATCACGCCGCACGTGCCTTTCGCGGCGGTGCCCCCGGCAGCCTTGCGGCGCGCGGTTCAGCGGGTGGAGGCGGAGCGCCCCCACTTCGCCGCGGAGTTCACAGGCGTGAGCTCGGAGGACCTTGCTGTCACCGGGATTTTCTGGGTGGCCGTGCGGCCGCGGTACGGGCCGTCCGCGTCCTAGTATTACGGCGAAAGCTGGCCGCGGTGGGACGCGCAGCGGGGGTGACGCAGTGCCCGCGTTGACAGCGGGACAGCCAAAGGAGCAGCATCGCTAATGGATATGCCCGCATGGTCTATATACATCCGGGAGGCCAGCCTTGGTATCGCTCCCTGCGGGGCAGGAGCTACCGGCGCTCGGACAGCTTCCCTTCGGTGGAGCTTTCCCTGAGCGACCAGCTGAATTTGCCCACAATTTGCATGAAGATGACCGTCTGGCCATCCAGGCCGTCGCCGACCTCGCGGACCGGCTGCCGCGAACTTCCGTGATCTACGACACGGCGGCCCAGCCGCTCCTGGTTCCCCAGGGCGGGCCGCCCCGGGGCGAGTTGGCCAGGCCAGGCGACGTTATCCGCAGCCTGGATAGCGCCAATGCCTGGCTGACCTTGCTGAACATTGAGGCTGATCCGGCGTACGCCGAGCTGATGAACTCGACGCTGGATACGCTCGAGGCGGGGTTCGGCGCGCGGGACAAGATGCGCAACCGGGTGGGATTCATTTTCGTCTCCTCGCCCAACTCCGTCACGCCCGCGCACTTCGATATCGAGCACAGCCTGCTGATGCAGGTCACCGGGGCTAAAACGGTCAGCTTCGGCCATTTCGAAACCCAGGCGACGCGCTGGCACGAAGTGGAGCGCTACTGGGACGGTTCGCATGGGCGCATTGAGTCACTGCCTCCGGAACTGGCCGCGTTTTCCCTCACCCCCGGGCGCGGTGTCTACATTCCGCCGGTAGCACCGCATTGGGTGCACAACGGCCCGGCCATTTCGCTTTCGGTCACGCTTACCTACTTCACCGCCGCCTCGGAGCGGGAAAACCTGATCGAGGCATTCAACGCCCGTCTCCGCCACTGGCATATGAAGCCCCGCCACGCGGGCCAGTCAGCTCCCGCCGACCTGGCCAAGGTGGCGGTCATGCGGGCCAAGGCGCTCCCCCGCCGCGTCCGGCACAAGGGCTGAGAAAGGACCGGGTCAGCCGGGGCCCGCGGTCCCGGCGTCGCCCGGGGAAGTTGGCTGCGCAGCCTCCGGGGAGGCCGGCTGCGAGGAGATGTGCTTGCCTTCGGGCGACCGGTACGCCCGCGTGGCGCGTTCGAGCCGTGCGGCGGTGCCCGGTGCCACGAGCAACGCGAGAAGGGCGGCCGCGGTCCGCGGCGAGCCCGCAGGCAGGCCGCTGAGGGCGGTCCGCCTGGCTTGGCGCAGCCGTCCCTGGGCAGCCAGTTGCGTGGCGCGGTAGAAGGACAGCTTGCCCCGCAGCGCACGCAGCCCCGACCTGGCCGCCGCTGCCTCCGCGGCCGAACCGGCTGCCGCTAGCTCCGCGGTCAGCACTCCGATGCCGCGCTCCGCGGTCCGGGCCGCATCGAAGGACCGGCTGTCTGAACGCAGCCGGTGCACGGCGGTGGGATGCGAGGCCATAGTCACGGTCGCCCCGGCGCGGACCATCCGGATCCAGAGATCCCAGTCCTCGCAAAATTTATCGCGGAAGCCGCCAACCTGTTCGTAGAGCTCACGGGAGAAGAAGCCGAAGTTCACGAAGTTGTGCCGCAGCAAGGCGGTGAGCTGGCTGGAAGGCCGGGGGAAGCGCCGCGTCCCGGTAGGCCCGGCCAGGCCCACCGCAGGGCTCCAGGCGAGTTCCTGCGCGCTGACCAGGCCCGGGTGAGCGGCGTAAACCGCGATCATCGTTTCCAGATGGTCGGGCAAGAAGAAGTCATCGGCATCCAGCATGGCGAGCAGGCCCGCGCTGTTGGCCTGGATGGCCCGGTGCCGGGCGAGGCCAGGCCCGCGGTTCCGGTCCAGCCGGACGACCTCCAAGGGCAGCCGGTCCTGCCAGCGGCGGGCCCGGTCGGCGGTGTCGTCAGTCGAGCAGTCGTCCGCGACCAGCACGGCACCGGGCATGACGGTCTGCCCGGCCACCGAGGCCAGCGCCAGGTCCAGGTAGCTCCCGCTGTTGAATGCGGGAATGATGACCGCCACGTTGGCCGGACGGGCAGGGGAGGCGCTGGCCGGGCTGGCGGGGGACGGGCGTGCGCTGTTCGTCAACGGGTGCTCACCTGCCGCCCTGGGAACGGGCACTGCTCTTCACGGCGGACACCAGCCGCTGGCCGGTGGCCTTGGCCTGGCGGGCCGCGGTCTCCACCCGCATCCCGGTCCGCCCGGCCCAGGCGTTGGCCGCCCGCAGCCGCAGCAGTTCCCGGCGGTCCGGGGCGAAGTTGCCCTTATAGGCCTCGTCACCACGAAGGAAGTCAACCTCGGCGAAACCGCGGTCACAAGCGTCGAAGATACTCGCGGCGAGCAGCGCCGTGGTGGCGTCACGCCAGCGGAAGTCCGTCAGCCTGGCGCTCTGATACAGGCTCACCCGGCCCGCCACCTCGAAACTGACCATGATCGCGATGACGGTCTCCGCCACGTGGAACTCATGCACGGCCACTTCGTCCTGGTCCGCGCCCAGACGGCACGCGGCGGTGAAGCGGCCGAAGCCGGGCAGGAACCGGGACCGGCCGCCCCACTGGGCGCTGTGCAGGTGCCGCAGCGTTTCCAGCGAGCGAACCGCCGACGTGCCCCGGTGGATGCGGTGGACGGCACCCTCAGCGGTCATCCGGGCCATGGCCTTGCGGAGGTTCTTCCGGAAAAGGCGCGAACGCGCGGCCAGGTAAGCGTCGGCGGCGGCAGGCAGGCGCGCCCACGGGGCCTCGCCCAGCGGCTCGCTGCGGACGCTCCCCGGCAGGGCCGCCAGCAGCAGGGACCCGGGATCGACGCCCTCCAGGTCCAGCAGCCGGGCGCCCGGTCGGCCCAGCCATGCCCGCACGGTCCGCACCACCGCGTCCTCGTGTCCCGGGCAGGCCAGGAGATCGAGATGGTCCGGGCAGAGCGGGCCGGAGCCCATCATCCGCAGGCATGGCACGCCCCACCGGCGTCCTTCCTCCAGGGCCAGCCCGCCAAGCAACCGGTCACCGCGGACGACCAGCAGGAACCGGCGCCGTTCCCCGCCCGCGCCGGTAAGCCACCAGGACCGCAGGAACGGGGAGGGCAGCGGCGACTGCCCGGCAAGCCGGTCCCACTGCGCGGCCCAGCCGCCTAGCTCGCCGGCTATGACCAGGCCCGGCGCTGGGACGGTCTTCCCTGACATGTCCCCCTGCAGGGCCATATCGTTACACTAATGCGGGCAGGGCGGGAAAGGCCCGGGGCGCGGGGAACAGCGTGCTGGCGCGGGCCGTGCGATGGAGGGCTCCACGTGGCTCACCAGCTCTCGGAATGGCACAATGGCGGAAACCGTCACCCCCCCTGATCACTCGCTCGCCCGGGGCCGCGCCCTCGCCGCCCGCGGGGCGCTGTGGCTGCTGGTCGGCTCCTGGGGAGCCAAGGGCACCCAGATCCTGATGCTGCTCGTGCTGGCGAAGGCACTGGCTCCCGCCCAGTTCGGCATACTCGCGATCGCCGCGCTCACCTACAACGTGCTGGCCGCCCTCAACCAACTGGGCGTCGGCGATGCTCTGACCTACCTGACCGACGATATTGAGCAGGCGTCGCGGACCGCGCTGACGATGCTGGTCGGGACCGGGCTCATCATCATGGCCATCACCTGGGCGCTCTCCCCGGCGATCGCGCACTTCTTCCACAGCCCGGGCGCTACTCCCGTACTCAAGGGATTCGCGCTGGGCATCCCGTTCGACGCGGCCGCACAGGTCCCCATTGCCCTCATGACGCGTAACCTCCAGTTCGCGCGCCGCACGGTCACCGACACCGTGCCGACGCTGATCGGCAGCGCGGTCACCATCAGCGTGATCATCGCCGGGTACCCGCTGCCCGGCCTCGTGGCGGGCCAGGTGGCCGGGGCCGTGGCGCGGGCGGTGGTGGCCATGGGCATCGGGCCCCGGTACCTGCCCGGCTGGAACACGGCGATGATGCGCAAGCTGCTGAGCTACGGCGGGTACCTCACCGCAGCCGACATGCTCAACTTCGGGCTGCTGAACGTGGACTACATCACGGTCGGGCATTTCCTCGGCCCAGCCGCGCTCGGCTACTACTCGCTGGCGTACCGGATCTGCTTCGTGCCTTACCTGTCCATCTCGGTGGTCGCCAATGGCGCGGTCTTCCCCTACTACTGCCGGCTACCCACCCGCGAAGCCAAAGCGAAGACGGCCGAGAGCGCGCTCAGCCTCATCAACGCGCTGAGCATCCCATGGTTCGCCGGCCTGATCCTTTTCGCGGGCGATATCGGCTTGCTGGGGCATAAGTGGGCCCCCGCGGTCGGCGCTGTGAAGTTCCTGGCGGTCTACGGGTTCTTCCTCTCGTTCATCTTGAGCGCCTTGCAGATCCTCAAGGCGGTCGGCCGCACGGATCTGGTCTTCCTCGCCAGAGGGGCACACCTGGCGATACTGACCGCCGTCCTCGTCGTCACGGTCCGGGGCGGCATCACGGTCGTCGCGCTGGACCAGGCGGTCGTCGCTGCGGGGATCGCGGCGCTTACCGCCTACTGGACCGTTCGCCACGCCTCCCTGCGCGCGGGCGCGGTGAGCCGGTCGGTGACACTGCCGGTCGTGGGCGCGCTCGGGATGGTCCCCGTGGTGCTGTTGCTTGGCAGGATCCAGGGCCTTGATGCTGTGCCCTCGTGGACCTCGCTGCTCGTCCTTGGCCCGCTGGCCTTGGCTGCTTTCGCCGGGATCATCCTGGTGGTCATGCCGGAACCCCTGCGCAAGGGGTGGGTAACCCTGCGCACGCGCACAGCCCCGGCCACGGATCCCCTGACCCCAGACGGCATGCCCGAGAGCGGGATAGGGCCGATGGCCATCCGGGGACCGCCCAGGCTGCCATTCTCCCGGAATCCTCGCTCGCTGACCGCGGGCGCCGCCGCTCTGCTGGTGACCGCCGCGATCGCGGCTGTCGTCGTCGGGCACTGGCCGGTGCCCGCTGTCGCGGGCCTCGCCGCCGTGGGCCTTCTCGCCGTCCTGCTGTGCCGCCTTGACCTGATGGTCGCCTTGCTCGCGGCCGGCTTCTATTTCAACAACTACCTGGCCCGCGGAGCCGGGCTGATCACTATCGACAAGGTCATCGGCGGCCTAGCCGTGTCGGCCTGGGTCCTGGACTGGGCGATCAACAGGCGGCCGATCACAAAAACCAGGCAATTGTGGCTGCTCGTGGGCTTCCTGCTCTGGACCATGGTGTCGATCACCGTCGCGGTCGCAGACAAGGCAGCGCTGGTGACCTCGCTGCGCTACCTGATTTTCGTCACCCTCTACTTCCTGGTCCTACAAACGGTCCGCGGGGAGCGCGGGCGGGCCGACTTCCTGGTGCATGTCGTGGTCGCCGCCGCGGCGGTGGCCAGCATCATCGGCTTGGTCGCCTTCCTGCGCCACCACGTCGTCCAGGCGAGTGGCCCGCTCAAAGACCCCAACGACTTCGGGTTCCTCCTCGCCAGCACCCTCCCGCTCGCCATCTACGAGGTGCGCTGGGTCGGCCGGCGCTGGGCCAAGGCTCCATCGGGCCTGGCCCTGCTACTGATCCTCGTATGCACGTTCGCCACGTTTTCCAGGAGCGCCCTGACCGGGCTGGCCCTTGCGGTCGTCTGGGCCCTGGTGACGGGGCGGATCCGGCTGCGCTGGGTGCTGGGCGCGGCCGTCTGCCTGGGGGTCACGGTGCTGATCGCCCTCCACGTCACGCCGCACATTGTCAAGGCCGCCTTCGGCCAGAAGGCACATGTGGCGACGGCGAACGTCAATGTCCGGATTGGCTACTACCGGGTCGAGGTCAACGAATGGGAGCACTACCCGCTGACCGGGGTGGGACCAGGGAACTTCGTCTACCGCTTCTTCCAGTACGCGCCGGGAGCCAAGGAGAGCCTGCCGTTTCCCTCCAACGTGCTGACGGTCAGCGGTGAAGAAGCGTACCTGGTGATCCTGGCCGAGCAGGGGGCACCGGGGCTGGCGCTGTTCCTCTGCTACCTCGCACTGTCGTGGGCGGATCTGCGGCGCCGCTTCCCGGACGACGAGCGCGGTGATCAACTGCAGGCCGCGCTGGCGGCCGGATTCATTGTCGCCTGCGTCGGCGCGTTGTTCCTTGCCGAGCAGTACTATCCGCCGCTGTGGTTCCTGCCTGCCATCGGAGCCAGCCTGGCGGCGGGCCGCCGCTTGCGGGCCCCCGCCGCGGGCGACGGTGCCGTGATGCCTGGTCACCGCGAAGAACTGGAACCGGTCGCGCTCGGCGGCGCCCGGTGAGGCCGGCAGTGGCCGCGGCGGTGCGGCTGCGGTCATGGTGGCCGTTGCCGGCCGGCCCCGCCACGGCTGTCCTTGGCTGGCACCGGGTCGACGTCGAAGGCGGCAAGCTCGCCGTCGATCCGTCACGCTTCGCCCGCCAGATGGCGATCCTCGCGGCCCACCGCGGGCGCCTTCCGGTGGTGGCACTGGACCGGGCAGCCGGCCCGGCCTCCCCGGGGCCCGCCCGGTCCCGCCGGGTGGTGCTGACGTTCGACGATGCCTGGGCCGACAACCATGCCAACGCGCTGGGGCCGCTGAGCGGGCACGAGCTCCCGGCGACCCTTTATGCGCCCAGCCGCCTGCTGGGCAAGGCCGGGTACATGACGCGCTCCCAGCTGCTGGAGATGGCCGCGGGCGGGGTCACGGTCGGGGCGCACAGCCGCACCCACGCCGACCTGCGGGCCTGCGGCGAGCGCGAGCTGGAAGGCGAGGTGCGGGGCAGCAAAGAAGACCTTGAGGACCTGCTCGGCGTGCCGGTGACCTCCTTCGCCTACCCTGCGGGCCTGTTCGACGACCGGGTGGTGGCGGCGGTCGCTGCCGCCGGGTTCGCCTGCGCGGTGACCAGCAGTCCCGGCTGGTGGCAGCCCTCAGCGCCGCCGTTGTGCATCCCGCGCAGCTTCGTGGAGAACTTCTCCGACGCCACCTTCCTGGCTGCCATGCGGGGCGGCTTGAACGCCCTCGGCGCGCTCGACAAGGTCAAGCGCCTGGCCGGGCGGCTCGGCTGGCGGCCATGAAGGTCGTCTTCCTGCTCACCCAGGACCGGGGCGGGCCGGTGGACCTCACGGTAAGCCTGGCGGCGGAGCTGGCCGGCCGGGCCGGCGGTCCTGAGCTGACCGTCGTAGGACCCGGGTCGCTGTCCCGCACGGGCCTGCCAGACGGGCTCCTGGCGCCGGTGCACGTCCGCGCCAAGACGGACCTGCGCGGCTTCGCCGCCGTTCGCGCCATGCTGGCGGGGCTGGCCCCAGACATCATCCACGCCCAGGACCGCCGGGCCGGCCTGGTGTCCTCGCTGATCGCCAGCCCGAAGACCGCAGTAGTGCTCACCTTCCACGGCGTGCCTGACAGCGCCGCCGGCCGCTGGGTTCAGGCGGGCCCGCTGCGGGGACGCCGCCCCGGCCTGTCCGGCGGCAGCCGCCTGGTCGCCGACGCACTTGTCGCGCGCCGGGTCACCTGTACCGTGGCGCCCAGCCGGGCCATGGCCGGGTTCCTCCGCCGCGAACTGCGGGCGCCTGCCGCCCGGCTCCGGGTCATCCACAACGGGGTCGCCATTCGCTCTTGCCGCCAGCCGGTCGACAGCGTCCGGACGTTTGCCACGGTTGGCTCGTTCGAACCGTGCAAGGCGACCCCGGTCCTGGTGCGGGCCTTCCTCGAGGTCAGCGCGAGCCGGCCCGGGCTGCGGCTCACGATGATCGGCGACGGGCCGGACCGTGCCCGCTGCGAGGAGCTCGTGCGGCAGGCGCGGGGCGGCGGGACCGTCGAGTTCACCGGCTACCGGAGCGACGCCACCACGCAACTGGAGCACGCCGACGTATTCGTCCTGCCGTCGGTGAACGAGAACCTGCCGCTCGCGCTACTCCAGGCGATGGCGGCGGGGCTGCCGTGCATCGCGGCGGCCGTCGGCGGGATACCGGAAGTGCTGGACAACGGCTGCGGGATGCTCGTCGCGCCGGGGGATGTCGGCTCACTGCGCGCCGCCATGGAGCGGATGGTCGCGGAGCCGGGACTGGGGGCGGCGCTCGGCGCCGCGGCCAGGCACCGCGTCGTGGACCGGTTCTCGGTGTCGCGCTGCGCGGATGAGCACCAACGGCTGTGGTCGGAGATGCTTGGCAGGCGCCGGTGAGGATCCTGCACGTGCTGCCCAGCCTGGACGCGGGTGGGATGGAACAACTGGTCATCCTCCTCGCGGCCGACGCCACCGCGCGGGGGGACAGCGTTCAGGTAGCCTCCGGGCCTGGTGCCTGGGTGGAGCGGGTCGGCCAGGCTGGCGCGGAGCACATCGCGCTGCCGGTGACCAGGCGCCGCGACCCGTCCGGCGCCGTGACCGCAACGGCCCGCCTGGCGCGGTGCATCCGGCGGGGACGGCCGCAGCTGATACACGCCCACAACGTCCGCGCTACCCTGCTCGCCAGGGTTGGCCTGGTGGCAGCGCGCCACCGGGCGGTACTGATGACCACCCTGCATGGGCTGGCCCCGGCCGACTACGGAGCGGCCGGCCGTGTGCTGCGCCTCGCCAGCCAGGTGATCGCCTGTGCGCCGGCGGTCGCCCGGTCGCTGCGCGAAGCCGGATTCCCGGCCGGCCGCATTGACGTCATCACTAACGGGGCCGCGCTTCAGCCCGCCGGGCCGCAGCGCCAGGCGGATCTGCGCGCGGCGCTGGGCCTGGGGCCGGCGCCCATGGTGGCCGGTATCGGCCGCCTGGTGCCACAGAAGAACTGGCCGGCGTTCATCACCGCGGCCAGCCGCTTGCCCGGCCCTTCCTATGTCGTCGCAGGGGAGGGCCCGCTACGTGAGGAATTGCGGGACATGGCCGCCGCGGCCGGCGGCACGGTGCGGTTCGTCGGGCTGGTCGACGACGTGCCCGCCCTGGTGGGCCTGGCGTCTTGCGTGGTGTCCACATCAGCCTGGGAAGGGCTGCCGCTGGCACTCCTGGAAGCCTTGTCGCTGGGCGCCGCGGTGGTGGCCACGGCCGTGAACGGCATCACCGACGTGGTCCCGCCGGCTGCGGCGGTGCTGGTGCCGCCAGGAGACCCCGGCGCGATCGCCGACGCAATTTCGCGCGTCCTCACCGACGCAAGCTTGACGGCCAGGCTGCGGCGCGAAGCCCGGTCCGCGGCCGCGGAATGGAGCCCAGACCGGATGCTGGCCCGGTACCGGCAGGCGTACCAGGCGGCCTGTGCGGGTGAGCCGGGACCCGCCTAGGACCCAGGGCTCGCCGCTCCGGCGGAGCGGTAGGGCCCGGGTGCCGTGGCCGACTCACCGTTACCGGCTCCGCCCAGCCCGGTCAGTATCGTGCCGAGGACCCTGGCCCCCGAGCCGGCGAGATCGCGAACCGCGTGCCCCACGCGTTCCGCGGTAGCCGGCCCCGCGGGGATGACCAGCACGACGCCGCCCGCGGCGGTCGCGGCGGCGCGCCCGCCGGAGCTGTTGGCGGGAGGGCCGCCCACGATGACAAGGTCGGCAAGCGCGGTGATCCGCGGCAGTTGCTCGCGGACCAGAGCTTCTTTGTCGCCTTTCGCCGGCAGCGGGCGGCCGGCGGTAATGGCCTGCAGGCCGGCGACACCGGGCACCGGGCGCGGGAGCGAGGCGAGATCAGCCTCGTCCAGAACGGCCGAGGTCAGCCCTCGCTGGTTGTCTAGATTCAAGACCTTGTGCAGCCCCGGTCGGCGCAGGTTCGCGTCTACCAGGATCACGGTAAGGCCAAGCTCGGCCACCGCCGCGGCCAGGCTGGCGGCGACGGTAACCGAGCCCGCTGCCGCCGCCGGGCTCATCACCGTGACGGACTTGATGTCCTGTCCCAGCAGGGCGTACATGAAGTTGGACCGCAGCGACCGCCAGGCGTCCTGGTCGCTGGCTCCGGGGCCGTCGCGGATCGAGCTGAGCACGCGGCTCTGCGCGGAACCCCGGACTATGCCGAGCACTGGCGGCGCGGCGGCCGGGTCGGCGGGCTGCCCGGCACCCTTCGCCGGGCCTGCGCGATGGCGGGTGTCCTTGGAGCCGAACAGGCGCTCCCAGGCCAGGCCCGCGCCGAGCCCGAGGATGACCGCGAGCACCAGCACAACGGCCAGCGTGAGCTTGGTTCTGGGGCTCGCGGGCTGGGTAGGCACCGTCGGCTGGGCATAGATCTGCGCAATGACGACGCCATTCCCGCGCACCCGGGCCAGGAACGCGGTGGTGGCCGCCTCGGCGATCTGCTGTGCCTGGACCGGGTTCCGGCTCTCACCCACGATGTTGATGACGGCCGCATTCGATAGGGATTCGGCGAACACGTCGTTCCCCAGCTGGGTCCCGGAAATCTTGAACGGCAGCGCGGCTGCCGCCTGGTTGAGCAGCAGCGGGCTGGACACCAGCTGGACGTAGGTGGGGATCAGGCTGGCGATCAGGTTGGGATAGTTGGGCAGGACCGCGGCATTGTTGGAAACCGGAAGCAGCGCCACCGACGCGGTCGACTGGTAGACCTTCGGCCGGGTGACGATGTAGCCGGCACCGCCGAGCAGGACAATAGCGGTGACGGCACAGCACACCAGCTTGTGACGCCAGAGCACCTGCACCGCACGGGTTGGCGTGACGGCATTGGCGGATTCATTGGAGCTCAACGCAATTTTTTCCTCGTGAGGTGTTCCTGGATGGGAGACACGCTGGCCTCCCCGCTGGGTGCGGGGCCGCCGCCAAGATCACGCCAGAGCGCGAGTATCGAGTCCAGCGAGTTTTCGAGTGAGTACTGGCGGACCACCCGCTGACTGGCCGCCTGTCCGAGCAGCCGTCGGCGAGCCGGGTCGGCGAGCAGCGCATCCACCGCCCGGGCGAGGGCCGGCGGGTCCTCCACCGGGACGAGCACACCGACTCCGTCGAGGACTGAGCTTCCCGGGACCCGGGTGGCCACCACGGCGGCGCCGCATGCCATGGCTTCAAGTAGTACCAGCGCCATGCCGTCGTAGCGGGACGGGACGACGACGACATCGGCGGCACGGATATCCGGTGCGGGATCCGGATGGAAGCCGGCCAGTTCGACCCTTCCGCTCAGGCCGAGTGTCCGTGCCTGCGCCTCCACCGCGGCGCGGTCCTCGCCCGCCCCGACCAGCCGCAACCGGGCGGCCGGCGTGCGCACGAGGGACAGGGCGGTCACCGCGATGTCAGGAGCACGCGCGTGGCAGAGGCGCCCGACAGACACGAGCAAGGGATCTGCGGTGCGCTCGGCCCGTGGTCCTTCAGGACGGAACCGGGCCGCATCGACCCCGTTCGGAATCAACTGGATCCGGGCGGCCCGGGAGCCGAGCACTGCCTGGCCGTGCGAGCGCTCCTCCGCGGAGACGGCGACCACGGCCGTCGTGACCGGCACCATGAGCCGCTCGAAGAGCCGGTACGCGGGTGCCATCCTGCCGCCGACCAGCCACGACCAGCCGTGCGGGGTGAACACGCTGGGCGGGCGCTGCCGTCCCAGGCTCATGAGCGCCAGGCGCCCTACCGCCCCGGCCTTGGATGAGTGCAGATGGACGATCGCATGACTGCGGGCGAGCGACCGGAGCCGCAGCATGATCGGCAGATCGGTGATGTGCGGGGAGCGCCGCATGTCGAGCGGTACCCAGGCGGCATGCCGCTCCATGGCCCACGCGGCGAGGGCACCGCCGCGCGGGCACGCCACCGTCACCTTGTATCCCCTGGTCACAGCAGCCTGCACTAGGTCGCGAACGCAGACCGCTACACCGTCGACAGTGGCCTGACTGACGATGAGAACCCGCCTGGGATCCAGTTCCGGTCGGCTCGCCACCCGCAACCAACTGACCGCTTTCATGGCATGAAGCGTCCCCTTGGCCCACAACCTCTCACACACTGCGGGGTTCGTGACCTTGCGCACAACCCATCAACGTTCAACGAGCCATCAACGTTTGCGAGGTTGCACACGGTGCGGTCTCTTATGTGTACTACGCGAACGATCTATTCGGCTAGTTCGCGCGCCGACC
>Ga0066388_100000774_pt1 | contig 16231 bp, 11 predicted proteins | sample PanSoiMetaGPlot6_FD_64539 | JGI IMG/M metagenome (GOLD analysis project Ga0066388, IMG submission 64539) | Tropical forest soil microbial communities from Panama analyzed to predict greenhouse gas emissions - Panama Soil - Plot 6 (Hybrid Assembly) | ecosystem: Environmental > Terrestrial >... | reverse complement strand
GGAACAAGTGACATCCCCGTAGCCGAGGAAGCCGTGATTACGGCAGAAGTGATGGGCAACGACGTCGAACATCTCTACGACGTAGGCGTGGCGGGAATCCATCGCCTGCTCGCGCACCGCGCCTCGTTGACCAAAGCACGGGTGATTGTGGTCTGCGCCGGCATGGAGGGAGCATTGCCCAGCGTGGTCGCAGGGCTGGTGGGCGTTCCCGTGATTGCCGTCCCCACCAGCATCGGCTATGGGGCGGCCTTTGGTGGACTTGCCGCTTTGCTCGGAATGATGAATTCCTGCGCCTCGAACGTCAGCGTGGTCAATATCGACAACGGCTTCGGCGCCGGATACGTCGCGTCGCTGATCAACCGGCTGTAACCGGATTCCGAATACAGATAGGGAACTCTAATTTCGTCGCAGAATCCTGAGTCCCCGCTAGTCGTGTCCAAGGACGGGGTGAGGACGATAGGGCTCCCCCAGTCTCTTCAGTTCCTCACAACTGAGTTTGAGTGGAAGCGCCTTCACCAGGTCTTCGAGTTGTTCCATTTTGCTGGTTCCGATGATGGGAGCCGTCACTCCCGGCTGGTGCAGCAGCCAGGCGAGTGCGATTTGCGCGTTGGAAACACCTCGCTGGCGCGCCACTTCCGTGATGCGTTCAACCACTTCGAAGTCTGATTTCTGGTAATAGAGTTTCTGGGCATAGTCGTCGGTCTTGGCACGGCTGGTTTCGCCCAAATCTTCGGGACGGCGGTTCCCCGCGATGAACCCCCTCGCCAGCGGACTCCACGGCACCAGGCCAATGCCCTGGTCGCGGCAGAAGGGAACCATCTCGCGCTCTTCCTCGCGATAAATAATATTGTAGTGGTTCTGCATGGTCGCGAAACGGCGCAACCCGAGCCGGTCGGCGGTGTAGATCATCTTGGCGAATTGCCAGACGTACATGGAAGAAGCTCCGATATAGAGCGCCTTCCCAGCCTTCACAACATCGTTCAGCGCTTCAAGAGTCTCTTCGACGGGAGTCGTGTAGTCGAAGCGGTGAATCTGGTAGAGATCCACATAGTCCAGTCCTAGCCGGCGGAGACTGTCGTCGATGGCGTGCATGATGTGCTTGCGGGACAAACCTTTGGCATTCGGATCATCGGTCAGGGGGAAGAAAACCTTGGTCGCGATCACCACCTGGTCACGGCGCGGAGCGAAATCTTTTAGAGCTCTGCCTAATACGGCCTCACTTTCACCGACCGAATACATGTCGGCAGTGTCGAAGAAATTGATGCCCAGGTCGATGGCCCGGTTGATGAACGGCCGCCCTGCAGCCTCATCCAGAACCCACGGCCGCCACTTGGGTGTGCCGTAGGTCATCATTCCCAGGCAAAGGCGGGAGACCTTCAGCCCTGTGGTACCAAGATTTACGTAGTCCACGCTTGCCTCCAGCGAAAGATCCTACCGCAATCGCAGGTTTCTTAGAGCCACAAGGGCCGGGCAAGGATTCAGATTTGGCCGCGCCATCGCGATAATTGATATCATTAAATGTTCCGCACATACTTTCCGGAGAAATCAGACGTGGCTGAGACGCAGACCAACGGACAAGAAGTGCTTGAGACCCGTGAATGGATCGACTCGCTCGACTATGTGTTGACCAAGGGCGGCGCCGACCGCGCGGGAAGACTGCTGCAGCAACTGGCGCTCCACGCGCGGCGTTCCGCCGGTGTGAACCTGCCGTTTACGGCCACCACTCCCTATCAGAATACGATCCCATCCAGACAACAGGCTCCGTTCCCTGGTAGCCAGGAGATGGAACGGCGCATCAAGAGCCTGGTGCGTTGGAATGCGCTGGCGATGGTAGTGCGGGCGAACAAAATGCAGGAGGGCATCGGCGGCCACATCTCGACGTTTGCATCAGCGGCGACGCTTTACGAGGTTGCCTTTAATCACTTTCTGCAGGCGCGAACCGAGTCTGGAGACCGCGACATTGTTTACTTCCAGGGACACGCGGCGCCGGGAATTTACGCGCGCGCTTACCTCGAGGGCCGGATTCCGAAGCAGAAACTGGAGGCCTTCCGCCGGGAGTTGAGTCCGAGCGGAGGACTGTCCTCTTATCCCCACCCCTGGCTCATGCCGGATTTCTGGGAGTTCCCCACGGTTTCGATGGGACTTGGCCCAATCCAGTCGATCTATCACGCCCGGTTCATCAAGTATCTCGAGAATCGCGGACTGAAAGAGTCGCGCGGAGGTAAGGTTTGGGCGTTTCTCGGCGATGGCGAAATGGACGAGCCGGAGTCGCTGGGCTCGATCACGCTGGCTTCGCGCGAGAGACTGGACAACCTGATTTTCGTTATTAACTGCAATCTGCAACGGCTGGACGGGCCGGTGCGCGGCAACGGGAAGATCATTCAGGAACTCGAGGCGATTTTCCGGGGCGCCGGCTGGAACGTGATCAAAGTCATCTGGGGCAGTGACTGGGACAGCCTGATTCAAAACGACCGCGACGGCCTCCTGGTGCGCCGCATGGGAGAAATTACCGACGGTCAGTACCAGAAGTATTTCGTCGAGAGCGGCGCATACTTCCGGCAGAATTTTTTCGGGACGGATCCCCGGCTGCTCAAGATGGTGGAACATCTTTCCGATGAGCAACTGGCTCGCATGCGTTTAGGCGGTCACGATCCACTGAAGGTGCACGCGGCGTATAGGGCCGCGGCGGATCATGAAGGATCGCCCAGCGTCATCCTTGCCAAGACTATCAAGGGCTATGGACTCGGCGAAGCTGGAGAAGGGAAGAACATCACCCATCAGCAGAAAAAGCTGAACGACGAGGAACTCAGCATGTTCCGGTCGCGTTTCGGAATTCCGATTCCGGATGAAGAACTGCACGACGCGCCGTTCTACCGTCCCTCTGAGGACAGCGCCGAAGTCCGTTACATGAAAGAGCGGCGCAAGCAACTGGGTGGGTATCTGCCGGAGCGCAAGGTTCGGGCTGCGCCGATCAAACAGGTCTCCGAGTCGCATTTCGAGGAATTCTATAAAGGCACCGAGGGACGCGAAGCTTCCACGACGATGGTGTTTGTGCGGCTGCTCTCGAAGCTGCTGCGCGATCCCGAAATCGGCAAGCTGGTGGTGCCGATTATCCCGGACGAGGCGCGAACGTTCGGAATGGAGGCGTTGTTCCGTCAAGTCGGGATCTATTCGAGCGTGGGTCAACTCTACGAGCCCGTCGATATGGACACCTTGCTTTACTACAAGGAGGCCAAGAACGGGCAGATTCTGGAAGAAGGCATCACCGAGGCCGGCTCGATGTGCTCCTTTATTGCTGCGGGCACGGCTTATGCCAACCACGGCATTAACACCATCCCGTTCTTCATTTACTACTCGATGTTTGGATTCCAGCGCATCGGAGATCTGGTGTGGGCCGCCGCTGACATGCGGACGCGCGGGTTCCTGATCGGCGGGACGGCGGGACGAACGACACTGGCCGGCGAAGGGTTGCAACATCAGGACGGTCACAGCCACGTTCTCGCTCTCTCGGTCCCCAATCTGCTCGCCTACGATCCCGCGTTTGCTTACGAGATCGCGGTCATTATTCGGGACGGCATCCGGCGAATGTACGTGGATGGAGAATCGATTTTCTATTACTTGACCGTGACGAACGAGCCGCTCCCGATGCCTGAAATGCCCAGCGGAGTGCGCGAGGGCATCCTCAAAGGCCTGTATAAGTTCAAGCCATCAGAAAAGAAAGACGCGAAGCTTCACGCCCAGCTCTTTGGCAGCGGAACCATCATGTTTGAGGTGCTGAAGGCGCAGAAGATTCTTGAAGAGAAATACGGAGTGGCCGCTGACGTCTGGAGCGTTACCAGTTACAAAGAACTGTATCGTGACGGCAACGAGTGCGAGCGTTGGAACATGCTTCATCCCGCGGAGCAGAAAACAGTTCCTTACGTGACCCGGACTCTCCAGGGCGCACCCGGAGTATTCGTCGCGGCATCTGATTACATGAAGGTTTTGCCGGAAAGCATCTCGCAGTGGGTACCGGGACAGTTGGTCTCACTGGGGACCGATGGGTTCGGCCGAAGCGAGAACCGCGCTGCGCTGCGCAACTTCTTTGAAGTCGATGCAAAACACATCGTGCTGGCTACCTTGGGCGCGCTGGCTCGCGAGAACAAGATCGGCTCCGGCACTGTTCAGCAGGCCGTCAGAGACCTTGGGATCAACCCTGAGAAGGCGGATCCCGCTATCAGCTAGAAAGGTTGGATAGTGACTGAATTCAAGCTGCCAGAACTGGGCGAAAACATCGAGCAGGGCGATCTGGTTCGGCTGATGATTACACCGGGCAATACGGTGAACGAAGGCCAGCCGGTGATGGAGCTCGAGACCGACAAGGCGGTCGTCGAAGTTCCCTCGTCCGTGAGCGGTGTGGTGAAAGAGATTCGGGTCAAGGAAGGTGACAAACTCAAGGTCGGCCAGGTCATCTTCACGGTCGAGAACGGAGCCGGATCGAGGGCGAGGCCGCAGGAAGCCATTCCCGCCTCAAAGACGCCTGCACCAAGAACTCAGAAAGAGCTGGAGACAACAGCGTCTTCGACGTCTGCGCCGGTTGAATCGCCGGAGTCGTCCGAAACAGGCGTCACCGCTCCGCCCGCAGAGTCCAGCTCAAAAGTTTCGACAGAGCCGAGCGCACGGCCCGTCGGCGCCAAGGAATTCTGCCTTCCGGAGCTGGGAGAAAACATCGACCAAGGCGACCTGGTGCGCCTGATGGTTGCTCCTGGCGCGAAAGTTTCTGAAGGACAACCGGTGATGGAACTCGAGACGGACAAGGCCGTGGTGGAGGTTCCTTCGTCCGTGACAGGTGTCATCAAGGAAGTGCTGGTAAGAGAGGGAGAGAAGATCAAGGTCGGACAGATCATCTTCACTCTGGAAGGCGGCGTCACCAAACAGCCGACACGTCACAAAGCCGGCCCCGTGGAGCACGTTTCGGGACAGCACGGAGCGCGGCTGGCGTTCCAGGCGGCGATTCAGGCAGAAGGCAAGACGGAGGAGCAGGCACTGCCCCCGGATCAACCACCACCAGCACAGTCCACGTTTACGATGCCGGCGCAACTCGAAAAAGTCGCCGGCACAGAACATCGCGACCCGATTCCTGCCGCTCCTAGCGTCAGACGCTTGGCACGGGAACTGGGCGTCGATATTTACGACGTCAAAGGAAGTGGACCGGGTGGGCGCATCAGCGAAGACGACGTGAAAGCGCATTCGAAGTCGCTGCTCGCGTCTGCGGTATCGGCTGCGGCCCAAGCGCAGGCTCCCGGCGTCTACCATGAGCCAAAGCTCCCGGATTTTACGAAGTGGGGAAAGGTTGAGCGCGTCTCAATGCGTGGTGTGCGCCGAAAGACGGCGGAGCACCTGCACGAGGCCTGGTTGACGATTGCCCAGGTTACGCAACACGACCGCGCCGACATTACGGAACTTGAGCAGCTACGGGCGAAGTTTGCGCCCAAGGCCGAGCAGGCGGGCGGCAAGATGACGGTGACGGCGATCGCCCTGAAGGTCTGCGCATCGGCGCTGAAGATTTTCCATCAGTTCAACGCCAGCATCGACATGGCGCACGAAGAAATCGTTTACAAGCAGTATGTGAATATTGGTGTTGCGGTCGACACAGAGCGCGGTCTGCTGGTTCCTGTGCTGCGCGATGTCGACAAGAAGAATATCGTGGAATTGGCTGCTGAACTGGCGCAGCTTTCGAAGAAGGCGCGAGAAAAAAAACTGACACCCGAGGAGATGGAGGGCGGAACGTTCACCATCACCAACTTGGGCGGAATTGGCGGAACCGGATTCAGCCCGATTGTGAATCATCCCGAGGTGGCGATTCTTGGTCTTTCCCGTTCGCGCATGGAGCCGGAATGGATCGACGGAAAATTTGAACCGCGACTGATCATGCCCCTCTCGCTTTCGTACGATCATCGCCTCATTGACGGCGCTGATGCAGCGCGCTTCCTGCGCTGGATAGCAGAGGCATTCGAACAACCCTTCTTGCTGTCAGTTCAAGGATAGATTCCGCACTGATAAGGATAGATTGTCAAAATGGCCGAAACTTCGAATCTGCAAATTGCAGTCGTAGGCGGCGGCCCGGGAGGATACGCCGCCGCATTTCTTGCCGCCGATCTGGGCATGAAAGTAACATTGATCGACCCTGAGGTGAACCCAGGCGGGGTTTGCCTCTATCGCGGCTGCATTCCGTCCAAGGCGCTGCTCCATGTCGCGAAGCTGATTGAAGAGTCGCACCAGGCAAAGCACTGGGGGATCGAGTTTCCCGATCCCAAGATTGACCTAAATCGCCTGCGCTCGTGGAAAGAAAGCGTCGTCAAGAAACTTACCGGCGGTCTGGGACAACTTTCCAAGCAGCGCTCGGTGAAATACATCCAGGGACGGGCAGGCTTTGAAAATTCCACAACGCTGCGTGTAACCAAGGCCAGCGGCGGCGATGAAGTTCTTCGCTTCGATCGCATCCTTCTGGCCACGGGATCGCGGCCGGCAGTCATCCCCAGTCTCAAGATCGATTCCCCGCGCATGCTGGATTCGACTTCAGCCCTGGAGCTTCAGGACATCCCGAAAACCATGCTGATAGTTGGTGGAGGCTACATTGGCCTTGAACTCGGTTCTGTCTATGCGGCACTGGGGACGCGCGTGACCGTGGTCGAGATGCTGCCCGGAATTCTCCCCGGCGCCGATCGGGACCTGGTTTTGCCCCTTCACAAGCGGCTGGAAAAAGCCTTCGACGGAATTCTGCTCGACACAACCGTAGCCTCGATCAAGGAAGAAAAAGGCGGCATCCGCGCGACGTTTGAGGGCAAAGACGTCAAAGAGCGCGAAAAAGTTTTCGAGAAAGTGCTGGTGTCTGTAGGAAGGAAGCCGAACTCCGAGATTCCCGGTGTCGATAAAACAAAGGTCAAAGTAGGCAAGCGTGGGTTCGTACAGGTGAACAATCAGTTGCAGACCGACGACCCATCGATTTTTGCCATTGGAGACCTTGTCGGCGAGCCCATGCTCGCGCACAAGGCGTCGCACGAGGGACGGACTGCGGTCGAGGTGATTGCCGGACATAAATACACCTTCGAACCAGCCGCCATTCCTGCCGTCGTCTTTACCGATCCGGAAGTGGCCTGGGCAGGACTAACGGAAACTGACGCTCAGAAGCAAGGCCGCGAGGTGAAGGTTGCGAAGTTCCCATGGGGAGCCTCGGGTCGAGCCGTAAGCATTGATCGTACCGATGGGATGACGAAACTTTTGATCGATCCCGGCTCAGAACGCGTGCTGGGTGTTGGTATCGTTGGCTCGGGCGCGGGCGAACTGATCGCCGAAGGAGTGCTGGCGATCGAGATGGCAGCGCTCGCCGGCGATTTGGAACTGACCATCCATCCGCATCCAACGCTGTCAGAAACCATCATGGAGTCGGCAGAGGTCTTTTACGGCACCAGCACGGATGTGTACCGCCCGAGGAGGGGATGAGGCGTCAAGGCCCGGAGGGTTAGTTTTTCTTGTCGTGCTGAGCAGGTCGAACTAAGCCACGCCAAGGCTTTGTGGGCTGAGCGGGTATCGTTTTTGTCATGCTCAAAACGTCGACGCAGTCACACGAACTCTTTTGTCACGCTGAGCGTGTCGACCGAGCCCACGCCAAGTTCTGGTCATGCTGAACGAAGCAAGAGCGCTCGCTCTGCCAGTGATCTTGCGTAGAGAAACATCCCTACACCCCCCCAACATTTCCAACGGATAGCAGACGGTTATGCCGGCGATGGTGTCTACGGAGAGAGTACACAGTCCTCAGGATGACGATCAGTTGGAAGAGTAGAACAGGCTACGCTTTTGGATTACGTTTCTTATCGCACGCTATGAATTCCCGACACCTGCGCTCCGCTCCTGGTTTCCACTCGGCGCATCGCATCAAGGATGGTTGCGATGACATCCTCATTGCCAACCATCGTGTTGATCATCATGTGGTAGAGGGCGCGCGTGGGCCAGTCGGCGCCGAAATAGTGCTTGATGAATGCAATGCGCTCGCGATCAACGGTTTCGACCAGATCCTCAGCTTCCTTCTCGGTTCCTCCGTCTGCGATGATGCGTCTTATTTTTTCAGCGCGGGGTGCGTAGAGAAAAACGTGAAATGTGTCGCTGCGATCGCGCAGAAAGAAGGGCGCGCCGCGACCGACGACGACCGCATTACCTTCGCGAGCAATCTTGGCGGCGATCCTTTCCATCATTGCAACCATGCAATCGGCGTCGAATGTCTGCGTGTCGTCAAGGGGCATGGCACGCTCATAACTGCCCCGCCAGAAGACCTTGGCCAGCCTGTAGAAGGGACTATCCACCCTCTCGCCATGGCGCTCAACCGCGGAGCAATCGACCTTCGCCATGCCCGCGATCTCTTCCGTCACCCTGTGGTCCCAGAGAGTCCATCCCAGGCGCGCCGCAAGTTCGCTCGCGATCGCGCCGCCTCCACATCCGTATTCACGTTCGATGGTCAGGATTCGAAACATACAAGGTTCTCAATGGACTGCGATCGTGCCTCCCGGTTTCCCCTTCTTCATGACAAACACCAGAGGGAACATACACAGAATAGCGATTCCCAGCAGGCGGAAGCAATCGATGTAGGACAACATCGTCGCCTGGCGGAGAATCAATGCCTGTATCCGGGCATAGGCCTGCTGCTTGGCGCTAGCCGTGTCGATGCCGTGGGCCTGCAGCGAACTCACCAAGCCATTGAGCAGGGACTGCAGCTTGAGGGTGCCGTTGTTGACGTGACTCATCAGAAAGTTCTGATGCACCTGCGTCCGCCTGTCGAGCATTGTCGTCACTACTGAGATTCCAACACTGCCTCCGATGTTGCGTGCCAGGTTCATCAGGCCCGACGCGGCATTGTTCTTTTCCCTCGGAAGGTACGAATACGCCGCGGTATTGATCGGGACAAACAGAAATGCCAGCCCTGATGCCTGAATCATTCTGGCAATGACCACGGTCCGAAAGTCGATGTCCAAATCGAAATTCGTCATGTGAAACAGAGAAAACGAGAGAAGGGCGAGGCCGAGAATAAGCAACCAGCGCGCATCGTACTTCGAAAGCAAAAAGCCCACCACTGGCATGAAGACCATGATCGTGAAGCCGCCCGGCATCAACGCCAGGCCCGACTGTTGCGCCGTGTAACCCAAGATGGTCTGCATGAACAAGGGCAGGAGAAGCGTGCTGCCCAGCAAGGCAAATCCCAGCATAAACATCAGTAGATTTGCGGAGCCGAAGGTGCGATCGCTAAACAGGTGGAGATCGATGATGGGATCCTTGTGCCTCCACTCCCACCAGATCACGAACAGGAGCGAGCAGACGGCAATGATCGTCAGCGTCAAAATGAAGTTTGATTCAAACCAGTCGTCGCGCTGTCCTTTGTCCAGCACCACCTGCAGCGTTCCTAGACCCAGGGCAACAAACCCCAGGCCGATGTAGTCGATCTTGGTTTCCGACAGCTTGCGGCGGCGCATATCGGGAGGATCGGAGATGAGCCGGGAGGTAAGCAGCAAGGAAAGAATTCCGACTGGGATGTTAATGAAAAAGATCCAGCGCCAGGTGTAGTTGTCTGTGATCCATCCGCCGAGTGTAGGCCCTATGGCGGGAGCCATGACGACCGCAACTCCGTACACCGCAAACGCCATGCCACGTTTTGCCGGCGGAAAAGTGTCCGCTAGGATTGCCTGCTCGCTCGGCTGCAATCCTCCGCCTCCCGCACCCTGAAGGACACGGAAGACGATGAGCATTGCCAGGTTGGGTGCGAGGCCGCACAGGAATGAGCTGATGGTAAAGAGCGCGACGCAACTCATGTAGAAGCGCTTTCGGCCAATGATCGAAGACATCCAGCCGCTCAGGGGCAAGACGATCGCGTTGGAAACCAGGTAGGAAGTCAGGACCCAGGTGCTTTCATCCTGTCCTGCGGACAAGCTGCCTGAAATATGCGGCAGTGCGACGTTAGCAATGCTGGTGTCGAGCACCTCCATGAAGGTGGCCAGAGTTACAGCCAGGGCAATAATCCACGGATTCACGGCTGGGCGCACTTCGGCGGGCACGTGGTCCATGGTTAAGGTGCCGCTGCTCATTTGCGGATCCAGACTTTGGGTTCGACGGACATGCCGGGCCGCAGCTCACGTCCCTTGGTCTCTCCGGGTTCAAAGACAATCTTGACGGGAATCCGCTGGACAACTTTCACGTAGTTGCCGGTTGCATTTTCAGGCGGGAGAAGGCTGAAGCGCGCTCCACTGGCGCCGGCGAGGCTGTGTACGTGTCCCTTGTAATCTTTGCCGTTGGAGTCAACCGCGATTTTGACCGGCTGACCAGGATGCATTTGTCGAAGCTGGTTTTCTTTGAAGTTGGCAGTGACCCAAACGTCTTCGAGCGGAACAACCTTCATGAGTTCCTGGCCGGGCTGAACGTTCTGACCTACCTCTACCGTGCGATTACTCACCACGCCATTCACAGGAGACACAATCCTGGTATAGGACAGATTCAATTCGGCCTGATCCAGTTCGGCTTTCTTCAGTTGAACCTGGGCATCAGCCGACGCCGCTCGCGAGCGAATGACCGCCACCTGACGGGGCCCTGTGTCGGCGGTGCGCAGATTGGCTTGCGCCTGATCAAGCTTGCCTCTGGCCTGAATCACCTGCTGTTCAGCCGCGCTGACATTCGCTTTCGCAGCCTCGACCGCAGCGGCATCCGCCTGAGCCGTGGCGACCGCCTGATCGTATTGCTGTCGCGAAATCTCCTGCTTGTCGACCAGTTGCTTGTAACGCACTTGGTCGCTCTGGGCCTTTGTATTGTTAGCCTCTGCCTCCGCCAGAGCAGCTTTCGCGGCATGATATTGCTGAGTGGCCCCGGCGATGCCTGCGTTTGCGTTGGTGACGTCTGCCTGCGCGGCAGTCACCTGGCCCGTTGTGCTCACCGATGTAATCGGTACGTTCACTTTGGCACCTTGTGCGGCCGCCACAGCGTCAGCATAGTTTGCCCGAGCGCGCTCCACCGCGATCCGGTAATCCGCCGGGTCAATTTCGACCAGCACGTCCCCGGCGCGCACTTGCTGGTTGTCCTCAACGTTGAGCTTGATGACCTGCCCGGATATCCGCGGGCTGATGGAATTGATGTGACCGTCAATCTGGGCGTCGTCGGTCGATTCGTAACTGGTGAAATACCGCCAGGCAAGCACTCCTCCCACCAGTAACACGAGAGCTGCGATGATCAAAACCATGCGAAAGCGGGAACTGCTGAACGCTGACCGCTGTCTCTCCCGGAAGTCGCGCCTCGGCGTAACGGGTTCTGGCCGCTCTACTGACGGTTTTTCTGGTTGAGGTTCCTGGACCTTGTCCGTACTCGGATTGATCATGGCTTGCCTCTCAAATATTGCTTGACGCCTTCTTCCGCGAAGCCGGTTGCGCGCGCGAACTGGACCTTGGCCAGATTGTGAGCATAAAGACTGGAAATATAGTTCTCGTTGGCGCTGGCCAAGGCTTCCTGCGCCTGTATCACTTCCAGATTGTCCGTGACTCCGGCGGCGAAACGGTCCTGAGCCTGGGTCAGTGTCTGTTGCGCCAAGTCGACCGAGCTGCGAGCCACCTCGACCTGCTCGGCTGCGGCGTTCAAGTCCAAAAGAGACGTGCGGACTTCGTATTCGATCTGCGCACCCAGGTTGTCGAGTTGCGAGCGTGCCTGGCGGAGCGTGGCCTCGGATTGCAATACCTCACCATGCACTTTTCCGCCTTGAAACAGCGGAATATTGATACTGCCGGTGAGCTGATACGTGGTGTCGGTGGAGCGCGGGCTTACTCCGATCGCGCCATAGTTAGCGGAAAAGTCGAGGGTCGGGAAATATTCCGCCGTGGCCGCCCTGCGCGACCACTCTGCGGCCCTGACTTGCGCCTGCAGTGCCTTGTAGTCTGAGCGCAGTGAGAGCGCACGCTGCACGCTTTGTTCCAGGCTCATCGGGGTCAGTGGCTCGTACGGAGCCTTTTCGGCGAGTGTGAATTCCTGCGCAGAAGGCAGCCCGATGATTCGTCCCAGACCGAGCTTCTGCTTTGCGAAATCGTTGCGTGCCACGATCAACTGCTGTTGACGGGTCTGCAGCTCGACTTGAGCGCGAAGCGTGTCGATCGCCGGGCTGACGCCGGCCTTCTGCTGATCGACGGCCTTGTTATACAGAGCCTGCGCTGTATCCACCTGCGCCCGGGCCGTATCGACGCGCGCCCCTCCAGCCAGCGCCTGCAGATAGCCATTCCCTACGGCGAGCACTACGAGTTCCCGGGCATCACGATAGTTGTGTTGTGCCGACTGAACGTTGAACGCGGCCCCCCGTTCCTTTTCCAGATAATTGAGATTGAGTACTGACTGATGAAGAAAAATTCGCGTGTCAAAGTAGTTAAACGGTCCGACAACGTTGGGGAGTTGAACGCCAGGAACTGCAAGAGCGTTCTTCAAGCCCAATGCAGCGAGGCTGGTCTCCTGCATGGCCTCCAGTGTGGTGGTCGTGATATTGGGAAGCAGATTACTGAGTTCCTTCCAGCGCTGGCCGCGAGCAGAAAGCGTGTTGTCCCCGCTCAGAAGAAGTCCGAGATTATTCTGCAAACCGCGATTTATCGCGTCGGCAAAAGTGAGGGCAAGCGTTTCCGGGGAAGCTTTGCCCGCTGGAACACTGCCCTGAAATGGACTTTGGCTTTGCAGAAGAATACTGGTCCCGCTGCTCTGCGTCGTGCTCTGGTATTGCGGCTGAGTAGACGGAGATTGAGCGGCCGTTTGGCTGCGCGCAACGAGTGGACACACCGTAAGCGTGAAAAAGACCAACCCGGCCGCCTTGCGATGCTTGAGAAGAAGCAGTCGCTTGGCTTGCCGGCCGGACCTTGCGGTCACCCAGCCACGTGTTGGCATCTTATCTTGATTCAACGCGCCGCTTTAGAGATACAGAAAACATCCGGGGTTGTCCTGCGAATCAGGCCGATGTTCGGACAGGAATCAGCGGCATAGTTTACAACGAGATTGGAACAGCGAGCGCGTGTGCCGCGTTCTTTCGGGATCCGGGCACACTTATCCGGTGAGGTGGGGAACCACCCCTAAGGGGTGAGACTAATTCAGGAAAAGGAAAGGGGGTAGCGCGGGGGGATGTAGCGCTTAGCTTTTCACTTCCGTCGAATTCTTCGTTTCGGTTGAAGCTTGTGCTTTAGTGTCCTCGGCCGGACGGTCTTTCATCCCTTCTTTCAAGGAACGAATTCCTTCTCCGAGGCCCTTTCCCAGTTCAGGGAGTTTTTTGGGACCGAAGACCAGCAAGGCGATAGCAAAGATCACCAGCAGGTGCATCGGCTGAAACAAACCGTCGAACATGACAAACCCTCCGTCTGCCAGCCAGCAGAACACGCTTAGTTTACGTTACATTGGTTCGCTTTTCCACGGAAAACTGGCCAAGGCCCATTTGATCCGATTCGGCGTTTCTCTTTTATCCTCCTGATTACAAGCCACTTTTCATTAACCCGATACTCCCGCAATTGGCGGCCGTTTCTTAATTCAGTCCTAAGTCTTCCGTTACCTTCCGCCCTCCCGACGAGCGGTCTAAGGTCGGAGCACCGTCGACGCCCCCATCGGCGAATCGTAGGAGGCTGTGTGACGCGTACCCGGTTTGCCATCGTTCTTCTCGCCCTTTTTGCTCTTGCTCCTCTTTCTCGCGCGGGTGAGGTTCCTACGAAGGCCGTCGACTGCACCAAGCTGATGGCGTGGCTCATTGGCGGTGTGCCGACCAGAGATTTGAGCCGGCTTGCGGAGCGGCGGGAATGGACATTCGTCGGAGATGACGGTTGCAAGGAGACACTACGCTCCGCCGGAGCTGACGCCAAACTACTCAGCCGCATAAGCAAAGGTTCCACAGCAAGAGCCTTACATGGAAAAGAGTCCTGCGCGGTGCAATTAAGCGAAGCAGGCAAACTGTTGCGTCTGGGACGGTTCCGGGAGGCAGAACGCAATTTACGTGATCTCTTGCGCGAGGATTCAGACAATGCCGCGCTGCACTTCGCACTGGGAGCCGTGTTACGCCAGGAAGAACAATGGGATGAGGCCTTCGCCGAGTTCACCGAATCGGCCCGCGGGATGCCTGATTTCCCCGAAGTGCATAGCCGCCTCTCATCACTCTTTTATCACTTAGAGGATGCAACCAACGCAGTCGCTGAAGCGCGCACTGCGCTCAGCATGGATCCGGGAAGCGCAGAAGCTTACAAATTCCTGGCGCTGGGGCTGTCTCTGTCCGAGCAATACGACGCGGCGTTGCATGCCTTCCAGGAATCACTGGCTCGAGTCCCTGACAACCCGGACGTTTATTACGACATGGGCCTGATCCTCCACGAAAAAGGAGATTTGGCGGGAGCGGCTGCTGCATACCGCCATGCTCTGCAGTTGAAACCCAACTCCTGGGAAGCTCACACCAACTTGGGAATGGTGCTGCACGACCAGCACGAATATGATGAGGCGATTGCTGAATACCTCGAAGCCAAACGCCTGGCGCCGGCAGAATCCATCGTCCGCCACAACCTGGGCAGTACCTATTGCGATAAAGGTGCGTACGACGCGGCTATTGCCGAGTTCAGCGAATTGTTCAGGATGGATGCGGCCTGGCAGGGCGGCCATGGGTGCATGGCGAAAGCTTTGATGTCGAAACATGAGTACGAGTCGGCTATTCAGGAACTTCACCGGGCGGTCGAACAGAACCCGATGGGCGCCATCGAACATCGAGTGTTAGGCCAGGCTTTGCTGCTGACCGGCAAGGAACAGGAAGCGCTGCGCGAACTGCAGATCGCCGTATCCCTGAACCCGGACTCTGCCATGGCGCACCACTACCTGGGCACGGCGTTAAACGGGTTGCACGAATACCAAACAGCGCTGAAGGAATTCCGTGAGGCAGTTCGCCTCGATCCCACGGCCGACAACCACTATTACCTGGCAGCGTGTCTGATCAACCTGGGTAGCTACGACGCAGCATTATCCGAGCTTGATACCGCCGCCCGACTGGATCCGGCCAAGCCCGTGTATCGGGCGCGGAAGAATGAACTGCTGCGCCTGATGAAGACCGCCGAGGTACGGTAGTTTCCGTCTCATCTCAAACTGAAGCGAGACAGTGAAACTTGAAATAGGCAGGCCCTATTTTGCTACCTAAGTGCTCTGTTCCGCGCCTTTCCGTTTGGCAACCAGACTGCTTGCACCGAAAGGACAGGACACGGCATGAACTATCGTGTCTCTACGATTCTCAGGAGTTCACCCTAGAATAACGACGGGAAGAGCCTAAGGCATCGTAACGGGAGCCCCACCCATGGAAGCAGCAGGAACAGCACCAGCCAAGATCGGTACACGCGGCTCGCCGGCTTCAATCTCTAATCCGGCCATCGGGCCAGAGCACAATCGCACAAGCAATTACGCTGACTCATCGCAGCTTACGCCCAAGCGCGTTGGGTATGGCTTGCCTTGCTCGAACTGCGGCACCTACTACGCGGCTGATCGCCAGGCGTGCCCAATCTGCAAGAGTACCGAACGGGTCTCTCCGGGGAGTGCGCCTTTGCTGGGCTTGGCACAGTCTACCGATGAGATGCCGGATGATACCCAGCTCGAAGTGGAGCGCGAGCGGTTTCTCAAGGAATTCAAGTCGCAACTCTTCTCCGCTCACATGCAGATCAACGCTTCGGCCACGTTCCGCTGCAGCCAGAATGAGAATCACGATGGTGTTTCGGAGCCTGCCTCCGTCTGCGAGACTTGCTACAGTCGGGCGCAGGATCGGGCAGATTTAATGGAAGCCGCGCTGCACATGGACCTGAAGGAAGCCACGCAGATTATCTACGAAGCTGTCTGGTCCGATCCGTCCGATCCGGGGAAGACCTATCAGAACGCAGCCCTTGCCCTGCTGACCGAACTGCGCCAGCGCGCTGGGATCAGCCGCGTGTTCTCAACGTTACGAAACTATTCTCACTGAACAGAAGACACGCAGGACACAGAGCTCCCCGCCTCGGGGAGTTCAGCGCTTCTGTGTTGCAAAGCGCAACCTGCCAAACGCGCTCGGAACATGAAAGTTCGGCTGTGGCGAGTGCGTGGGCTGCCACGCCAGGTAGGATCTCGGCTCGCGAACTCCTTCCACCCTATAAAAGTTAACCCGCCAAACGTGCTGCGGATCAAAGCTCGCAGTGAGAGACTTGAATGGAATTGCAGCTTC
>Ga0066388_100000773_pt1 | contig 16231 bp, 11 predicted proteins | sample PanSoiMetaGPlot6_FD_64539 | JGI IMG/M metagenome (GOLD analysis project Ga0066388, IMG submission 64539) | Tropical forest soil microbial communities from Panama analyzed to predict greenhouse gas emissions - Panama Soil - Plot 6 (Hybrid Assembly) | ecosystem: Environmental > Terrestrial >... | reverse complement strand
TGTTCACCGAGGAGCGCATGATCGTCCGAGAGGGAGCTCGCTATTGGTGGGTCTTCCTCGTGACCGGGATCGCCTGGCTGGTGGTCGCCTGGCTGGTGCTGCGCCTGAACGAAACCTCGCTCACGACGGTGGGTGTTCTGCTGGGGGTCGTGTTCATCGTCGCCGGCGTGAACGAGGCCGGGCTCGGGAGCCTCATGTCTGGTGGCTGGAAGGTCTGGTACTACGTCATGGCCTTCATCTTCTTCCTCGCCGGGATCTGGGCGCTGATCGATCCGATCGACACGTTCTTCGCGCTCGCCTCCGTGCTGGGGCTCGTGTTGATCTTCTACGGCTCGTTCGAGATCGTTCGGTCGGCTGCCTCCCGCCACGTGAACCCCTACTGGGGATTCGGGCTGGCTGCCGGGATCCTGATGATCGTGCTGGCCTTCTGGGTCTCGGGTTCGGACAGGGTGTACGCCCTCGCCCAGCGGTCGTACCTGATCCTGTTCTGGGTCGGGTTCTTCGCGCTCTTCAAGGGGTTCTCGCAGATCATGCTCGCCTTCGGCGTGCGTCACGCGGGCAAAGAAGTGGCTGCCGGTCTCCCGGCCTGAGCCGGGCGAGCAGAACCCACCGTGGACCTCCTCATCGACGCTCTCCACTCGGCCGGGCGTGACGCACGGCCGAGTGGAGCCGTCGATCCGGCGGGCTCTACCCTCCGATCGTCGGGATGGACCTGTTCGCCAGGGGGACGGGCTCAGAGTGAGTCGATGTCCGCCTTGAGGCCGTCCGCATCGAGCTGGACCTGCTTCTTCACGACGTCCTTGCCGCGCTGGATCGCTGACTCGACGCGACCCTCGACGTCGGCCGCGGCCACGACGATGAGGCCACTCGTCCCGGCGTCGAGGAGCTCGCCGAGCTCCTTGAGGTCAGACCGGCTCATCCCGGCGGCGACGTGGCCCGCCGTTGCGCCGATCGCTGCACCCGAGGCGCCACCGATCGCGAGACCCGCGCCGAGCGCGACGGCGGGGAAGAGCGCGACGAGCGCCCCGACCGCAAGCCCGATCGCGAGCCCGCCCATGGCCGCCTGACGGGTGGGCTCCTCCACCTTCGTGACGATCCTCACCTTGCCGTTCGCGTCCTTGCTCACCACGGCGGCGTCGTACGTGTCGATGATCCCGAGATCCGTATACAGGGTTCGGACGGCGTCGTAGTCCGCGAGCGCGTCTTCCTCGAGGGCATATTGCGAAGCGATGAGCGTGAACGTATCCAGTGCCATATCCATCGACCCCCCCGGAACGTGATCCTTCCCTACACGGTTGATCGTTCACCCATCCATCGGCATCACCTCCAGACGGGTGCGACGAGGCCAACCGAAGAGCCGTGGACGAAGCACGACGGGCACGTGCTATCCCTCCCGAGGACGTGTCGTGATGTACGACCGTCCTACACCTGGGTGTTCGCGGTGCGCAAGCCCGGCGTCCGAAGTGTCCGCGTCGTTCTCCGGATGTTCACCCGAGGGAAGGACGCGGCATCGAGGCACGCGGTCGTGGCATCATCGCGACGTGCTTGACGGTCCGTCGGATGGATCCCAGCCGGGCCTATCGCGGGATGTGGATGTTGTCGGAGAGCGCCGTTGGCCGATGGCGGTCACTCTCCTCGCCGCGATAGCCCTCTTCTTCGTCCTCCCGTCCACGATGCGGGCGGGTCCGAGCTGGCTGATCCCGGTCGCCGAGTTCGCGATGCTCGTCGCGCTCATCGTCGGCGACCCGGGGAGGATCGATCGACGGTCGGTGGGGCTCCGTCGTCTCTCCCTGTCGTTGGTGTCGTTGCTCGTGCTGGGGTCGTTCTGGGCGACCGTGGCGCTCGTCCGTGCGTTGATCCAGGGAACGGATCCCGCCGTCAACAGTGCGGGCAGCCTGCTCGCCGCCGGGGCGGTCGTCTGGGTCTCGAACAACATCGCATTCTCGTTCCTGTACTGGGACGTGGACGGCGGGGGATCGGCCGCGCGCGCGCACGAGATGCCCCGATACCCCGACCTCGCGTTCCCCCAGCTGTTGAACCCGCACATCGCGCCGCCGGGCTGGCGCCCCCTCTTCGTCGACTACCTCTACCTCGGATTCACGAACGCGACGGCGTTCAGCCCGACGGACGTGATGCCGCTCGCTCCATGGGCGAAGATCGCGATGGCGCTCCAGTCCGCGATCTCGCTCACGATCCTCGGGCTCGTGATCGCGCGAGCGGTCAACGTCTTCACGTGAGCCTCAGGCCAGTCGCTCGGCCAGGTGTTCCCCGACACGGATCGCGTTCGCCATCGCAGTGAGCGCCGGGTTCACGGCCCCGATGCTCGGGAAGAAGGACGTGTCGACCACATACAGGTTGTCGAGCTCGTGCGCCTTGCAGTTCTCGTCGAGCACCGACGTGGCCGGATCATGACCGAACCGAACGGTTCCCGCCTGGTGCGCCACCCCCGCGATCGGGATGCTCATGTGCATGTAGAAGTTCTTGTGCAGCACGTGGTGGTCTGCCAGCCCGACGTGGTTCAGGATCTCCTTCAGCTCGTGATAGAGACGGTCGGCCTCCTCGTCGTTGTTCGAGCGGTACGCCAGGTGGACGTCGCCGTCCCCGTCGAGCGTGACGCGGTTCTCGGGTGAGGGGATGTCTTCCGTGGTGAGCCAGAAGTCCACGACATGCTTCGCCGTCTCCGTCAGCGAGAAGTGCGGCGCGAACTTGGTCAGGAGAGGTTCCTCACCCTTCATCGCCTCCGCGTTGGACTTGCCGACCATCTGGATCTGGCCGACCGGGAAGGCGTAGTCCTTCGCGCCGAGGTAGAAGTCGTTGATCCCCAGCGTCTTCTGGAAGACCGTCTCGTTCGGCTCCTCCGACAACGCGACCACGGCCTTGCTGTTGTGGAACATGTAGTTGCGCCCGACCTGATCCGAGCCGTTCGCGAGCCCGTTCGGGTGCGCGTCGTTCGCCGAGGAGAGCAAGATCTTCGCGCTGTTCGAGGCGCCCGCCGAGAGCGCCACGATGTCGGCCTCGTAGGTCTCCATCGATCCGTTCCGGCTCACGACGACGCCCGTCACGTTCCGACCGCTCGGGCCCGTCTCGAGCTTCACGACCTCGCTGTCGACGAGCATGGTCACGTTGTCGTGCTCGAGCGCCGGCCGAACGGCGATCACCTCGGCGTCGGACTTCGCGTGGACCAAGCACGGATACCCGTCGCACCAGGTGCATCGGATGCACGTGCTCCGCGGCCGGTCGGCCTGGTCGAACATGATCCCGCACGGCGCATGGAACGGGTGGTAGCCGGCCTTCTCCAGATCGTCGTGGAGCTGCTGGATCCTGGGCTCGTGCGAGACCGCGGGCCAGGGGTACTGCTTGCTCCAATGACCCTCGATCGGGTCCTCGCCGTGGTTCCCGTGGACCTGGTACAGCCATTCGGCCTTCGTGTAGTAGGGCTCGAAGTCATCGTAGGACAGCGGCCACGCCGGGGAGACGCCGTCGACGTGCTTCAGCTCGCCGAAGTCCTGGGGCCGCAATCGGTAGAGCGCGGCCCCGTAGAGCTTCGTCGCGCCCCCCACGTAGTAGTGAACCTGTGGCTGGAAGGCCTGTCCATCCGCGTCGTACCACGTGTCCTTCGAGATGTACCTGCCCTCGATGAAGACGGGATCCGGGTCCCAGTTCTCCCGCTCGCGGGGAAGGAAGTTCCCTCGCTCCAACAGCAGGATCCGCTTGCCCGACGGCGCGAGCGTGTGCGCCAGCGTGCCGCCGCCCGCGCCGGTGCCGATGATGATGACGTCGAAGCGCTCAGTCACCGTCGTTGTCCCCCCAATCGATCCGTGCGGCGTCGGAGCTGTCCAGCTCCTCCGGACCATCGAGCTTGCGGAAGTAGTCCCATGACCAGCTGATGAACGCGTCCACCCGCTGTCGCGTTCCGCTCATCAGCCAGGCGTGGACGCCGAGCCACGCGGCGAAGGCGACGGGACCATGGAGCTCGTGACGGTGCTCGCCCATCTCGGCGATCGCAGCGTTCCGGCCGATCATCGCCATGATCCCCTTGTCGTGGTAGTCGAACGTGCTCCGTTGCTTCCCCTCGACCTCGGCGAGGATGTTCTTGCCCGCCCAGACGCCTGCTTGGAGAGCCACCGAACCGAGCTGGGGATACGGCTTCCCGCCAGGATCGGGGATGTTCGCGATATCGCCGACGGCGTAGATGCCCGCCTGATCGGCGACGGTGAGATCGGGCTGGACGTCGATCCGTCCTCCGCGGCCCTGTTTGAGGCCTGACGTCTCCGCGAGCTGCCCCGCCTTGATCCCACCTCCCCAGACCACGCAATGGGTCGGGATCCTGTCGCCGTCAGAGAGCACGACGTGATCCGCCGCGATCTCCTTCACCGAAGTGCCCAGGCGGATCTCGACGCCGTCCTTGGTGAGGACCTTCGAGGCGTAGTCGTGCGCCTTCGGCGAGAACGGGCCCAGGACCGCGTCACCGAGGTCCACCATGATCACGCGTGCCTTCTCCAAGGCGAGATCGTGGAACCGCGACGGCAAGACATGACGGATCAGTTCGGCGATCGCGCCCGCGACCTCTGTGCCCGTCGCTCCCGCACCGACGATCACGAAGTTCAGCGCTCCCTCCTCGACGCGTGACGGATCCTGCTCCGCGTCTTCGAAGACCGCGAGGATCCGGGCGCGGAGCCGCTTGGCGTCGTCGAGCGAGTAGAGCGGGAAGACGTGCTCGGCACCGGGTGTGTCGAAGAAATTCGCCCGGCTTCCGGCCGCCAGCACCAGATAGTCACCCGCGAAGGTCTGGCCGTCCTCCATCGTGACCGTCTTGGCGGCCGGGTCGATCGCGGCGACCTCCCCCAGCTTCACGCTGACGTTCCGGTGCTTGCGGAACAGCTGGCGGAGGTCGGCGGAGACGTCGACGGGCGCGAGCTGGTAGGTGGCCACCTGGTAGAGCAATGGAAGGAACTGGTGGTAGTTGTTGCGGTCGATCAGGGTGACGTGGACGTCGTCGTCGTGCTTCGCGAGCTCGCGGGCGCAGCCGAGCCCCGCGAAGCCCGCGCCGACGATCACGACCTCTCGTGCCTCAGCCATCGAGCATTCCCTCCTTCGTGATGCCCCACGACCCGCTCCACGAGCCGCTGGACTGCAGCCGGATCACGCCGGAACCGGTCGCGAACGCGTTCGGGGGACAGGTCATCGGTTCGATCGCGATCCCTCCACGCCGGCGGAGCGCCGGCTCCAACGTGTCTCCCGTGTACACCATCAGGTGGTCGAACCCACGCCCGGCCCAAACCGTGATGCGCTCGCTCCCGTCCGCCCGCTCGAGCCGCACCCGCGCGCGTCCGTCGTCGTCGCGACGCACATCGGAGAAGTGCGTGTCGAGGACGGTCGAGCCGATCTTCGTTGCTTCGGTGAAATCGAAGGCAGTTCCCGCGACCGGCTCGTCGGTCGTCGGCAAGCCTCGCGCATCGGCGAGGGAGCGACGCCCGGCCGGGATCGTGAGGAGCGCGTCGTCGATCGGCGCGCCGAACGTGACGTACGGGTGGAACCCCGCACCGAATGGCGCCGGCCCTTCGGAGCGGTTGTCCGCCGTCAGGGTCACCGTGAGGCCGTCTCCCGCCACCTCGTAGCGCACGCGCAAGCCGAGCCGCCACGGGTAGCCGGGTTGCGGGTGGACGACGCAGCCGAGCTCCACCGAGGTGTCGTCCTCGCTCGCCACCTCCCACGGGAGCCATCGCACGAGCCCGTGGATCGCGTTGTGGTGGTCGGGCTCGTCGAGCGCGGCCTGCGCGTGGAAGCCGTATCGGGTGTACCGACCGTCCTCCAACCGGTTCGGCCACGGAGCGAGGATCTGCCCCCGGCCGGCGGAGGACATCTCGTCGACCGGGAAGCCGTCGACCACGTCCGACCCCCCGGCCGAGAACGAGCGGAGCGTCGCCCCCACCTCGGTGACGACCGCCTCGAGCGGGCCGTGCCGGATCACGTGTTGCGCACCGGTCGGAGGGGAAGCCATCGTTCGCCGACCTACCGAGCGATCCGGGACCCGGTCATCCGATCTCCTCGAGACGTTCCGTGAGGATCAACCTGCCGGCCGCCTCGATCAGCGCCAGGTGGGAGAACGCCTGCGGGAAGTTGCCGAGGTGGTGCCCCGTCTCGGTGTCGAACTCCTCGGCGTAGAGGCCCAGCGGGGACGCGACGCGGATGAGCCGTTCCAGCAGATCCCGCGCGCGCTGCTCCTCACCGATGATCGCGAGGGCCGACACGAGCCAGAAGGAGCAGATCACGAACGTGCCCTCCTTCCCGCTGAGACCGTCGTCGGTCTCGTCGGTCCGGTAGCGCAGGACGAACCCGTCCTCGGTGAGCTCGTCCGCGATCGCGAGCACTGTGGCGCGGAGCCGCTCGTCGTCTTTCGGAAGGAAGCCGAAGATCGCGGCGAGCAGCACCGACGCGTCCAGCGACGCCGTCCCGTAGTGCTGGGTGAGGACCCCCTGGTCGTTGACCCCGTTCTTGAGGATGTCGGCCTGGATCTCGTCGGCGGTGGCGCGCCAGGAGGTTTCGCGCTCGGTATCCCCGCGGACGGCCGCCAGCTTGGCCGCCCGGTCCATCGCGACCCAGCACATCAGCTTCGACGAGACGTAGTGCTGCGGCGCACCGCGGGCCTCCCAGATCCCCTGGTCGGGCTGCTGCCAGACCTTCTGCGCGCACGTGGCCTGCTGCTCCACTATCGGCCACAGACGCCGGGGCAGCCGGGCGCTCCGGCGCGTGTGCAACAGGATCGAGTCGAGCACCGCGCCGAAGACGTCATTCTGCCGCTGGTTCCACGCGCCGTTCCCCACGCGGACCGGCCGCGCGCCCGCGTAGCCGGAGAGGTCGTCGCGCGTGGTCTCGGTCAGGTCACGCCGTCCGTCGATCCCGTACATGATCTGCAGGGACCCGTCCTCCGTGGGCTCCACGTCGGCGACGAACTGCATGAACTCGTCCGCCTCCCAGTCCAGCGACAGCATGTGGAGGGCCTGCAGCGTGAACGTGGTGTCGCGGATCCACGTGTAGCGGTAGTCCCAGTTGCGCTCACCGCCCGGGCTCTCCGGGAGCGAGGTCGTGAGCGCGGCGACCGTCGCCCCGGTCGGCATGTAGGTCATCCCCTTGATCGCGAGGGCCGACCGCTCGAGCATCTCGCGCCAGGGATGGTCCACGGCGCGGGACCGGTCGAGCCAGCCGCGCCAGAAGCGAACGGTCGTGTCGACCCGTCCGGCCGCGTCGTCGGCCGTCGCCGGGGTCGCCAGGTCCTCCGCCCACGACAGCGCGCAGAACAGCCGCTCGCCGGCCTGGATCATGTGCCGGGCCCGCACGCGGCCCCCTTCGATCCCGAGCGCCATGTCGGTCGAGAGCCGCACCGAGACGCCGCCCGAGGTCGCCTCGGCGGAATGCCGGCCGTCGGCCTCGCTCATCGTCCAGTCGATCGCGGTGCTGCCGTAGTCGAAGACGGGCTCGCAGATCAGTTCCATCTCGATCCGTCCCTCGAGGCACTCGACCGTGCGGACGAGCATGTGCTCGGCGTCGTCGTCGGCGGGGGGCCGGGTGTGCGGGGTCACCGCGTCCTCCCCCTCCCGCGGACCCATCGTGAGGGCGTCGCGAACGACGACCCACCCGTCGGCCGTCCTCCAGGTGGTCACGAGCACGTTCGTCCCGGGCTCGTAGATCCGTGCCGACGGGACGTTGATCCCGAACGGTGCGAGGCGGAAGCTCCCCGCCTCACGATCCAGCAGGGCCCCGAAGATGCTCGGGCTGTCGAAGCGTGGGACGCACAACCAGTCGATCGAGCCGTCGATCGCGACCAGGGAACCGGTGTGACAGTTCGAGAGGAACGCGTACGTGTCGATCGCCGGGAACGGCGACGGCATCGCCGCGCTCTGGGTGCCCCCGGGCGTCATGACCCCACCCACGGGTCGTGCCACCGGCCGTGACCCGCCATCAGCTCGTCCGCCTCGGCCGGCCCCCAGCTCCCCGGCGCATAGCCGTGGACCGGTGGCGGCGATCCGATCAGCGTGCCGAGGACGCGCCAGGCCTCCTCGATCCCGTCCTGACGGGTGAAGCGCGCGCTGTTGCCCTCCATCGCCGCGTGCAGGAGCACCTCGTACGGCGTCGGTCCCTCGCCGCCCTCCGCGGCGAACTCCATATCCAAGGAGATCTCCTCGGGCCGCATCTTCGTGCCGCGCTGAGCCTGCGCGAGGATGCGGATCCCGGTGGAGGGGTCGAGCCGCACCACCAGCTGGTTCGGCTCCGGCGTCGTCGCGGCGTCGTAGAACCGGACCCGCGGCGGACGGTGGAACACGAGGCGCAGCTCGGTCTGCGTCACGGGGAGCAGCTTGCCCGTCCGGATGAAGAACGGCACGCCGGCCCAGCGCCAGCTGTCGACCTCCAGCTTGAGCGCGGCGAAGGTCTCGGTGGTCGAGTCGTCCGCGACGCCGTCGATCTTGAGGTACCCGTCGTACTGACCCCGGACGTAGTCGGCGGGCTCGGCTTCCGGCATCGACCGGAAGACCCCGACCATCGCGTCCTTCAGCACGCCGGCGTCCCGTGAGGACGGCGGCTCCATCGCGGCCGCGGCCACGATCTGCATGATGTGGTTCACCACGACGTCGCGGAGCGCGCCGACCGGGTCGTAGAAGTGGCCTCGGTCTTCCACGCCGAAGTCCTCCGCCATCGTGATCTGCACGCTCGCGACGTGGTTCCGGTTCCAGATCGGCTCCATGAGCGTGTTCGCGAACCGCAGGTAGAGGATCTCGGCCAGCCCCATCTTCCCCAGGAAGTGGTCGATCCGGTACAGCTGTGACTCGTCGAGGTACTGGTGGATCTGATCCGCCAGCTCGCGCGCCGAGTCGAGGTCGTGCCCGAACGGCTTCTCGACGACCACGCGGGCGTCTTTGGTCAGTCCGGCCTCCGAGAGCGAACCGATCACCGGTCCGAACAGGAACGGCGGGATCTCGAGGTAGAACACGGGCGAGCGCTTCCCGTCGATCTCCTTCGCGACCTTGCCGTAGACCTCGGGCTTCGAGAAGTCGCCGCTCACGTACGAGAGCCGGTCCGCGAAGCGCTTGAACACGGCCTCGTCGATCGTTTCGCCGGTCCCCTCGATCGAGGTGCGGGCGCGGTCGCGCAGTTGGTCGATGGTCCAGTCGTCGACCGCCACCCCCACGATCGGGCAGTCCAGCAGTCCTCTCTCCTCCAACCGGTAGAGCGACCGGAAGGTCATCACCCTCGCGAGGTCTCCGGTGATGCCGAACACGACGAACACATCCGCCGGCGCCGGCTGCGCGGCCGTCGATCCCATCCGTCCCCTCCTCGAGATGCGAGCGCTCCGCGGGCGGGTCCGGCGGAGACAGTTGCAGTTTCCCCCAAACCTTCAGATCGTGCAGACGATCCGGAGGCCGGGCGTCAGTGCCGGACGTCAGTGGTGGAAGGCCGCCCGCGGCGCCCCGTCGCGGGGGATCGGGGCGGGCAGCCGGTTCAGCGTCTCGACCGACGTTCGCATGTCGGTCACGAGCAGTCGGATCAGGTCCATCGACACGCCGTTGCGCACGACGACGCGCATCACGGTCATGTCCTCGAGATCCGCAGGCATCGGGTAGGCCGGCACCTGCCACCCCCGCTCTCGGAGCCGCGCGGACAGATCGTGCAGGTCCCAGTTCCCCGAGCGGCTCTCCGCGAGGGTCCACGTGACCAACGGCATCGCCGATCCGTCGGCGAGGACCTCGAACGGACCGATCGAGGGGAGCTGGTCGGACAGGAACAGGGCCGCGTCCTTGCATGCCTGATGGACACGGCGATACCCGTCCCGACCCAGGCGGAGGAAGTTGTAGTACTGCAGCAAGACCTGTGCCCCCGGGCGAGAGAAGTTCACGGCGAGGGTCGGCATGTCGCCGCCGAGGTAGCTGACGGAGAAGATCAGCTCGTCGGGGAGGTACTCGCGCTTCGCCCAGATCACCCACCCGAGACCGGGGTACACGAGCCCGAACTTGTGCCCGGATGTGCTGATCGAGTGGACGCGGGACACGCGGAAGTCCCACTCGAGATCGGGGTCGAGGAACGGCGCGATCATCGCCCCCGATGCGCCGTCGACGTGGATCGGGACGTCGGGGCCTCCGCGCGCGGCCAGATCGTCGAGGGCGGCCGCCAGCTCCTTCACCGGCTCGTAGAGGCCGTTGTAGGTGACGCCGAGGATCGGGACGACGCCGATCGTGTTCTCGTCGATCGCGTCGAGCATGCCCTCGGGCGTCAGGTAGGGCTTCTCCTTCGTGATCGGGACGTAATGCGGCTCCACGTCCCAATACGCGGCGTATTTCTCCCACACGACCTGGACCGAAGAGCTGAACACGATGTTCGGCCGGTCGATCGGCTTGCCCTCTGCCTGCCGCTTCGCCCGCCACCGTCGCAGGAGCGCGAGGCCGGCCAGCATGCATGCCTCGGACGAGCCGATCGCTGACGCGCCGATCGTGGTGTGGGGTTCCGGCGAGTTCCACAGGTCCGCCAGGATGTGGACGCACCGCTCCTCGATCGCGGCGGTCTGCGGGTACTCATCCTTGTCGATCATGTTCTTGTCGAAGGCCTCGGCGTACAACTGCGCCGCCTGGGGCTCCATCCACGTCGTCACGAACGTCGCGAGGTTCTGGCGGGCGTTGCCGTCCAGGAGCAGCTCGTCATGGATCACCTGGTACGCGGTATCCGGCTCCATCTCGCCGTCGGGGATGCGCCATCGCGGGACGGACGTCTCTCCGCCACGCGCGAACAGCGGGTTGATCGCAAGCTCGTCCGATGCGTTCGTTCCTCGATGCTGATGCGCCGTCATCGTTCCTCCTTCGGATCGGCGAGCCGTCTACCCCGCCGCGAGCAGCGCCGCGCCGACCGCGCCGGAGAGGTCCTGGAGCTCGGTGGTGAGCATCTGCGGTGGGCGGTCCGGCACGAACAGGTTCGGAACCATGGCCTCGGCAACCCGGTCGACGAACGGCCGGCCGAGCCGGTCCCCGAGCCCGCCTCCGATCACGATCGCCTCCAGGTCCAGCAGGTTCTGTGTCGATGCGAGCGTGACCCCGAGCGCCCAGACCGCATCGTCGATCAGCGACTCCGCCATCGCGTCTCCCTCGTGGAGCGCCCTCGCGAACACCCCGCTCGAGAGGCGGTCCTTGCCCTTGTCCCGCATCACGTCGAACAGGATCGTGTGCTTCCCGTGCTCGGCGAGATGCCGGGCGTGTACCTCCATGCGCCCGCGGCCCGCGTACGCCTCCAGGTGCCCCCGCCGGCCGTCCGAGCACATCCGGCCGTCGGGTTTCACGATCGTGTGGCCGATCTCGCCCGCGGCGCCCCGGCCGCGCCGGAGGACGCCGTCGAGGATCAACCCGCCCCCGACCCCCGTCCCGACGAAGACGCCGAGGACGTCGCGGAACGGACGGGCGGCGCCACGCCGGTGCTCGCCGAGCATCGCGACGCGCACGTCGTTCTCGATCCGCAGGGTGACGCCGTCGCCGAGGGCGGCGGCGACGCGCGGGCCGAGCGGCACCGCCTGCTGGAACCCCGGTACGTTCGGCGATGCCGAGACCACACCGGCGTCGGCGTCGATCTCGCCCGGAGACCCGATCCCCACCGACCCCAGGTCGGTGGTGTCGGCGCCCGCCTCGGCGAGCGCCGAACGGATCGCGCCGGCGATCTCGGCGATCACGTCGTCGGCCCCCGAGTGCGGCGTCGCCGCACGATGGGTGCCGACGACGTCCATCTCCCGCATGACCACGGTCTGGATCTTCGTCCCACCGAGATCGACCCCTGCGGTCAGCTCCGCCATCCGCGCCCTCCGAACGATCGGGCCGTACCCTACCGGCGCGCGAGGGCCCCGGGCCATCTCGCGGCGCCGCAGCGGCACGGCGATGGCATGATGGGCCGGCGGGGAGGGGGACGACCGATGGGCGCGGTGCTCCAGGGAGATCCGGATGCGCTCGCGATCACGACGATCCGGACGCTCGCGATCGATGCGATCCAGAAGGCCGAGTCCGGCCATCCGGGAACACCGATGGGGATGGCGCCCGTCGTCTACACGCTCTGGCAGCGACACCTGCGTTTCGACCCGGACGATCCGATCTGGCCCAACCGCGACCGCTTCGTCCTGTCTGCGGGTCACGCGTCGATGCTCCTGTGGTCGATGCTCCATCTCGCTCGCGTGAAAGCGGTGAACCCCGCGTACGAGGTGCTCGGCGAGCCGGCCGTGACGCTTCGCGACATCGAGACGTTCCGTCAGCTCGGATCGAAGTGTCCCGGGCACCCCGAGTACCGTTGGACGTCGGGGGTGGAGGCGACCACCGGTCCGCTCGGCAACGGCGTGGCGACGTCGGTGGGGATGGCGATCGCCGGCAAGTGGCTCGGCGAGCGGTACAACCGCGACGGGTTCCCGATGTTCGACTTCGACGTCTACGCCCTGGCGGGGGACGGCTGCATGATGGAGGGCATCGCGTCGGAGGCTGCGTCGCTCGCGGCGCATCAGCGGCTCTCGAACCTCACGTGGATCTACGACAGCAATCGCATCACGATCGAGGGCCATACGGACATCGCGTTCACCGAGGACGTCGCCGCCCGCTTCCTCGGGTACGGCTGGAACGTCGTCGTGGTCGCCGACGCGAACGACACGGACGCGATCGACCACGCGCTCGGCGAAGCGAAGGCGGAGCACGAACGACCGACGTTCCTCATGGTGCACAGCCACATCGGGTACGGCTCGCCAGGACGTGAGGACACCCCGGCCGCGCACGGCGAGCCGCTCGGACCCGACGAGGTCAAGGCGACGAAGCGCGCCTACGGGTGGCCGGAGGACGCCGAATTCCTCGTCCCCGACGGGGTCTACGGACGCTTCGCCGAAGGGGTCGGTGCCCGCGGGAAGTCGGCGCGGGAGGCCTGGATGGGGCTCTTCGCGGGCTACCGGGACGCCTACCCCGACCTCGCGGACGAACTGCTGCGGATCCAGCGACGCGAGCCGCCCGACGGCTGGGACGAGCTGATCCCGGCCTTCCCTCCCGACGCGAAGGGCATCGCGAGCCGCGACAGCTCCGGCCGGGTGCTCAACGCGATCGCGCAGAAGGTGCCGTGGCTCCTCGGCGGCGCCGCGGATCTCGCGCCATCGACGAAGACGCGGCTGACGTTCGAGGGAGCGGGGGACTTCCAGGCGGACGACCGGTCGGGTCGCAACTTCCACTTCGGGATCCGCGAACACGCGTCGGCGGCGATCAGCAACGGGATGTCGCTCACGAAGCTCCGCCCGTTCTGGTCCGGGTTCCTGATCTTCTCCGACTACGCGCGCGGGGCGATCCGGCTGTCGGCGCTGATGGAGATCCCGACGATCCACATCTTCACCCACGACTCGATCGGGGTCGGGGAGGACGGACCGACGCATCAGCCGATCGAGCACCTGGCGTCGCTCCGCGCGATGCCCGGGCTCACGGTGCTCCGGCCGGGGGACGCGAACGAGGTCGCGGAAGCGTGGAGGTTCATCATGCGATCCCAGCACGAGCCCGTCGCGCTGATCCTGTCGCGTCAGGCGTTGCCGACGCTCGACCGGACGCTCTACGCACCCGCCTCCGGGCTCGAGCGAGGTGCCTACGTCCTCGCCGATGCCGCCGAGGGGGGCGACCCGGACGTGATCCTGATCGGAACAGGGAGCGAGGTCGGTCTCGTCGTCGATGCGTACGAGCGGCTCGTCGCCGACGGACTCCGTCCTCGGGTCGTGAGCATGCCGTCGTGGGAGCTGTTCGATCGGCAGCCGCTCGAGTATCGGGACGCCGTCCTGCCACCGGTGGTCCTCGCCCGCGTGGCTGTGGAGCAAGCGTCGACGCTCGGCTGGGATCGATACGTGGGCCCGTCCGGCGCCGTGATCGGGATGCACACGTTCGGCGCGTCGGCGCCGCTGAAGGAGCTGCAGACGAAGTTCGGGTTCACGCCCGAGAGCGTCGTGGAGACCGCGAAGGGGCTGATCCGATGAAACCGACCGAGGCCCTCCACGAGGCGGGCCAGAGCCTGTGGCTCGACAACATCACGCGCGGGATGCTCACCCGCGGCGAGCTGCGCCGGTCCATCGACGAGTTCTCGATCACCGGCCTGACGTCGAACCCGTCGATCTTCGACAACGCGTTCACGCACACGACCGACTACGACGAAGCGGTGCGCGAGAAGGCCGCCACGGGCCTCGCCGGCGAGGAGCTCTTCTTCGACCTCGCGATCGAGGACCTCCGGGAGGCGGCCGATCTGTTCCGGCCGATCCACGACGCGACCGACGGGGTCGACGGGTGGGTCTCGCTCGAGGTCTCCCCCGTCCTCGCGTACGACCCGGAGAGCACGATCGCGGCGGCCCTCGACCTCCACGCGCGCGCGGACCGGCCGAACCTGTTCATCAAGATCCCCGGCACCCGGGAGGGGCTGCCCGCCGTCGAAGAGGCGATCTTCCGCGGCGTCCCCGTCAACGTGACGCTGCTGTTCTCGACCGAGCACTACCTGGCGGCGGCCGACGCGTACCTGCGCGGGATCGAGCGCCGACACGAGGCCGGCCTCGACCCTGCGGTCGGCTCCGTCGCGTCCGTGTTCATGTCGCGGTGGGACGTCGCGGTGAACGACCGCGTCCCCGCGGACCTCCGTGACACGCTCGCGCTCGCGGTCGGGATGAAGACCTACGCCGCGTATCGCGAGCTGATGAACTCCGACCGGTTCCAGCGGATCCAGAACGCCGGCGGGCGGATGCAACGGCTGCTGTGGGCGAGCACGAGTGCGAAGGACCCCGACGCGCCCGACACGCTGTACGTCCACGGGCTCGGCGCGCCCTTCACCGTGAACACGATGCCCGACGCGACCCTGATCGCGTTCGCCGACCACGGGGAGATCGGGGATCCGCTCCCCGCCGACGGCGGGAACGCCGACGAGCTCCTCGCTCGCTTCGCGGGGGCGGGGATCGACGTCGCCGGTGTGGCGGCGACGCTCCAAGAGGATGCGGCGGACGCCTTCGTCCGGTCGTGGAAGGAGCTGCTGAACGCGATCGACGAGAAGGCGCGGGCGATGGCCGGATGAGCTCGACCCCGCTCCGCGAACGACCCGCCTGGACGGCGCTGGAGGACCACCACTTGGAGCTGCGGGACGTCCACCTCCGGGAGCTCTTCGCGAGGGACCCGGGCCGGGGGGAACGGCTGACCGCCGAGGCCTGCGGGCTGTACCTCGATTACTCGAAGCACCGGGTCACCGACGAGACGGTCGGGCTGTTGCTCCGGCTCGCGGAGGAGTGCGGGCTCCGGGAGCGGATCGACGCGATGTTCCGCGGCGAGCCGATCAACGTGACCGAGGGCCGCGCGGTCCTCCACGTCGCGCTCCGGGCTCCGCGCGGCGAGTCGATCCTGGTCGACGGGGTCGACGTCGTCCCGGGCGTCCACGAGGTCCTCGATCGGATGGCCGTCTTCGCCGACGCCGTCCGCGACGGCTCGTGGACCGGGCACACCGGCGAGCGGATCCGCAGCGTGATCAACATCGGGATCGGCGGGTCCGACCTGGGTCCGGTGATGGCCTACGAGGCCCTCCGGTTCTACTCGGCGCGCGACCTGACCTTCCGGTTCGTCTCGAACGTGGACGGGACCGACTTCCGCGAGGCGACGCGCGACCTCGACCCCGCGCAGACGATCTTCGTCGTCTCGTCGAAGACCTTCATGACGCTCGAGACGATGACGAACGCCCACACGGCGCGCGACTGGCTGCTCGCGGGTCTGGGCGGGGACTCGGCGGCCGTCGCGAAGCACTTCGTCGCGGTCTCGACGAACGCCGACGAGGTGCGGCGGTTCGGGATCGACACCGCGAACATGTTCGGGTTCTGGGATTGGGTCGGCGGCCGCTACTCGATGGATTCCGCGATCGGGCTCTCGACGATGATCGCGATCGGTCCCGAGCGGTTCCGCGAGATGCTCGCCGGGTTCCACGCGATGGACGAGCACTTCCGCACGGCCCCGTTCGAGCGCAACCTGCCGGTGCTGATGGGGCTGCTCGCGGTCTGGTACGGCGATCTCTTCGGCGCGCAGACCGCCGCGGTGCTGCCGTACAGCCAGTACCTCAAGCGGTTCCCCGCGTACCTCCAGCAGCTCACGATGGAATCGAACGGCAAGCACGTGACGCGCGCGGGCGCGTCCGTCGACCACCAGACCGGCGCCGTCTACTGGGGCGAGCCGGGGACGAACGGCCA
>Ga0066388_100000772_pt1 | contig 16237 bp, 16 predicted proteins | sample PanSoiMetaGPlot6_FD_64539 | JGI IMG/M metagenome (GOLD analysis project Ga0066388, IMG submission 64539) | Tropical forest soil microbial communities from Panama analyzed to predict greenhouse gas emissions - Panama Soil - Plot 6 (Hybrid Assembly) | ecosystem: Environmental > Terrestrial >... | reverse complement strand
CCAGCAGTTCGCCGTCACGACGGGGATCGCGCTCATCAACACGCTCCACACGACCTGCGCGGTGTTCATCAACGAGTTCCAGAGTGCCTTGATCGACGATCTGAAGGGGCTGATGGAAGGGCTCGTCCCCGAGCGCGGCGGCTATCGCCACGACGACCCGCGCGTGTCGGATTGCGAGCGCGGCAACGCCCACTCGCACCTGCGGGCCGCGCTGCTCGGCCGCAACATCGCGGTCGCCGTCAACAACGGCGAGCTGACGCTCGGCCGGTTCCAGTCCGTCATCTTCGCCGAGCTCGACGGCCCGCGGAAGCGGGAGATCAGCATCCAGGTGGTCGGCGAGTAACCGGATCCCGTCCGGCGACCGTCAACCACGCACCGGGCCCCCGCTCTTCCTCAGAACGATGTTGAAATAGGGCAGCGCCAGCGACGGGGGCAGTCCGAGCAGTCGCAACGTTTCGCACGCCACCCCGAACAGGGGCAAGAGAGTCCGTCGCGTGCGCGAGCGCGCCGTATCCCGAAAGAACCGCCAGCCGTAGCCGGCCTCCTCGGTCACGTCCGAGAGCGCCCTCCGATCGCCCGACGGAAGACATTCCCGCAGCCACGCGTTGCGCCACGCCCCGTGCCGGTCGAACTGCTCGAATGAGACGCCCCGGAATTGCGCCCGCGCCAGACGCGCGTAGGCGAACGCGAGCCGCGGAGGCAGCCACTGGATGGCGGGAAGGCCGACCGAGTGCGTCTCCACTGGAAAGGCGCGATTCGGCGTGTCCAGGACGACCAGGTGGCCGCCGGGAGCGACCACGCGCCACCATTCGTTCACGTGGCGCGACCGGCCTTCGGGCGCCAGATGCTCGACGACCCCGATGGCCAGGACCAGATCGAAGCGCGCGTCGGCGAACGGCAGCCGCGTGGTCGCCTCGTCGGTCAGATGGAGGAGTCGCCGCACCTTCGCGAGGCGAAGGTCCTCGACCTTGGCGCGAGCCATCTCGACGAAGTCCGGGTCGACATCGAACGAATCGATCGTCGCAATCAAGGGCTGGTCGTTCAGATACTCGGTGATGTGCCCGAAGGAGCAGCCGACCTCGAGCACGGCGAGCCCGGCGGCCCCGCGCGCCCCCAGGTAGGCGAAGAGGCGCTCGAGGAAGTAGCGCCCGCGCGTTTCCTTGAAAGGAAAGTACAGAGGGGTGCGCTCGATGCCCTTGCGCTCGATCAGCATCCGGATGAGGCGCTCGGTGTAGTAGGTGTGGTGGTCGCGCCCGTCGACGGTGAGGACGCGCTCGGTCCCCCGGTCCTCGATCGCGTACCGGCTCCCGCTCGAGGTCACGCCGGTGATTATAGGCTCGAGCCTGTCGCCCGATTGCTGACGGCGACGGAGCGCATCGGGCCGGCGGGAAGAGGGCCCCGCATCGCCTATCGCTGTTCGCGCGGCTCTCGCGACAGAATCGCGCGCACAGCGCGACGCAGCGGTGTTGGTAGCACCATGGCGCCTAGCGGCTTCGCCATGAACACGGCGGACCATGCCGGGATGGCGCCGCTGCGTAGTGCCCTCAGCTTCGCGACGAGCTCATCGCGCAGCCGTGTCGTGTCGCGCGCGCTCGACAGCCGTCCCGGCGCCAGGCGCCGGAGCACGAGGGGCTCGCCCAGATTTGCCAGTTGCGTGATACGGCTCATCCGAAGCCAAAGGTCGTAGTCCTGCGCGACAGCGAAGGACGGATCGTAGGCGCCGACCGTGTCCACCAGGCTGCGCCGGAAAACGATGGACGAGTGGATGAACGGATTCGACCGGCGCAAGGCCCGGCGAATCGCATGGTCATCGCACGGCGGCGCCAGCGTCCCGACCACCGTGCCATCCGGCGTGATCTCGCGCGCGGCGGTGCCGAGCAGTCCGATGTTGGGATGGGCGCCCAAGAAGGCAACCTGGCGTTCGAGCCGCCCGGGTAGGGCGATATCGTCGGCGTCGATGCGCGCGATGAGCGGCGCCCGCGCCGCCCGGAGACCGCGATTCAACGCCGCGGTCTGCCCGCTCCGGGCCTGTCGAAGCACGCTGAGTCTTGTGTCCGCGACCGTGGCTAGACGCTGCGGTGTCCCGTCGGTCGAACCGTCGTCTACGACAATGAGCTCGAGCTCACGGAACGACTGTCCGAGAACACTGTCGAGCGCTTCTCCCAGCCACGGCTCACCGTTGTAGACGGCCATCACGACCGAAACCGCCGGCGCGTTCATCGCTTCACTGCTACCAGCAGAATCATGTGACCGAACGCGTGTAGGGCAGGCCGCGTGTACAGGATGCGCCTCAGCACGCCCCGAAGCCCGCGGCGGGGCGTCGAAATGACGCCGTCGCCGACGTCGGTGCTCACGCCCCCGACGCGCAGGGGACGCCAGCGGCGCCAGGCGCTGCGCAGCAAGCGCGCTGGATCATACGGCGTTGCGGCCACGACGCGAAAGCCCGCGTCCTCGACCGCCACCACGGCCTCGCGCCGCGAGAACGCGAACTGATAGAAGGCGCCGCCCGCCATGCGGACACGCTCGTTGGCGCGCCGGATCCGAGGCGCCGCCAGACGCCGGACCACGTTCACGTACGGCACCGACACCAGCAGGACGCCCCCCGGCGCCAGCACCCGGCTGGCCTCGGCGAGGATGCGATCGGGCCCGTCGGCGTCGTGCTCCACCACGCCGAGCGAGATGCACGCGGCGAACGTGCCGGCGCCGAACGCCAGCTGTCCGAGGTCCATGGCCGCCAGCGGCGACTCCTTCGCCCACGCGCGCCCGGCGCGGAGCGCGTCGATCGCCCAGTCCACGCCCACCGCCCGGTACCCCCGCGCGCGCAGGACTGCGACGTACTGGCCGAGGCCGCACCCGGCCTCGAGGACCGAGGCCGGTGCCGGCGGCAGGTGGCGCAGGAGCAGAGCGGTCAATGGCGACGTCTCGGCCACCCGCGCCAGCGCCGCCGGCGTCTGGCCGCCCCAGTGCTCGGCCCAGAACGCCTGCGTGGCCGAACGCGCGTAGTAGGTGAGCGTCATGCGTCGCGCCGCGCCCCGAGCTTCCGGAGGAGCGCGATCTCGCGGCCGACGATCGTCGCGAGGTCGTAGCGCTCGACGACCTCGCGCCGCGCCGCCTCGCCGAGGCGCCGCGCGAGCTCACGGTCGTGAATCAGCCGCTCGATGGCCCGCGCAATCCCGGCGACGTCCCCTGGATCGACCAGGAGCCCGGTGCGCCCGTCGTCGATGGCGGTCCGGTTGCCACCGACATTAGACGCGACGCACGGGATGCCGCAGCTCATCGCCTCCAGCAGGACCTTCGCGTGACCTTCGGTGAGCGAGGGCAAGACGAAAACGTCCGCGGCCGTGTAGATGGCCGGGAGCCGCTGGTGCTCGACCACCGGGGCGAGCTCGAGGGGCACGCCGGCGCGCGCCGCCTCGCCGGCGAGCGACTCGCGCAGCGCGCCGTCGCCCACGAACCGGAGCGCGACGTCGAGGCGCCCCCGGAGCTTCGCCGCCGCCGCCACCAGCGCGCCGAGATTCTTCTCGGGTGAGAGGCGGCCCACGTAGAGCACGGTCGGGACTGGTCCGAGCGCGCGCACCGCCGGGCGGAATGCGGCCGAGTCGACGGCGTTCGGCAAGAGGTGCACCGCGTCCGGCGAAGGCACACGCGCCGCGACGTAGGCGAGGAGCTCGTGCGTGGTGACGATGACCGCGTCCGCCCGGGCCAGCGCCAGCCGCTCCAGCCGCCGGTGCATCCACGCGCGCGCTGGCGTCCGGGCGAGCCGATCGTAGCGGAAGCCGTAGGTCACCACGAACGGAACGCCGAACCGGCGCCGGGCGACGAGCGCCGGTACCACGCCGGTCAGGTGGAACACGCGGAGGACGGAGCATCCGGCCAGCGCGCGACCGTGGCGCAGCCCCATCAGCGTGGTGACGAGCCACGGATGCCCGGCGGCGCCGGCCACGACGCGAATGCGGGCCGCCAGCTCACGGTCGGTGGTGAAGTCCGCCAGGGTTTCCTGGAGGTAGCTGAACAAGCGGACCTCGTCGAACGCCCGTGCGTACGGGCGCAGGTAGCTCTCGACGAAGCGGGTGTGCTGCCCGCTCCGGGCGAGGGCGCCAAGGCCTCCGCGAAGCTCGGGCAAGAGGCCCAGGATCACGTCCCCGCTCCAGCCCGCGGCCGCGCCACCACTCGGAACCCGATCGACTCCTCGGGGTGACGGAGAGCCGCCGCGCGCTTCCAGCGGACCAGGCGCGCGTACGGCGCCAGCGCGATGCCGCCGACGACGTCGATCAGTCCAGCCAGCGGCGTGTCGTAGACGACGGGCATGATCGGCTCGGCCGGCTCGAAGCCGCCGTCGGCGAGCTCGACGAGGAGACTCTCCCGGCTGTACTCGATCTTGTGATCGGTGTCGGAGAAGGCGAACAGGCCTGCCGTGCGCAGCCGGCGCCGCCATGAGGTGTCGCGATGCGGCGCCGACAGGAGCAGCCGGCCGCCCGGCCGCAGCACGCGCCGGATCTCCCGGAGCACCGCCACCCGCGGCACGAGGTGCTCGATCACGTCGAGAAAGAGCACGGCATCGAAGGTCGAATCCGGGAACGGGAAAGCCCGCGTCACGTCCCAGGCGACGAGGCGCACGTTGTCGACGGCGTTCCGCCGCGCGGTGATCCGGGCGATGCCGAGCTGCGCGACGTCGGCGTCGATGCCGAACACCCGTCGGGCGCGCCCCGCGGCCGCCAGCGTGTGGTGGCCGTTGGCGCAGCCCACGTCGAGCACGACGTCGTCGGCCCGGAGGTACTCGACGTACCAGTGGTGCCACGGCTCGGGCACCAGATGCTTGGGGTGAATGGGCTCCCGGCTCTTGCCGGTGTAACGGACGAGCCGGACGGAGACCGAGCTGCCTCGCCGGTTGAGCAGATCGACGGCGGCCACCAGCGGTCGCGGCCACCAGACGCTCACGCCGACCTCTTCCGCCGCCACGCCTCCAGCACCTCGTCGTAGACCCGCGCGGTGGCGGCGGCGCACACGTCCCAGCGGAACAGCCGCTCGACGCGCTCGCGGTTGGCATCGCCGAAGCGGCGACGGATTGCCGCGTCGCCGAGGAGCGTCAGGACACCGCCCACGAAGGCCGCCCGGTCCGTCGGGTCGGCGACGAGGCCGCCGGCCTCGGGCACGACCAGCTCCGGCAGCGAGCCGCGATCCGAGATGAGCACCGGCAGCCCGCAGGACATGGCCTCCACCACGACGAGGCCGAAGCCTTCCATCAGCGAGGGGAAGACCAGCAAGTCGGCCAGACGATAGTAGTCGACCTTCTCGGAGGCGGGGATCTGACCAGTGAAGATCACCGAGCGGTCGAGCCCGAGCGTCCGCGCCCGGGCCTGGAGGGCGCCGAGCAGCGGTCCCGCGCCCGCCACGATGAGCCGGGCGTCCGCGCGAGCGCGGACCACCTCCTGCCAGACGTCGAGCAGAAAGGACACGTTCTTCCGCGGCTCGAGCGAGCCGAGGAACAGCACGACCGGCGCATCGGCCACGCCGAGCCGTCGGGCCAGCGCCGCCGGCTTCGGCCCGGGCGTGAGCGCGCGATCGACGCCGTACGGCACCACCACGAACTTCTCGGCGGGGACGCCGAGCTCCTGGCAGGCCTGGCGGCGGGCGAACTGGCTGCCCACGATCACGCGCTCGACGCCCCGGATCACGCGGGCCTCGATGCACGGGTTGAGCGGGCTCGGGTCGAGGTGATGATGGTGGGCGATGATCGGCGCGTCGACGCCGTACCAGGCCCGCGCCGCCAGCGCCGCGGGGCCGATGTAGCGCAGCGAGTGCACACGGAGCACGTCGAAGCGCGTGGCTCGATAGACGCGCCGGATCGCCGGCGGCAGCACCACCGCCGCCACCGGCCAGCGCAGCCCGTGGCCGATGGGCAGGCGATGCACGGACCAGTTGGCGATTCCCTCGGGATGACACTTGTGCCGCGCCAGCAGGATGTCGAACACCGTGCCGCGCGCGGCCATCTCCCGGAGCAGCTCGAGCTCGTACATCTCGCCGCCGAGCCGCGTCTCCGGATCCAACCCACAGTGCGGCGTGCAGACGCGCATCAGGACGGCCAGATCGCCGTGCTCGGAGTCGCGCAGAGCCGCTGGAGCTCCCGCGCATACGCGACGGACATGGCGTCCCCGGACGGGGCGTTCGCCAGCACCTTCGCGCGAAGCTCCGTCCACCGCTCGCGCGCTTCGAGGATGGCCGCGCGCACATCGCCGCGGAACGCGACGCCGTAGCGCCGGCACGTCTCGACCAGGCCGCCGCCGTCCTCGTGATAGACGACCGGCAACCCGCACTGCGCGCCCTCGACCGGATGCATCGGGCCCGGCTCCCAGCGCGAGGCGGTGACGTAGGCGTGGCAGTGCCGCAGGAGCGACGCCAGCGCGGGGCCGGTGACCGGGACGTGGGTGCGCGCGGCCTTCCAGCGAATCTCCGCGGGCCACCGGCCGATGACCCATAGCTCCGTGTCGGGCAGCCCGCCGCCGGCTATGAGGTCGTCGATCTCGCGATACACGTCGAAGCCCTTGAGCCAGTTGTCGGACCAGTGATGGGTCACCAGGCGGAACGGCTCGCCGGGGCGGAGGAGATCGGCGCCGAGGGGGTGGAAGATGGCCGGGTCCGCGCCGTTTCTGATGACGGCGTGGGGCCGGTCCCGGTCGAACCACCGGGCGGTGTGGTGATCGCGCAGCCACTCCGAGACGAAGACGGTGAAGTCGGCGAGGGCGTTGGCCTCGGCCAGGAGCGCGTCGACGTCCGTGGTGCCCTTGCGCGCGTCGCATTCGTTGACGCGGTGCAGACAGACGGCGCGGGGATGGCGCCGGCGGTGGTCACGGATGTCGTCGGGGCCGAACGTCACCAGGCCGCCCACGCGCGGGTCCACGATCACGATGGCGTCGACGGCGGCGTCGAGGCGGTGGGAGACGGCCCAGCCGCGCGCCGCCAGGCAGCGCAGCGTCTGGACGAGCCACTGATTGCCGCCGCCCCACGGCGCCGGCGTCGGCCGCATGTTGATGGCCACGCGCGCGACGGGCGTGGCCGGCGTCACGGCGCCGCCGCGCGCGACGCCCCCCCGGAGTCGCTCGAGCCAGGCGCGCATCATGCTCGATCGCGGGGCCGCGGCACCGCCAGAAGGTCCATCACCGCTCGCGCGAGCCGGGATGCTCCGCGACCGTCGACCAGCGCTCGACCGCGCTGGCTCATATCGGCCCGCCGCCGCGCATCGCCGGCGAGCGCGCCGAGCGCGGCCGTGACCAGCGGCTCGAGCCCCGCGTCGTCGGCGTCGCCCGCGTATTCGAGCGCGCCGGCCTCCCGCATCGCTTCCAGATTGAGCCGCTGGTTCAGCGCGACACCGACCGCCACCATCGGCGTCCCGGTCGCGGCCAGCTCGTACACGGTCTGGCCGCCTCCGGTGATGGCGAGGTCGGCCGCCCGCATCAGCTCGCGCAGGTGCTCGGGGCTCTCGTAGAGCTCCGCGCGGCCCGGCGCCGCGCGGACCGCGGCGCGAATGCAGGCGATGTCGTCGACCAGCGGGCCGGCCACCACGTCGAGCGCGACGGCGGCGCCGAGCCCGGCGGACGCCGCGCCGACGAGGCGCGCGGTGAGACGGCCGGGATCGGCCCCGCCCGTGGTCACCAGCGCGCGCCCGACGCGCTCGCGAATGGCGCGCGGCGCGGGCTCGGCAAACTCCGGCCGCAGGGCCAGGTAGCGCGGACCGAGCAGGTAGCGCGTGTGCGCGGCGCCGCGATAGGCGAGCCGCGGGGCTCCGGCGCTCCCGTTGACGACGAGCTCGACCGGCAGCTCGCGCTCGCCGGTGTCGTCGAAGGCGATCACCGGGAGCCGGGCGGCGGCGAGCGCCCGGTAGTCGTCGGAGGTGAAGGCGTAGGAGTCGACGACCAGCGCGCGGGCGCCGAGCCGCGCGCACCACTCGACGGCGGCGTCGCCGCCGCCGCTCGCATTCGTGACGGCGACGCCCGCGGTCGTCGCCAGGTCGAGCGCCCGCTCGTCGCCATCGAGCAGCAGATGGCTCTCGACTCCGTCGGCCTCGATCGCCTTCGCCAGCGCGAGACACCGGCGCAGGTGGCCGAGGCCGAGCGCCGCGTCCGCGTCGGTCCGGAACGCGACGCGGACCGCGTGACCCGTGGAGCGACCCACCCTCACGCTCCGGGGTCGCGCAGATACGCCTCGACCGCCGCGTAAAACCCGGCGGACAGCGGCAGGCTGCGGAACGGATGCTTGTGCGAGCCGCGCTGATGAACCACGAACGGCCGCGCGCGAAGATGGAACTCCTCGTGATAGTCGTTGGTGCCGCTCAGAACCCGAGCGCCGGCCGATGAGGGCTTCACGTGCGCCATCGCCAGCGGCGGGATGCCGCGCTCGGCCAGGTAGGACGGGAGCCGCCAGCCCACGTCGCGCAGGAGCTCGCTCCCGATCGGGAGATTGTAGAGGCGCGCCTGCTCGGCCGTCCGGATCGGGATCGTCCGTCCGAGCGCGTGGCCCGCGTCGAGCGTCCGGAAGTCGTACGCGGGCGAGAGGGCCACCCAGGTGACATTGGGAAGGCGCTTGTAGGTCTGCCGGCGGCCCGGCCCCGAGGAGAAGCCGCCGATGTCCTCGTAGGCGACGCCCACGATGCCGACTTCCGCGAGCACGTCGGTGAGGATCTCGTCCCACCGCGGGGCCACGAGGACGGTGTCGCAGTCCGCGATCACGTCGTAGACGCCGCCGGCCATGCGGAACGCCGAGTTGAGCCCCGCCGCGTGGCGGGTCGATCCCGGGAACTTCTCGCCGCGGCGCCCGCTGCGTCGCAGGGCCTCGAGCGGAGGCCACCACCGGCGGCCGACCGCTGGCGCCGGCGCCACTTCCACGACGACATCGGCGAGGGAATCGGCCTTCACCGCCGCCAGCGCGGCCGCGTCGGTGCAGTGCGCCACCACCGAGATCTCGGCGTCCTTCGAGGCGAGCGCCCGGGCGTTCTGCACGAGGTACTGAAAGTACGGGAGCGCGTTGTCGCACACCACCGCGTGGATCCGGAACGTGCGCGCGCTCACGAGGCGGTCTCCAGAGATGCCGGGGCATCGACGGCCGGCGTGTCGAGCACCACGAGCTGGTCGGCGATGGCCTTCAGGGCTTCGCGGTGCGTGACCGCCACGATCGTGACCACGCCCTTCAGCTCCTGCAGCGCGGTCGCGATGCCGCGCTCGGCGTCGACGTCGAGATTGGCGGTCGCCTCGTCGAGGAGCAGCACCGCAGGCTTGCGAAGCAGCGCTCGCGCCAGCGCCAGCCGCTGCTTCTGGCCCGCCGACAGCCCGCCGCCCTGCTCGGTCAGTCGATGCTCGAGCCCCAGCGGCAGGGCGCCGATGAAGTCGCAGCGCGAGCGGCGGAGCGCCTCGGCGAGGTTCCGGTCCGACGGCGGCGTCTCGACGCCGACGACGAGGAACTCGCGCAGCGTGCCCGGCACGACGAACGGATCGGGTCCGACGTACGCGGTGCTCGCCAGCAGCCGCTCGCGCGCGTCGGCGAGCGGCACGGCGCCCTCTGGGAGGAGCAGGCGGATCGTTCCCGCGGTGGGCGCCAGCAACCCGGTGAGGAGCAGCAGGAGCGTGGTCTTGCCGACTCCTGATGGGCCCATGATGACAGTGGTGGTGCCCGGCGCGACCTCGAGATCGAGGCGGCACACCAGCGGGTTTTCCGGCGTCCACGCGAACGAGATGTCCTTCAGGCTGAAGCCCACCGGGGCGGGGAAGCGCGGCGCCGCCGGACGCTCGGCGAGATCGCGGTCGATCGCCGCGCGCGACGCTGCGTAGTTGCCACGCCACCAGCCGAAGAGCGCAAGAAGGCGCGCGCGGTTGACCCGCATCTTCGCGGTGGTGCCGGCCACGTCGGTGAGGCCCTGGAACAGACGCAGCGTGAGGAACAGGAAGGACACGAGCCGGCCCTTCTCGTGGCCGAACAGGACTGTGCCGCCGAGCGCGACGCCGCCAACCACCAGCAGGCCGACCAGCTGCGGAACGGCCACCCTGGTGGCCGACATCTGGTAGTAGCGCCGGAAGCCCCAGCCGTACCGGTCCATCTCGCGCCCAATCGCTCGGGCTTCCTGGCCCACCAGACCGTGGATGTGGACGAACGCGGCGTTCTTCACCCCCGACAGAAGGCGCGTCACGGCGGCGGCGAGGGACGTCTGGATGACGGCCGAAACGCTGTTCAGTCTCCGGTCGAGCGCGCGGTGCAGGGGTACGGCCATCACAATGACCAGGACCAGCGCTGTCGTGACGGTGATCGACTGGTACGCGAGCGCGGCGAGCGTTGCGGCCAGGAGCGTCACGTGACCCGCGAGGAAGAACGCACCGCTCACCGCGCCAGCGGCGCCTAGTACGACGTCGTTGAAGAGCGTCACGACGTCGCCGAGCCCCGCCCGATCCGAGTGGAGCGCCCAGCGCGCGATGTCCCGCCGCCGCGCCACCTCGAACGAGACCTGGCACAGGCCGGCCGTCAGGGCCGCTATCCACAGCACCACGACGCGAAGCACGCCGATGGCCAGGAAGATGGCGGCTTCGACCGGGAGACTGCGCGCCGGGCCCGCCGCCCCCGCCGCCGTGGTGAGGCCGATCGCGCCGAGAAACCGCTCGAGGGCGAAGGCGAACGCCAGATCGAGACCGAAGGTGACGAGCCCGAGCAGGGTGGTGACCGCGCCCCACACGAGCGTCGGGCGCCCGACGAACTCGCGCAGGCACCGTAGCTCGCCCGGCGACATCAGCTGCCTGACTGCCGGCATCATGTCTCCATCGCCCGGACGACGGTCATCCAGTCGTCGCGCCGCCGCATGGTCTCGGCGGAGGCCACCATGCGCTCGCGGCGCTCCCGCGGGTCCATGGCCTCGATGCGGGCGACGATCTCGCCTACCGCCTCCGGCGACGAGAACGGCATGACCGTCGGCAGCTCGGCGATGCCGTAGGCGTCACTCTCCTCCTCGGCGTCGCGGATCACGAACGTTCCGCGGGCGGCGATCTCCGTCTCCTTGATCCACAGCGCGTTACGTCGGAGCATGCGACCGTCCACGCACCACGGCGCGTCCTCCGTGTGGACGTAGATCCGCATCCGGTGCAGGTTCCGGAGGTACGCCTCGTACGGTCCCGGCGACAGCACCTCGACCTCGAGGCCCCGCCGCGCGAGCTCCCGGTAGAACGCCTGACGGTGGAGATGCAGCGTGCCCTGAAAGCCCAGGCGGATCGGCCGGGCCTCCCACGCCGGGCCCGCATCGCAGTATTCCGGGAGCATGCCCATCCGCACGAACCTCGCCGGCAGCCCGCGCTCGGCCACGAATCGCCGCCACCAGCCCGATGTCACCAGAAAGGCCGCGACGTTGAGCTGCTTCGCGAGCTGTCCGTAGGCGTCCTTGTACGGCGAGTCGTCCATGAACGCCTGCCACACGTCCTGCTCGTACACGTAGAGCGGGCGCTCGCCCAGCAGGCGCGCCAGCTGGTCGGCCACCCGCACGAGGGTCCGCAGCCGCAGCACGCTCAGGACCCGGTCGTACGCGCCCACGCGGACGAGCGGCGCGAACTGCAGCTCCCAGGTCGACAGCATTCGGACCCGGTAGTACCGCGCCAGCGTCGTGGCGAGCTGGTGCTGGTAACAGTTCGAGCGGATGTAGCTACGATCGTCCACCAGCAGCAAGAGCCGCTTCATGACGCGCCGGCCCGCGCGACCGAAACCGTAGTTCGCGCCCGCGCGATCCGGGCGGTCCGGGTCGGCTGGTAGCCGAGGCGCGCCAGCTCGCCCTCGTCGGTGTAGCTGGCCAGGACGGACCGGTGCCGATCGGCCCACGAGACCGCCGAGTAGAAGAGGCCGCCGTCGTACACGCCGCAGTACGGATGGTGCTTCAGCATCGTGCCGAAGAAATCGGCCTCGCTGAAGGATGCCATCTCACCGAGCTCGGCGAACACCCGGTCGAGCGAGTCGAGCCGGTTGAGGGCCGGAAGCTTGGCGTGGAGGTTGGAGAGGTACAGCCCCGGCGTTCCGGGCGCGGGCCGGAACCACGCCTTCTCGTCGGTCACCGCGTTCCGGAGCGAGATCTGCGAGCGCAGAACGTGGAACGGCAGCCGCTGCAGGCGCTTGTCGAACCGCCAGCGCCAGCGGACGGAGAACTCCTGCGTCCGGACGCACGAGGCCCGCGGCTCGGCGTCGAGGAAGCGCTCGCAGAGGCCGAGCGGCGCCAGATCCCAGTGCACCAGATCGGATTCGACGATGTACAGATAGCGGAACCGGCGGCCGAACAGGCGATCCCGGCTGGCCAGCACCCACTGAATCGCGGACCAGTAGCCGATGTTCTGCTCCGAGCGACATATCATCGCACCGGGCGGCACCAGCGCCAGGTGATCGTCGAAGGTCGAGGCGTTGTCGAAGACGACGAAGCTGTCTGCGAGGCCGGCCCGCGGAGCGAGCTCCGCGAGATTTCGGGTGACCCTGATCGCCAGATCTCTCCGGCTCTCGTCCCGGGAGCACGTGACCAGCAGAATCAGGGTCGAGCGCGGCCCCCCGTCGCCGGTCACCCTGCTCTGCCGCGCCATTCCTCGGCGAGCAGCCCCATAAGGACGAGATCCTGGAACCGGCCGTCGCGGAAGATCGCCTGCCGCTCCCGTCCTTCCTCGACGAACCCCAGCTTGCGATAGAGCGCCAACGCCGCCGCGTTCGAGGCGAGGGTGACGAGCGCGACCCGATGCAGGCCGCAGTGCGCGAAGAGATAGCGGAGGAAATAGCCGAACATCTCCTCGGCATACCCCTGCCGGCGCATGGCCGGCACGACGTCGGCGCCGACGTAGGCGTTCCGGTTGCAGGCATCGAGCCGGTCCAGACGGAACACGCCGACGAGGGCGTCGTCGGTGCGGCGCCGGCCGACGTAGCGCCGCGAGGTGCGCGAGGTCGACACCGACTGGAACCACGCCTCTTGCTGCGCCTCCGACACGTGCCAGACGTCGGTGAGGCGCGCGAGCGTCTCGTCGTGATTGTGCAAGCGCCGGACCTGCTCGAGATCGCGCCGCTCCAGCAGGCGGATCGCGAGGCGGTCAGTGCCGCTGTCCGGAAGCTCCACGCCCCCCTCCCGAGATCCGCCGGGCAAAGACCGCTACGCGCTCGCTCCGCCCGGGGTCGGACGCCAGGGCGCGGAACGCCGCCTGGAAGCGGTCGGCGCCATAGTCGACGTGGTCGCGCAGCGTGCCGGCTGTCATCGCGCCGGCGAGCGCCCATCCTCGCGCCTCGTCGCGGTCCCCCAGCCACAGGGCGGCGCAGCGCGCGATCATCGCTCCTTGGTTCTTCAGCGCGCGGTGGAGCCCGAAGTGGAAGGCCTGGCGCGCGTGCGGCGCGCGGCAGTGCCAGCCGATCGGCGCCAGGTGGCGTACGGGCTCTCCCTTGAGCACGACGCGATGGCCGCTGTCGACCCGGTCGGTCCAGAGCCGATCGGTGCCGCGCCGGAACGTCACCGCCGGAGAGAATGAATTCAGCCCGGCGATCAGCTGATCGGTGAAGAAATCGTGGAGCAGGATCTGGGCGCCCGTCACCGCCCGGTCGGCGAACAGCGCCGCGACCTCCGCGAGGGCGGTCGGTCGCGTGAGCACGGTGTCGGCGTCGACCTTCACGAAGAGGTCGTGCTCGGCCTTCGCCTTGTCCCAGGCGTCCCAGAGGGCGTTGTGCGCCTCGAGCTCGGGTAGGTTCTCGATCACGGCGTGCGTTGCCGCGACTCCCGTCTGGGCGGCCACCACCGCGACACACTCGTCGAGCTCCGCTTCGCCGCAGGCCAGGGTGCCGACGAAAATGCGCGGCGTGGAGCCGGGGCCGATCACGTCTGCTTGGCCAGCGCGTGCACGCGACCGGCGATCTTGACGCAGTCGACCTCGGAGAGCCACCAGCCGCAGGGGAGCGAGAGCTGACGGTCGGCGAAGCGTCGGACGCCCGGCAGCTCCGTGCCGTACTTTCCGAAGGCGCTGTACGAATCGTTGGGGACGTGCACCAGCCCCGCCGCGATCCCCTCGGTGTTGAGGGCTTCCAGCAGGCGGTCGCGATCGACGGCCTCGTCGACCACCAGGGTGGTGTAGACCCAGTAGCTCGACACGGCGCCCTGCGGCACCCGCAGCGGCCGGATGACCCGGGAGCCGCGGAAGGCCTCGGCGTAGGCCGCGCCGTTCTTCCGGTGCTGGTTGAGGATGCGCGCCAGGTGCGGCATCTGCGAGAGCCCGATGGCCGCCGCGATGTTGTTCATGTTGTACTTGTAGCCGATCTCGCCGGGCTCGATGTCGGCATCCCAGCGCTGTCCCTTCCACTCGCCCTGCTCGTCCTTGTGCGCGTCGCGGTCGTAGCCGAACCACTTCAGCTTCCGCCCGAGGACGAAGGCGCCGGGGTCCCGGCAGATCAGGGCGCCGCCGTCTCCGCACGAGAGGTGCTTGATGGCCTGGAAGGAGTAGCAGGTGAAGTCGGCGAAGTCCGGCAGCGGGCGGCCACGCCAGGTGGCGCCGAACGCGTGCGCCGCGTCGTTGATCAGCGGGATGCCGCGCCGGCGCGCGATGGCGTCGAGCGCGTCGAGGTCGCACGGCGTCCCGGCCCAGGCGACGCACATGATGGCCCGCGTGGCCGGCGTGAGCTTGCGCTCGACGTCGGCGGGATCGATCGACGCGGTCTCGGGGTCGATGTCGGCCCATACGACGGTGCCACCGAGGTTGTCGATCGGCGTGTTGGTGGCCACGCAGGTCATGGGCGTGGTGACGACCTCGCTGCCGGGCCCGACGCCGCAGAGCCGGAGCGCCAGGGTGAGGGCGCTCGTGCACGAGTTGGTGAGCACGAGCTGCCGGGCGCCGAGGAACTCGGCCACCGCGTTCTGGAAGGCCGAGACCTGCACGCCCTCGTTCACGAAGCCCGACTCGAGGACGGTGCGTAGCTCGGCCAGGGCGCCCTCGACGTCCATGTGGACCTTGAACATCGGGTACTGGGTCATGCGTTCGGTCTCCTTGCCGCGGGGGCCACGATCTCCTCGATGGTGCGTCCGGGGAAGTCGTCCAGGCTGCGGGCGAAGATCCCGAGGCCGCCGAGATAGTCCGCGAGGTCTTTCTTGTCGAGCAGGTCGTCGTTCGACTGGTAGCCGAAGATCGTCGCGTCCGACGCGATCGCCGCGTGGGCCGGCGCCATCCGGAAGATGTCGCCGTCGACCGTCACCCGCACCGACTCCGGCTCGCTGATGAGCGCCTCGTGCAGCTTCTCGCCGGGACGCATGCCGATGAACTCGATCGCGCGGTCGAAGCGCTCGGCGAAGATCTGCGCGAGATCGAGGATCCGCATCGAGCGCAGGCGCGGCACCCAGATCTCACCCGACACCGCGGCCTTGGCGCTGGCGGTGATGAGGTCGATGCTCTCGTCGAGGGTCATGAGGAACCTGGTCATGTCGGGGTGCGTGACGGTGAAGCTCAGCCGGTGCTCGGCTTGCCAGCGGAACAGGGGAATGATGGAGCCGCGCGAATCGAGAACGTTGCCGTACCGAACGGCGACGAACCGCGGCCGCGTGAACGCCAGGCACTGACTCGTCACCAGCCGCTCGGCCAGCGCCTTGCACATTCCGTAGACGTTGCTGGGCGCGCACGCCTTGTCGGTCGACACCATCAGCACCGTCTCCAGCGCCGGGAGCCGGTCGACCTGGCGGCTGACCGCGTCGACCACGTTCTTGATGCCGAGGATGTTGGTCTGCACGCTCTCGAACGGCGTCATCTCGCAGGTGTCGACCTGCTTCAGGGCAGCGGCGATGATGGCGATGGTCGGCTGGTAGCGGAGCAGGGCCTCTTCCACGCGGGCGCCGTCCCGGATGTCGCCGACGGCATAGCTGATGGGCGCGGCCGCGCCGACCTGGTTGCGGATCGTCCAGTGCTTGGCCTCGTCGCGGGAGAACAGCATCAGGGAGTTGCACGGGGAGAGCCGCCGCACCAGGGCCCGGCCCAGCGATCCGGTGCCTCCGAAGACCAGCACACGTTCGTCGACCAGGGGTGGCGTCACTTGGGTAGGGCCCACATCGCTCATGCGCGGCTCGGCGCCTCCATTTTTTGTGCCGAGGCAGCCGCGGGCGGCACGGCCGACTCGCTGATGCGGCCCCACAAACCGTAGGCTATCAAGTCGTCCCGCACAAGCACAAGTGTATCCGGCGCAAACCTCCGACGGCCTCGTCTGATCGTCGGGATATCGCGCGGGCGTT
>Ga0066388_100000771_pt1 | contig 16239 bp, 14 predicted proteins | sample PanSoiMetaGPlot6_FD_64539 | JGI IMG/M metagenome (GOLD analysis project Ga0066388, IMG submission 64539) | Tropical forest soil microbial communities from Panama analyzed to predict greenhouse gas emissions - Panama Soil - Plot 6 (Hybrid Assembly) | ecosystem: Environmental > Terrestrial >... | reverse complement strand
GGCATCAAAAGACCGTCGCTGCGGAGCACGTACATCTCCTTGCCGATGGCGACCAACCCTGATCCTTCGACACAACTGCTCTCCCGCCAGTTTGGATGCGGATTTGAACTATGCACATACCTCTTGTCCACCGTCCAAGGTCGCGTCAAAGCATGGTCGATCACGGTGACCTCGTCGTGAATGACATTCGGATCGGTCTTGTCGCGGTAAATCCGTTCCTTGAAAACGGACTGATTGTCAAAGTGGAGGGGAAGACCGGTGGCGTCGTAGACGCGCGGCCCCTTGAAGCCCCGCGTTTCGACTTCGAGCAGGTCATAGTCGCCGTCGCCATCCTCGTCGAGCCACTTTCCAATCGAATAGCCCGCATAGCTCGGCTCGATCTCCTTGGGCCACTCGCGGCCGTCGGTGAAGACGCGCCGAACCTGTGCGCCGATCAAAATATAGGTGGTGTCTGGCGTGACGACGAATTCCAGCGGCCCGAATGTCATCATATGCGGCATGCCGGTGGGCATGCAGCGGGCGCGATCAAAATTGTTGCCCTGACCGCCCCTGGCCTGGTCGGCAATGCTGTCCACCAGAACCTTTTGATATTCCGGCGTGAGCGGGGCTTGCTGTCCGAGTCCCCACGGCTTTGTCTGATCGAACGACGGTTGACCTCCGGGCGTGCGAAGACCGGATGGGGAAACGACAGAGACCGGGGGGACGTATCGCTCCCACGCTCCCTTCCACTCGGGATATTTCCCACGCTCGGCCGCCTTGACGCCGCCGCAGATCATCATGAAAGCGCTGGCCATTCCAATTGAACAGATCAATGTTCGGTAAAGCATGGTGCACCTGCCTTGGATCGTTTTTTGCGGATCGTCACCCGAGCGACTGCAGCAGTGGAACGGGACAGGCGTGATCAGTGTCACTTTTGCGGCTGATTGAAGTATCGGAGATCGGGAGGACGCTGGCCCTTTTTTGCGGGCATGATGAAGCCCTCGGCGCTCAGAAAGTACGCCTCACCCTGAATCCGGATGTGCGGGTTGTTCTCCGAGCAGTTGTCCTCAACCCACCAGGGCTTGTCGATAGGGCTGCGGCGGTAGTGCTTGGTGACGGTCCACGGATGCGTCAGGGCGTTATCGAACACGGTGACCTCATTGTAGATGTCGTTCGGTTCGCCTTTCTTGAACGTATAGCGTTCCTTGACGACGGTCTGGTTGTCCGCATGCAACGGGATGCCGCTTGCGTCGAAGGCGCGGGGGCCTTTGAAATTGCGGGTTTCCACTTCGAGCACATCGAACCGGCCGTCGCCGTCGGTGTCTATCCATTGGCCGATGGAAATGCCGAGGAAGCTCGGCTCCCGGTCGGTCGGCCAGGTGCGTCCGTCGGTAAATATGCGTCGGTTGTCGTGGACGTGATCCACCAGGATATGGAAGGTCTCGGGCGTGATGACGAATTCGATCTCGCCATAGCCGTTGGTCACGCGGGGCATTCCGGGCGAAAGACACCACGTGGTCGGGTCGGTGCCCTGGCCGCCCTCCGCCATGTCCGCGAGGTTATCCTCGAAGATGCGTTGATACTCGGGCGTGAGCGGCGCTCCCTGTCCGAGACCGCGCGGCTTGTCGGGAATCCATCTGACAGAGCCGCCGACTGCAGTCCACTGGCCCCGCAGGTCGGGATACTTGGTCTCGTCGTGCGCTTTCGCGCTCCAAACTCCGACCAGAAGGGCGACTGAGAGCGCGATCATGCCGCGCGCGCTGCGGTGCAGGGTGCTGCTCATTCCCATCATCATGGCGACCTCCTCGCAATTGCGACTGTGTGCAGGGCGGCGGTATCGGGGCCGCGCCGTTTGGCGGCTTGCTCCTCAGGGACATCGCGGAAACGACGTGAATGATCCGCTCCAGATTTGTTCGAAGTTACCGGTCGTACTTCCTGAAATACCGAGTGTCGGGCGGCGCCTGGTCCTTCTTGACCGGCATCAAATATCCGTCGGCGCTGATTGCATACATCTCCTTGCCGACTGCGACCAGGTTGTTGGTTTCCATGCAATTGTTCTCCCACCAGCGCCGAAGCGGATTTGGATCGTGTACGTATTTCTTGTCGACGACCCAAGGACGCGTCAGGGCGTGGTCGAGGACCGTGATCTGGTCGTGCAGTATTTTCGGATCGACCTTATCGCGGTAAATCCGCTCCTTGAAGACCGACTGGTTATCGAAGTGGAGTGGCAGACCCGTTGCATCGTAGGCGCGGGGACCTTTGAAGGGCCCGCGCGTCTCGACCTCAAGCACGTCATAGACGCCGTCGCCGTCCTCGTCGAGCCACTTGCCGATCGAGTAGCCTTGGTAAGAGGGCTCGATGTCCGCCGGCCAGTCGCGTCCGTCGGTGAAGATCCGCCGCAGGTGGTCTGCGCCGGTGATCACAACATATGTGGTGTCCGGTGTGATGATGATTTCCAGCGGAAAGAATGCCACCATGCTGAGCGGCATGCCGGCGGGCAGGCAACGGGCGCTGTGATCTAAAAAATTGCCCTGGCCGCCCTTTGCTTGGTCCGCGAGGCTGGCCTCGAAGACGGCCTGATACTCGGGCGTGAGTGGCGCCTGTTGTCCGCGCCCCCAAGGCTTGGTTTGATCGAATGACGGCTGTCCGCCGAGCCCAGGGATCGCGAACCGCGCCCAGGCGCCCTTCCAATCCGGGTATTTCATCGACCCCTGTGCTGACGCGGTGACACCAAGGGCGAGCGTTGTCGTCCAAACGACAGTGGCGATCCAGACTCGGAAAAGCATGGCCATTCTCCCTACGGTCACGACCCGGGACTGCAAATGCGCGATTCAGGGCAGGTCGATGGCGGCTTTCGCTTTCTCGATCAGTGTCGGCGACAGCGAGAACGCCTCGTTGACGATCCGCTCCACGGCCTCTCCAGTCTGCCACGTGTCGGTATCCAGCTTGAGCTTCCTGGCCTGCGCGATATAGGCGGGATCCTTCATGGTCGCGAGGAATGCAGCCCGCAGCGCCTCCAGGCGACCCTTCGGAACATCAGGCGGTGCATAGACGGCGCGGCCCATCGCCAGGCTCACGCCAATGAAATCGACGATTGCGCGCTCTTCGCCTTCCGCGACCAGGTCGCGGAAGAGCGGGACATCGTCACCGATCTCGGGAAGCTTGCGCGGACCGAGCTGCACGAGATGAACGAGCTTTTTGTCGCGCAGCCAGTCCGGGTGGGAGCCCGGCCAAGTCTCCCAGGTGGTGGAGCGCCCCTGCACCTCGCCGCGCTCGATCGCGATATTGATCTCGGCGCCGCCCTTGTAGCCGCGCACCGGCTTGAACTTCGTCCCGAGCAGGTTGTTGGCGAGTGCGATGTCCTGGAACGAGTTCGAGCCTTTGCCGGTCGCTCCCATGATCAATTCGACGCGCTTGGCCTGGTCCAATGTCTTGACCGGCGCGGTATGCCATAGCGTGATCACGTCCTGCACGACGGCCATCGATCCGATCCAGCTGAACTTGCGCGGATCGTACATCACCTGGCTCGGATCGGTGGCGGCGAAAACCATCGCGGTCGAAAGCGGCGTGCCGATGACGGTGCCGTCCTTCGGCGCGACGTTGTAGATGTAGTTTCCCGCCGCCACGCCGCCGCCGCCCGGCATCACCTGCAGGACGATGAGCGGCTCGCCCGGAATGTGCTTGCGCAGATGCTCGATGAAGGTGCGGGCATAGAGGCCCCAGGAGGCGCCATCCGGGACCGCCAAATTGTACGTGATGGTCTTGCCGCGATAGAAGTCTGCAACCGATTGCGCCTGCGCAGCAGGAATGACGGCCAGCATCGATGCCATGGCCAGCGCAGCCCGCCTGGACGCATACAATCTCTTCATTGGAGCCTCGCGGCAGCCATCAGCAGCAACCCTATCGGGCATTGTAGCCCAACCGCGGAAGGCGTAGTAGTTCGCTCTGGATAAGGATGTGAAGCAATTGCAGGCTGCCGGGGCAGAGCATGCCATGAGCGAGCGGTTTGTCAGGACTGCATCCCATTGGGGTGCCTTCTGGGTGCAGGTCCGCGACGGGCGGGCGGTTGGTGTGAAGCCGTTCGAGAAGGACGCACATCCCTCGCCGCTCGCGCAATCGCAGGTGGCAGCGGTCTATGACCGGAGCCGGATCGACCGGCCCTATATCCGCAAGGGCTTCCTCGACCACGGCGCCCACAGCGACCGCAGCAGGCGGGGCGCCGAGCCGTTCGTGCCGGTCGATTGGGACACCGCGCTCGCACTGGTGTCGGCCGAGCTGACGCGGGTGAAGACGGCGTTCGGGAATCGCGCCATCTTCGCCGGCTCCTACGGCTGGTCGAGCGCCGGGCGGCTGCATCACGCGAAATCGCTGCTGCATCGTTTCATGAACGCGTTCGGTGGCGCGACGGTGCAGGTCGATACCTATTCCAATGCCGCAGGATCGGTCATCACACCCCACGTGCTCGGCGACGCCGCCGCGATCGGCGGGCCGGGCACGACCTTCGACAGCATTGCCGAGCATACGCGCCTTGTCGTGTCATTCGGCGGCATGCCGCTCAAAAATCTGCAAATCGATTCTGGCGGCACTGGCGAGCACTCGTCATTGGCGTCGATCGCGGCGCTCGCCGAACGTGGCATCGCGTTCGTCAATATCAGCCCGCTGCGGACGGATCATGCGGACGAGCTCAAGGCGGAGTGGCTGCCGGCCATTCCCGGCACCGACACCGCGATCATGCTCGCCCTCGCCCACACGCTGGTGGCCGAAGGGCTGCACGATGTTGCGTTCCTGGCGCGCTACACAGTCGGTTTCGAACGATTCCGCCGCTACCTCATGGGCGACGATGACGGACAGCCCAAGGATGCCGCCTGGGCCGCGCGCATCTGCGGCATCGACGCCGAGACCATTCGACGCCTTGCACGCCGCATGGCCGCCACCCGCACGTTCATCACCACCACCTGGTCGCTGCAGCGCGCCGATCACGGCGAGCAGCCGATCTGGATGACCATCGTATTGGCGGCGATCCTCGGCCAGATCGGGCTCCCCGGTGGCGGCTTCGGATTCGGCTACGGTTCGATGAATCGCATGGGGCAAGGGCGTTCGCCGGTGGCGCCGCTCAACCGTCCGGTCGGGCGCAGCCCGATCAACTCCTATATCCCGGTGGCGCGCATATCGGACCTGCTGCTGCGCCCTGGAACAACGATCGATTACAACGGCCAGCGCATCACGTTTCCCGAGATCAAGCTCATCTACTGGTGCGGCGGAAATCCATTCCACCATCATCAGGACATCAACCGCCTGACGCAGGCCTGGCAACGACCCGAAACCGTCATCGTGCACGAGATCTTTTGGACGCCGACCGCGCGCCACGCCGACATCGTGCTGCCCGCGACCACGACACTCGAGCGCAACGACATCGCGGCCTCCTCCGATCGCTACATGTTCGCCATGCATCAGGCGATCGAGCCGGTCGGCGCGGCGCGCAACGACTTCGATATCTTTGCGGATCTGGCAGGGCGGCTTGGCTTCCGCGACGACTTCACCGAAGGCCGCACCGAAATGGATTGGCTTCGCCATCTCTACGAGGTCACACGTCAGCAAGCCGCCCGCCACGACATCGAACGGCCGGACTTCGAGACGTTCTGGGAGACCGGCTACATCGCCGATCCGGTGCCGCGTCATTACGATTTCCTGTCCGCCTATCGCGCTGACCCGGAAGGCGAGGCGCTGCGCACGCCGTCGGGACGAATCGAGATCTTCTCCGAGAAGATTGCCTCGTTCGGTTACGATGACTGCCCCGGCCACCCCGTGTGGATCGCGCCCGCCGAATGGCTCGGCTCGCCGAAACCCAACGGCAAGCTGCATCTGATCTCCAACCAGCCGACCATGCGGCTGCACGGCCAGCTCGACAACGGCCCAGTCAGCCGCGCCTCCAAGGTGAAGGGGCGCGAACCCGTTTGGATCAATCCGCACGACGCAGCCGAGCGCAGCATCGCTGACGGCGATGTGGTGCGCGTGTTCAACGAGCGCGGCGCCTGCCTTGCCGGCGCAGTCGTAACGGATGCGATGACCCGCGGCGTGGTGCAGCTGCAGACCGGCGCGTGGTACGATCCCGAAGAGCCGGGACAGGTCGGCACCCTCGATCGCCACGGCAATCCGAACGTGCTCACCCTCGACAAGGGCACCTCGAAGCTCGCGCAAGGCCCAATTTCACAGACGACGCTGGTCGAGATCGAGCGCTGGACGGACCCGGTGCCCAAGATTCGTGCCTATGATCCGCCGGCGGTGATTGGCCGCTGACGCTTCAGGGATACACGACACGATGAGCAAACTCGCGCAATGAGCAAACTCGAAGTATCGCTGGCCATCAGCGACTACGATCATGTCCGGGATTTTGTCTATGGCCGGGTGACGGCCGAAGGTCTCGATATCAACTTCCAGGTCTTGCCGACGCCGGAAATCTTCGACCGCGCGACCCGCGATCAGGAGTGGGATATCTGCGAGATGTCGCTCGGCAAATGGACCGGCATGTTCTCCCAAGGTGATGACAGCCTGGTGCCGATTCCGGTGTTCCCGTCGCGCGTTTTCCGCCATTCCGCGCTCTACGTGAAGAAAGGGAGCGGCATTGATACGCTCGACAAGCTGCGCCGCAAGCGCGTCGGCGATCCCGATTTCGCGCACACCGCTGGCATCTATGCGCGCGGCTTCCTGATGCACGAGGTCGGCATCAAGCTCGAGGAGATCGAGTGGGTTCAGGCCGGAACCAACAAGCCCGGCCGTCATGAGAACCTCGAGCTCAATCTTCCGGCGACCGTCAGGCGCGTGAGCGTCCCGGACAAGACGCTCGACGACATGCTGCTCGCCGGCGAGATCGACGCCATCCTCTCCGCCATCCCGCCCAAGAGCTTCGTTGCCGGCAACCCCAACATGGTGCGGCTGGTGCCCAATCACGTCGAGGTCGAGACCGAATACTTCAACCGCACCGGCATCTTCCCGATCATGCATTTTGTCGCGATCAAGCGGCCGCTGTTCGAGCGCAATCCATGGATCGCGGTGAACCTCTATCGCGCCTTCGAGGAGGCGAAGGACCGCAGCCTCGCGCGCATCCGCAACATGATGATCTCGCATTTCCCGTTGCCGTGGAATCCAGACAATGCCCGACGCGCGACCGCGATGTTCGGCCAGGATTTCTGGCCTTACGGCGTCGAGCCCAATCGCAAGACGCTGGAGGCTTTCCTCGCCTTTGCCTATGAGCAGGGCGTCGCGCATCGCAAGGTGGCGCTCGACGAGGTGTTCCCACCGAACGTCCAGCGCATCCTCAAGGTCTAGGCAAATGGACCTCGGCATCCGCGGCAGGAGGGCGCTTCTCTGCGGCGCGAGCCGCGGACTAGGCAAGGCGGCGGCGATGGCCGTCGCGAAGGAGGGCGTGGATGTCACCATCGTGGCACGCAAGCGCGACGTGCTGGAGCGCACGGCCGCCGAGATCCGCGCTGCCACCGGCGTGCGCGTGACGGCGACAGCGGCCGATATCACCACTGAGGCGGGACGTGGCGCAGCGCTCGCCGCCTGCCCTGAGCCCGACATCCTGCTGAACAATGCCGACGGTCCCACGCCCGGTGATTTCCGCAGCTGGACGCGCGAGACCTGGATCGAGGCGCTCGATGCGATGATGCTCGCACCGATCGAGATGATGCGCTTGACCGTCGACGGCATGATGGCGCGCGGCTTTGGCCGCATCATCAATATCTCGTCGCGCAGCGTGAAGATCCCGCAGCTCGAGCTCGGCCTGTCGAACGGCGCGCGCGCAGGCCTGGTCGGCTTCGTGGCTGGCCTCGCTCGGCAGACCGTGCATCGCAATGTCACGATCAACAACATCCTGCCTGGCATCTTCGACAGCGACGCGCAGAAGCGCCACATCGAGGGCATGCTCAGTGGTCTCGGCAAGACGTTCGAGCAAGTCTGGCACGAGCGCGCTGCGGCCAGTCCCGCCAAGCGCTATGGGCGGCCGGAAGAGTTCGGCGCCTATTTCGCCTTTCTCTGCTCGGCGCATGCGGGCTACATTTCCGGACAGAACCTGCTGATCGATGGCGGCAGCTATCCCGGCACGTTCTAGAGCATGATCCCGAAAAGTGGGAACCGGTTTTCGGACAAGATCATGCTCAAACAAAAGTGGAGCTCTGATGTCTGTCGTTCTCGAAAAGCGTGCGAATGGCATTGCGGTGGTCACGATCGACCGGCCGCAGGTCATGAATGCGCTCGACGTCCCTGCGAAGGAGCGGCTTGGTGAAATCTGGCGGGAGATCGCCAGCGACCCGCAGGTCCGCGTCGCGATTCTCACCGGCTCCGGTGAAAAGGCCTTCTGCGTCGGCTCCGACATCAAGGAGATTGCCCGCACCGGCAGCATGGCGTCGACCAAGACATTGATGGACGCGCTTCCGGGCGTCGGTATCCCGCTCGACAAGCCGGTCATCGCCGCGCTGCACGGCTTCTGCGTCGGCATGGGCATGACGCTTGCTTTGCATTGCGATCTGCGGCTCGCGGCCAAGAACACCGTGCTCGGCTATCCCGAGGTCAAGCACGGCATGATCTCCGGCGTCAGCGCCATGCGCTTGCCGCAGGTGATCCCGCAAGCCAAAGCGCTGGAGATGCTGCTGCTCGGTCGTAACATGACAGTGGATGAAGCAGTGCGGATCGGGCTCGTGAATGCCGTCGTCGACGACGTGCAGGCGGAAGCACGGGCCTGGGCCGAGGTCATCGCATCCTATTCGCCGGTTGCCGTGCAGGCGACCAAGCGCCTGGCGCTATTTCCGCAGCGTCTGAGCGAAGCGGAAAAAGCTGAAATCACCGCGGTGCGCGACGCTGTCGAATCCAAGGACGACTTCAAGCAGGGCGCCACTGCTTTCACCAAGCGTGCCTAGATCATGGCCTCGATGAAAGCCGTTACGTTTGCCGAATTCGGCGCCCCGTCGGTGCTGAAGCCGACCATGATCGAGCGGCCGGCGCCCGGCCCGGATGACGTTCTCGTTCGCATTCATGCCGCCGGGGTCTGCTATCACGACGTGCTCTCGCGCGGTGGAAAGATTCCCGGCAGCAAGCCCGGCCGCGTTCTCGGCCACGAGATCGCCGGCGAGATTGCCGAGACCGGCGCAGACGTGCCGGCTGACCGCAAAGGCGAGCGCGTGGTCATCTATCAGCGGCTCTATTGCGGCCAGTGCCGCTATTGCCTGAGCGGTCGGCAGGACCTTTGCCGCAACAGCCGCGTGCTGGGCGAGAGCGGGGGCGGCGGTTACGCCGAGTTCACCTGCGTGCCCGCGCGCAATGCCGTCCGGATACCGGATGGCGTCGATATGACCGCGGCAGCGCTCGCGGTCTGCCCGGTCGGCACCAGCGTACGCGCCGCGCTCGGCGTGGCGCAGGTCGAGCCGGGTCAGACGGTGCTGATTACGGGCGCCGGCGGCGGTTTGGGCCTGCATCAGATTCAGGTGGTCAAGAGCGTGAACGCCCACGCGATTGCGGTCACCAGCTCGGAAGACAAGGCCGAAATCGTCAAACAAGCCGGCGCCGACGAGGTGATCGTCAGCCCGGACCTGAAATTCTCGGGCGAGGTCTGGCGCCGCACCGGCAAGCAGGGCGTCGACGTCGTGCTCGAGAACGTCGTCACCGACACCTTCGGCGAGAGTCTGCGCTCGACCGCCCAGAACGCCATCGTGGTCGTCCTCGGCAATATCGGCGGCAAGCGCGTCGAGATCGATCCCGGTCTCGTGATCGTGCGGCGGATCCGTATCTCGGGCTCCGGCAACGCTACCTACAAGGACGTCGAGATCGCGCTACATCTCCTCGCCACCGGCGCGGTCAAGCCGTTCATTGGAGCGGTGCTGCCATTCCCGCGCGCGTCCGAAGGCCACGCCATGATGGAACAGCGCGCGGTCGTCGGCCGCGTCGTGCTGCAAGGATGGTGACATGCATAAGGGTGGCGACGTGCACATCGGCGCCACGCTCGCACAGCTCGCGCTCGCGTATCCCGATCGCACCGCCGTCATCGACGAGGCTGGAAGCTGGTCGTTCCGTCGGTTTCACCAACGCCTCACGCGTTTTGGCAACGCGATGCACGGCCTCGGCCTTGCCAACGGCGATCGCATCGCGCTCCTTCTGCCGGACTGCCGCGAATATCTCGAGGCCGATTACGGCAGCATGGCCGCTGGATTTGTGCGTGTGCCCATGGACCCGCGGCTCACGCGCCCCGAGCTTGTCGCGCTGTTGCAGTGCGCCGGCGCGCGGGCTTTGGTGACGCATGCGGCATTTGCCGAAACGATCCACAAGCTCGATCGCGACGTCGAGACGCTGCAATCGGTTCTCTATGTGGGGAAAGGCCCCGGCGTCGACTACGAGACGCTGCTCGAAAAATCATCCGAGCGGCCCCTTCCTGATGGCGATGGCGACGACCTCGCGACTCTCAACTTCAGCGGCGGTACCACGGGTGCGCCCAAGGCTGTGATGCTGCGCCATCGCAATCTCATGGCGGTAGCGGCGAACACGATCCGGGGCTTCGAGATCGCAAGCGAGACGGTGTTCTTGAATGTGCGGCCGCTCTGGCCGATCGCGCAGGTGATCCTGATGTCGCACCTGTTCGCCGGCGCGACGGTGGTGCTTGGCCGGCGTTTCGACGCGGAGCGCTTCACCGCGATGATCGACGAGAGCGGCGCCACTCGGACATCACTGGTGCCGACGCAGCTGGTGCGGTGGATCGAGCACCTGCGGCCGCAGGACCGGATGCCGAAGCTCCAAGCGATCTATGTGGGCGGCTCCCGCATTCCCTCCGCAGCATTCGAGCGCGCACTCGACCTCGTTGGCCCGCGCATCGGCGTGCTCTACGGCATGACCGAGGCGCCCGTCTGCTGCTATCTGCGACCGCAGGAGCTTGCCGGAACCGATCGCGCGCGGCTCATCGAGTCCGTTGGACGTCCGCTCCCGCCCTATCGCGTGCGGATTGCCGGGAACGCATCCGGCGAGGTGCTGGTGCAGGGCGACAACGTGATGACGGGCTATTGGCAGAACGAGGAGGCGACCTGCGATGCGTTACGCGACGGCTGGCTGCATACCGGCGACATCGGAACGTTCGACCGCGACGGGCATCTCGCGATCATCGGTCGTCTCAAGGAGGTGATCCGCTCGGGCTCATCAAGCATCATGCCCAAGGAGGTCGAAGACGTGATCGCAACGCATCCCGCCGTTGGCGAAGTCGCGGTGCTCGGTCTTCCGGACCCTGAATGGGGTGAAGCGGTCACCGCCTTCGTCGTGCTGAGGCCCGGCATGTCGTCAACCGAGCAGGAGCTGGTGGAGCACTGCCGCCGGAACCTTGCGTCGTACAAGAAGCCGCGCGCGGTCCGCTTTGTCGCGAGCCTGCCGCGGTCGCACTACGGCAAGGTGCTCCGCGCGGAGTTGTTGGCGCAGGCGATGAGCTAGGCCGTTACTCATTAGACGGCCGGCCGACCCATGTCCGCTCAGCCCGAACAGCGGCGGAAAAGCGGACATCGCCGAAGGTTTGGGTAGGGCCAAAAGCCGAACGACGCGCTTATCGCCTTGATGACCGATGACGTTCACAGCCCAGCTGTCAACTGGTATGATTTCCATAATCGCGACGGACTGGTCCGCCGCAGGATGCCTTTTTGCCCGGATGAGGTGGTCGATGCCGACGTACGAATATATGTGCAAGAAGTGCGGGCCGTTCACACAGTTTCGACCGATGGCGGAATGCGAGCTGCCGTCCGCCTGCCCGGAATGCGGCGCGCGTTCTCCCCGTGTCATCCTGACCGCGCCAGGCTGCCTCACCATGTCGCCCGAAGAGCGTCGGCAGGGCGTAAAGTACGATCAAATCATCGAAAGATATGACGGGCACGAACCGCCGCCATACGTGCGCCCTCCTCGATCGTCCAAGAAGGCGCCACGTCCCCCAAGGCGAAGACCGTCTCGGCCAGCCTGACTGAATCTCGCGTCGCAAGTTCTCTCAAGCATCGACGGGGCGGCGTCTGACGTTGACGTCTCACCGTGACGCGACGCGAGGTAGAGAGGAACTTTTGATTGCGTGTGCGCCCAGCTGCTTGGCGGCCGCCTGAATAATACTGATATTGCTTTGCATGTGGCGCTGCAGGCTCGGCACGTTCAATTTCATAGTCAATCTATACCGGTTGCCGCGATGCTCGACGTAGCCACGTTCGATCAATTCGTCCAGCCGTTGCATGACCACGTCGCGCGGCCGGCCGATTACTCGGCTGATCTCGGATGCCGTTGCCGGCTGGCTCCCCAATTGAGCGATCAGAACATGTGCGCCCGTGAGCAGCAACTCATGGGCGTCCGCTGGTTCGAGGTCGGGAAGGTAGGTCAGCCGGATGTTGGTCAGGAGGTTGATCAACATATCGGCGATGATCGCACGTTCGTTTGCGAATGCAATTTCTGTATGCATCATGATGCGCCTCTCCGATTCCGCCGGAGCTGACGAAAAAGCTATCATTGACTTTGCCGGTGTGCACGCTAGTGCACAAACGTATAGCCAGCTAAACCATATCGATTTAGTTGGCAGTGCCCTCGCGTGAGTCTGCTGTGTCTTTTGACGACGCCCAAACTGGAGGAGGTCGGACGCGGGGACGAACGGAACACTCAACTATCCTACTGCTCGGGCGCGCCGATCTTGGCATCGCGGATGATCGCGGCATATTTCGCCATCTCGGTTTCGATGTACCTGGCGAAGTGCTCCGATGTCGAGCCTATCGGCCCGAAGCCAAGCTCGCCGAGCCGTTGCTTCACCTCCGGCAGCGCCAATACTCTCGCCGATGCCTCCTGCAGGAAGCCGGCGACTTCGGTCGGCAGGCCGCGCGGCCCCCATAGCCCGTACCACGAGACGAACTCAAAACCCTTCACGCCCGACTCTTCGACGGTCGGAATCTCCGGCGCGGCGATGGCGCGCTTGAGGCTGGTGAGGCCCAGCGCCTTGATCTTGCCGGCGCGCGCGAGCGGCAGCGAGGACAGCATTGGATCGGCGAGGAGTTGAATCTGCCCGCTCACGAGGTCGGTGAGCGCTGGCGCCGTTCCCTTGTACGGCACGACCAGCGTGTCGAGGCCGGCGTCGCGCTTGAGCAATTCGATCGCGAGATGGCTGGCGGAGCCGAGACTCGTGGTGCCGAAGGTGAATTTGCTCGGCTCCTTGCGCACCTGCTCGAAGAAGTCCTTGAGGTTGTCCGCCTTCACGCTCGGCGTGGTCGAGACGATCAGCGGACCGTCGGCGAGCAGCGTGACCGGTGTGAAGTCTTTCACCACATCATACGGGATGTTCTTGTAGAGGAACGGGTTGATCACGTGCACCGACGCCGAGACCATCAGGGTGTAGCCATCGGGCGCGGCGCGCGCGACCGCGGTCGCGCCGACCGTTCCCGATGCACCGCCGGCACGGTTTTCAACGATGAAATGTTGGCCCACGGTCTCGTTAAGCTTCTGCACCACGATGCGCGCGACGCCGTCGACCGATCCGCCGGCCGGATAGGGCACGATCACGCTGACGGTGCGCGCGGGATATTTCTGCGCCGGCGCCGGCGCGGTCATGATCGCGCTCAGCACGAGCGCAACGCCGAGCGCAGTAATGCGTTGCATGGATGGTCCTTTCGGATCGAACGGCATCGGCTAAGCCGCCACCGCCGAGATCGGCTTCATCTTGTAGCCGTAGCGCTTGTCGAGGCCGAGCTCGGACACAATGCGCAGACCCTTTGCCAAGGCCTCGCCTTCGAGATTTGTGAGCGGCTTGCGCAAGTCGCCTGCCGGCATGCCGAGCGCCTTCATCAGCGACTTCACCGCCACCGGGTTGATCGCCGAGTAGGTGTAGTGCAGCAGTGGAAGCAAGCCGAGATAGGCGGTCTTGAAGTTTTCCGCGTCCTGGTAGCTCGTCCACGGCGTTGAGATGACGGCAAGCTCCTGCGGCGCGATGTTGCCGGTCATGTTCGCAGTGCCGTGGCCACCGAGCGACATGGTCGGGACCACAAGCCCCAGGTTTGGTGAGTCGCAGCACATCACCGACACGCCTGGCTTTCCGGCGAGAACCTGCGCGACCTGGCCCACTCGCGCGGTCGATTCCTTGTGCACCACGTAGTTCGGATGCTTGAAGATGCGCAACAGATGATCCCAGTGCAGATCACTCTTCACCCGCGGCGGATTGTTGTAGATGCCGAGCGGCAGATCAGTCGCATCGGCGACGTCGAGGAAGAAGCGTTCGATATCATCCTCCGGCGCGCAGATATAGGCCGGCGCCGCGAGGATCGCACCGTCGGCGCCGTTGTCTTTGGCGAAACGCACACTGGCGATGGTCGCGTCGGTGTTGTTGCCGGTGCAGCCGAAGAAGACGGGCATCTTCGGCGACTTCACCTTGGCGCACTCAATGATGATCTTCTTCTTCTCCTCAGGCGCGAGCATCGAGGTCTCGCCGGTCGAGCCCATGATGAGGACGGCTGACGTGCCGTTGTCCTCCTGGAACTTGAGGAGCGAGCGGAATGCCGCGAAGTCGATAGATCCGTCCTTGTTGAAGGGCGTGATGAGGGCGACGAACGAGCCGGTCAACAGCGTCTTGGACATCGTTATCTGTTGTCTCCAGGGGAAATTGGCACGGATGATAGCATGAAGACGGTGATCGACAAGCTACTCAATTGTCTCGTCGGCAATGGCGAGGACGCTTGGCCGCAGTGTAAGGCCGAGCGCTTTCGCGGTCTTGAGGTTGATCACGAGCTCGAACTTCGTCGGTTGCAGAACCGGCAAATCCGCCGGCTTCTCACCTTCAAGCTGTGGTCTTCTGCAATGAGCATACGTTGAATGCTCGCACCGGTCGGTGAAATCCCTTGAGCAGAAGCTCGCCAGCGGGCTCGGTCTCGGCATACGCTTCGACCGCGGCCTGGACCTTGCTGTCAATCAGGATCTGCGCATCCTTGGCGTCGGCACATAGTCGTGCCGCAAGATTGACGACGGTTCCGACGGCCCCGTAATCAAAACGACCTTCAAACCCGATCCTGCCCAGCGTCGCATAGCCATGCGCAACGCCCACTCCGAACCCGAGCTCATGGCCATGCTTGCGCCACTTGGAGGCAAGTTGGGTGACCTCCTGGCGCATCTCAATCGCGAGACTGACAGCACGTGCGTTGGGATCCTGGCAAGGCAGCGGATCATTGAACAGGACCATGAGCGCGTCGCCGGCGAAACGCTCCAGCGTTCCCTCATGCTTGTGGATGAGCCGGCCAATCGTCGCATGATACTCGCGCAGGACCGCCATGACCTCTTCTGGCTCGGTCGTCTCGGAAAATGCCGTGAACCCGCGAAGATCGCAGAACAGCACGGTAATCGGACGGCGATGGCTTTCCAGCACGCGATCACCGCCCGCTGACAAGATCATCTCCGCGACCTGAGGTGACAAGAAACGCCGCAGGCGGCCCATGCGCTCGATCTCGGTCACCTGCTCGTTGACCCGTTGCTCGAGCTCTCGATTCCAGGCCGCCAAATCTGCCGCCTGGGCGCGGACCTGGTCATGCAGGTCCTTGATGCGCAAAACTGATTTGACGCGCGCAAGCAACGCCATCTGGTCGATCGGTTTCGTCAGGTATTCATCCGCGCCCGCCTCAAGCCCCGCGACCACGTCTTTACTATCCGCCTTGGCCGTAACCAGGATGATCGGCGTAAACGGCAAGCTGGCGTCGCCCTTCAAGCGACGGCAGACCTCCACGCCGTCGAGTTTCGGCATCATGACGTCGAGCAGAATGAGGTCGGGTTGCTGCTCGCGCGCCGCAATCAGGGCTTCCTCCCCATCGGCGGCCTGCTTCAACTCGTAACCTTGCGTGGCGAGCCTGGTCGCGAGGATGTCGCGGTTCGTCTCGTTGTCGTCAACAATCAGGATGCGCGGGGGTTTGTGCATGGTGAATGCAGGTGGCGCTAGGCTACATATTCACGGATCTTGGCAAGCAAGGCGCGCGGGCTGAAGGGCTTGGCGACATAAGCGTCGCAACCCGCGGCTCGGGCCTTCTCCTCGTCGCCGCTCAAGGCATAGGACGTGACGACGATGATCGGGATCGCCATGAGAGCGGGATCAGCTTTGATCCGCCGGGTCGCTTCGTAGCCGTCCAGCAGCGGCAGCTGGATGTCCATGAGGATGAGATCCGGCCGATGTTTTGCGGCTTGCACGAGCGCCTGCTCGCCGTCCTCGGCCTCGATCATCTCGTAGCCCGCGTTGGCCAGCAGATC
>Ga0066388_100000770_pt1 | contig 16241 bp, 18 predicted proteins | sample PanSoiMetaGPlot6_FD_64539 | JGI IMG/M metagenome (GOLD analysis project Ga0066388, IMG submission 64539) | Tropical forest soil microbial communities from Panama analyzed to predict greenhouse gas emissions - Panama Soil - Plot 6 (Hybrid Assembly) | ecosystem: Environmental > Terrestrial >... | reverse complement strand
AGCAGGCCCGAGGGCCCGCCATAGACCGCATCGATCGCGGCCGCGTCGGTGAGAATGGTGATGATCGCTTCGCTGGCGTCAGCGAGCGCCGCCGGCGTCGCCGCTGCTGTGGCCCCGGCCGCAACGACCGGCTTAACCTTGTCGGCGGTGCGGTTCCAGACCGTCACCGCGTGGCCGACCTCGATCAGCCGCTGCGCGATCGCCGCGCCCATCATGCCGAGACCGGCGATCCCAATGTGCATGCAAGCTCCCTGGCTGTGGCCGCCGGGACGATAGGCGAAGCTATTCGTGCGAAAAAGGCCTTTGCCGCCGCACCCTGCAACGATAAGAGTGCCGCCCGCAGCATCGGAGGCGCTATGGCGACCAAAGGCACGGTCGGGGTCATCGGCCTCGGCATCATGGGCGGCGCGTTTGCGCAGCACCTCGCAGCCGCCGGCTGGCGCGTCGTTGGCTTTGACATCGACGCCAAACGACGGCGTGCGCTCGCCAAAGCCTGCGTCCTTACAGTGGATGATGCGGCCGCGGTCGCTGCGGTATCGCCCGTGATCATCACCAGCCTGCCCAACCCCCGCGCCCTGCACGACACCGTCAAGGCGATCGTCGCCGCCAAGCACCCGGAGCGCGTGATCATCGAGGCGAGCACGTTTACGCTCGATGACAAGCTCAAGGCCGAGCGTGCCCTCGCCAAGGCCGGCCATATGATGCTCGATTGCCCGGTGAGCGGCACCGGCTCGCAGGCGCGCACCAAGGACATCATCATCTACGCCAGCGGCGACCCCAAGACGATCCGCCAGGTGCGCCCGCTCCTGGCCGACATTTCGCGCGCGACCCACGACCTCGGCGCCTTCGGCAATGGCAGCCGCATGAAGTACGTCGCCAACCTCCTGGTCGCGATCAACAACGTGGCCGCCGCGGAGGCGATGGTGCTCGGCATGAAGTCCGGGCTCGATCCCCAGGTCGTCCATGACATGGTGACCGCCGGCGCTGGCAATTCGCGGGTGTTCGAGCTGCGCGCCCCCATGATGGTCAAGGGTCGCTACGACGACGCCACCATGAAGCTTTCGATCTGGCAAAAGGACATGGCGGTGATCGGCGACTTTGCCAGGAAGCTTGGCTGCCCAGTGCCGCTGTTTGCGGCGACAAAGCCGGTCTACAGCGCCGCGCTGGCGAGCGGTCTTGGCGCGCAGGACACCGCCGCGGTCTGTGCCGTGCTGGAGAAGAAGGCGCGCCTGCGTAGGAAAAAGCGCCGAGGCGGCTGAGCAAGCCACGCTTCGCCAAGGCGGCCGGCTTTCGCACAGTAAAATTTCACATGGTCCCGGCTAGCGGCTTGATGCCGTTGACAAGATCTTCCGCCCTTTTTGGGCGCCACACCAACCTACCGCTACTGGCCCGCACGCCTATTAACCTGTCGGGCATTTTCGCGTCCATAGCGGTGTCAAATGCCCCATTTACAGCGCACTGAGGCCTGAATCGAAGCAGAAAAATTCCCGTGGGATCAACGAGATCGTCAACAGAGTGCAAAAACATTCAGGCATTCGAGCATTGACGAAACGCGTTGAAGGGAGTCGGGACAATGTCAAAGAAAAACGGTTTACCCGTCGGCGCAGCAATTTGCTTCCTCGCCGGTTTGTTCGCAATCACGACCAACGACACCGCAGCCGCTGCCTCGGGGTGTCTTGCCAGTCCGAATCGGGAATCGGGTCCGGGCACTCATTGGCACTACCGCATTAACCAAACGACGAAGGAGCGCTGCTGGTACCTCAAGAAAGTAGGTGCCAAGTCGCGCGAAAGGCCGACAAGCGCCGCACACTCGAAGCCATCGCAAGCAACGCACGTTGCGACCGCCTCACGCGCCGCGCCGATCGAAGCTGCGGCACCTGAAGAGCCCGAATCATCGATCAAGGCGTGGTTCACAGCAACGTTTGGTGCCCTCACCGGATCGAACACGACGGGCACCGAGACGCGCGAGCCGGCGGCAAATGAACCGCCGCGCAAACGGCGAAGCAACACCACGGAACGCTCGGAGTCGAGCAAGGCAAGAGCGCAGCAGCAGCCGTCGGCGTCGGCTGCGGAAGTGGTTGCTGAAAAGAGCGGCGCCGCCCCGTCCGACCAGGAAAAGGCGCTGTACGAGGAATTCCTGGAGTGGCGGGTGAAGCAGCTCCTGTTTCAGTAAACTGCGCGTGGCCGGCTCCGTAGCCGCTCAAATCCCGCCGTACCACTGGTAGCCGCGGTCTTCCCAGAAGCCGCCTTTACCACGGCCGATGCGATCGAGCCGCTCGACCGCCTCGATTCGGGTGATGAACTTGGCGTGCTTGTAGCCGACGTGGCGCTCGACCCGCAGCCGCAACGGCGCGCCATGGCGCACCGGCAGCGTAGCGCCGTTCATCTCATAGGCCAGGATGGTCTGCGGGTGGAAGGCGTCGAACAGGTCGATGCTTTCGTAATAGAAGCCGCTGCGGTCCGGCCTGCGCACCATCTCGTCCAGGCAATGGAAGACGATGTAGCGTGCCTCGGGCTTGAGCTTCGCCTCCCGTAGCACGTGCGCCAGCGGCACCCCGGTCCATTGCCCGATCGCGGTCCAGCCCTCATCGCAATTGTGCTGGGTGATCTGGGTGCGCGCCGGCATCGCCTTGAGCTCGTCGAGCGAGAGCGACAGCGTGTTCTCGACCAGGCCATCGACCGTGAGCCGCCAGCGCGCAAACTGCGAGATCATCAGCTCGAAATACGAAAAGCCCGCTGGCATCTCGGTGCCATTGGGCGGAAAGTCCTGCGAGATCAGCTCGGACGCATATTCACGCACCAGCGGCTGGTGGGCGAGGAGGAGGCGTTGCAGCCGCATCGACACAAGCTCACCGAAATCAAGCGCCGCGCGGAAGGGCGGCCCGCCCGCGATGTCGTCGCAACCGGCAAGCAGCGCGCTGCCGGCGGTGGCGACGCCGGCGGTGAGCAGCTGGCGGCGGGAGAGAAGACGGCGTGACGGACGAAGTTTCATGAGGTTCGCTCCGGGCGGATCACATAGCGGCCGGTGAGCATCGCGCGCATGCGATTGAAGGCGCCCGAGACGAGCACCTGCAGAACATGGACGAGCACGAACAACACCAGCAGGTTCGCGGTGATGAAATGAATGGTGCGCGCCGACTGGCGGCCACCGAACAGATCGAACAGCACCGGCACCGCCGCTGTGACCGCCGGCGACATGGTCAGGCCTGAGAGCAGCATCACGGGCAACAGCACGAACACGACCAGCAGGTAGGAGAATTTCTGCAACACGTTGTAGCGCCGGTCGGCCTCGCCGCGCGGATAGCGCAGCCGCACATGACTCCAGATCTCGGCCAGGACATGGCGCGCCCGCAGCTGATCGGTGTTCGGCAAGAGATCGCGCCGGACATGCCCGCTGATGAGCCCGAAGACGAGATAGACCGCACCATTGAGGACGAACAGCCAGGCGAGGAGGAAATGCCAGTCGCGCGCCAGCGCGAGGGCGGCATTCGATGGCAGCGTCAGCCAGGATGGAAACGCGCGCCGCAGCGCGCGGCCGTTGTCGTCATAGGAGACGCCGAGCACCCCCGTCGTATCGAAGTTCATGTCGGCGACGCGGGTGATGCCGACGGCGCGGCCATTGTCGGTCTTGGAGCCGATGGCGAGCAGGAACGGCATGCCGATGTGGCCGGTATGGCCCCAGTAGAGCGCCGGATGGGCATTGAAGATCGCAAGGCCGCTCATCAGAAGGAGCGCGAGGCAGAGGACGTTGATCCAATGGGTCAGCCGCACCGCCAGCGAATGGCGGTGGATGACTTCACGCTGTGGAGCGGCCTGCTCGTCCATGCGCGCGGACCTGTTGGGTTGGGGGAGGTTAGCACGGCGAAAGGGGCGGCGGTGGAGCTATCGGATAGATCGCGCGCAGCAACCGGGCCCGTCAAAAATCCAGCACCGCGATTTCCCGCATCACCGCCTCCGGGGTGTGATGCCGCTCGGCCGCCTCGCGTTCCGCCGCACTCGCATAGGTCCGCCGCAGATAGCCGGCGAGTGCGCGGCCGCGTGCCGTGATGCGGCGATTGGCGGGGATCCGCACGCGCTCGAAGACAGCGAGCGCCGTCGCAACGTCGCCATGCTCCGCAAGCGCTTGCGCCAGCGCGGCTGCATCCTCGGCCGCCTTGGTGACGCCGGCCGCGACATGCGGGCGCCCGAGAAACGCAGCGTCGCCGACCAGCGCGACGCGGCCCACCGCCATGCGCTCGCTCTCAACATCGAAGATCGGCTGCAGGAACGGCTGCGGCGCAAGCCGCACGACCTCCTCGAGTGGCGCCGCGATCAGCGCGCGCGCGGCCTCGCGCAGCGCCGCCGTCACTTCCGGGCGGATCAGCGGCGGCGGGATGCCAAGCGGATGCTGGCGCCCCGACGCATCGGTGAGCATGAGCCGCAGCTCGCCTTCGGCCGCCGGCCGATACCAGACGAAGTTGCAGCGACGGCGGCCGGGCGCGAGCTCGTCATTCGCTCCCGCGATCGGATAGCTGATGAACTGCTCGTGCGGCGGCAGCGCGAACACCATGGCGTCGAAGATCGCGGCGTGGGTCGGCGGCGACAGCGCCGCCTCCTCGGCGAGGCCACGCCAGCCGACATAGCCGGCATAGACTGGCTTGATCGCAGGTGCGACCAGGCCGCGCACGATCGAGCGGAAGCCATCGGCGCCGACGAGGAGATCACCTTCGGCGCGGCTGCCATCGGCAAAGTGGGCGATGACCCCATCGCCGCGCTCCTCGATGCGGCCGAGCTCTTTGCCGCGATGGTAGTGCGCGGCGGGGAATTGCGCGCGCAGGAGGCGGAACACCCGGTCCCAGGAGGTGAGCGTCTGTGGGCAGGCATATTCGCCCAGAGCCCCGCCGGTGCGGTCCAGCGTGCGGCGGCGGGCGATCTCCACCCCCAGGTCCCGCAGGTCGCAGCCGGCATTAACCAGCACGGCCTTCAGCTCAGGCTGGGTCACAATGCCGGCGCCGCGGCCGGTGAGCTCGGTCTCGGCGCGCTCATAGATGGCGGCCGACAAGCCTGCGCGCCGCAGGAGGAGGCCTGCGAACAGGCCGCTCATCGAGCCGCCGATGATCAGGGCGTGCATGACAGACGACAGTGGGCGGACGACGGAGGACTGACAGCCCGCACGCTACTCCGTCCTCTGGCGCCTGTCCTCTGTCCTCTGCTCTCCGGCACCGCTATAGTGTGCCCCTGCGCAGAGGAGGATCACCATGGCATTGACCATGCTGGATAAGACCCCGGTTGCCGCCGCCAAGTCGGCGTGGCCGCCCGAGATCAGCGCCGAGTTCGAGCGCGAGAAGAAGAACCCCAACGGCTGCGTCGGCAAGCGGCTCCTGTCGGAGAGCGAGCGCGTGCGGGTTTGGGACATCAAGCTCGCGCCCGGCGAGCGCTTCGGCTTCCATCGCCACGTGCTCGATTACTTCTGGTCGTGCTCGACCGGCGGCAAAGCGCGCGCGTATCTCGATGACGGCACCGTCGTCGAGCACACCTATACGCCCGGCGAGACCCGACACGAGAGCCACGTCAAAGGCCACTTCAAGGTGCACGACCTCGAGAACATCGGGCCGAACGAGCTGCACTTCACCACGGTCGAGTTCCTCGACAGCGCCAACACGCCGCTGCCGGTGCCGGATTCGGTGCGGATGAAATAAGCGGAGCGCCTCACCCCTCAAGAGAGACTCGGAGGGAAAACGCGGGCGCATAGTCCGCGTTGTGACGAAAGGCGCCACACAGGACAGGGAGGGGGCGACCACAAAAGCTGATTCTCCCCCACAAGGGAGAGGGAGCAGGCCGTGCTCGCGGGCTGCGCCTAATAGCCCGAGCCGTTGGGGGAGTTGGTGGACGTTCCTTTTGACCTTCTAGTCAACGCGCTGGTCGCAGGCCTCCTGCTCGGCGCGTTCTACGCCGCGGTGACGATCGGCGTTTCGATCTCCTTCGGCATGCTGGACATCGTCAACATTGCGCACCCCGGCTTCATCATCCTCGGCTCCTACATCGCCTACATCGTCAACAGCCGGCTCGGCATCGATCCGATCCTGGCCTCAATCGTGATGGCGCCGGCGTTCTACGCGCTCGGCGCGCTGGTCTATCAGGTCTATTACGCCTCGTTCGAGCGCTATGGGCAGGAGGCGCTGCGCGGGCTCGCGTTCTTCTTCGGGCTGTTGTTCGTCACCGAAGTGACGCTGATCCTCGTCTTCGGCGTCGACTATCGCTACGTCGAGGCAGCCTATATCGGGCCGAGCGTCCAGATCGGGATCATCGATCTGCCGCTGCGCATGCTGGTGCCTTGCCTGGTGGCGCTCACGCTCATCGGCGCGCTGCAGCTCTTCCTGTCGCGCAGCTTTCTCGGCCGCGCCATCATGGCAGTGGCGCAGGACCAGCTCGCCCTGCAGCTGATGGCGGCCTCCCCCACGCGCATCAAGCGCGTCGCGTTCGCGCTCTCGATCGCCACCACTGCAATCGCCGGCGCGCTGCTGATCGTGATCCAGCCGGTCGAGCCATCGATCGGGCGCGAATATATCGGGCGCGTGTTTGCGATCTGCGTGCTCGGCGGGCTCGGGAGTCTACCCGGCGCGCTGATCGGCGCGTTCCTGCTCGGCATCGTCGAAAGCTTCACTGCGAGCCTGCCGTGGCTGGGGCCTTCCTGGGCGCCGGCCGTGGCATTCGGCTTCCTGCTCATCACGCTGGCGGTCCGCCCGGCCGGATTGTTTGGACGGTAGCGCGTGCGCACCCTCACCTTTTTTCTGATCTGTACCGCGATCGGGATCGGTGTCTTCGCCGCAGCACGCCTGGTCGATAACGACTATCTGTTCTTCGCCGGCTACGTGGTGCTGCAATATATCGTGTTGGCGACAGCGTGGAACATTCTTGGCGGCTACACCGGTTACGTGAATTTCGGCTCGGCCGCGTTCTTCGCGCTCGGCGCCTATGCGACCGTGTTCCTGCACAAGGCCCTTCCGCTCGAGATCTCGTCGCTGATTGTCATCGATCCGCTGCCGATCCCGGTGCTCATCGTCATCGGCGCCGTGATTTCCGGCTTTGTCGGGCTCGGCATGGGCTACCTGACCTTGCGGCTGCGCGGCGCTTTCTTTGCGATCGCGACACTTGCGCTCGCGGTGGTGCTGCAGACCTTCATCACCAACTGGTCCTTTGTGGGCGGCGCGCGCGGCGCCTATGTGATCCGCCCGAACGAAATCGAGCCGATCGGCCCCTACGTCCAGTACCTGTTCCTGCTCATGCTCGCGCTTGCGGTGACAGCGCTGACGGTGGCGCGCTTCATTGAGCGCTCGCGGCTGGGCTTGGGCTTTGCGGCGATCCGCGACGACGAGCTTGCCGCCGAAGCCTCCGGCGTGCCGACGCTGAAGCTCAAGCTCATTGCCACCACCATCTCCGGCGCGCTGATGGGAATGGCGGGCGCGCCATTCCCCTATTACATCGGCTATCTGCAGCCGAGCTCGGCGTTCGCCCTCGACTACGCGGTCAACTCGATCGCGATGCCGATGATCGGCGGCACCACCAGCTGGGTCGGCCCGCTCATCGGCGCGGTCCTGCTCGGCACGCTGCAGCAGATCGCGACGGTAACCATCTCGTCCTCGGTCAATCTCCTGATCGTCGGCCTTCTCATCGTCGACTGCGTCATCATCGCGCCGACCGGCATCCTCGGCCTCATCGAGGGCCGCCGCACCGCACGCGACGTCGTGGCCGATCCGGCGGTGTTCGCGCTGCTCTTCGGGATCAACGTGATCCCGATCTATTTCCTGCACCAGGAGGCGCTCACCGCGCGTCCGCTCGAGATCATCTTCTGGGCCGTGCTGATCTTCCTCGCACTCGCGCGCGGACGCCTCATCGGCCAGCTCTGGCTCATTACCCTGCCCATTGTCAGCGCCGCGCTCAGCGTCGTGCCGGGTCCGCCCTTGCAGGGGCTCATTTCAATTCTCGCGCTGGTAATCTGCCTCGCCTGCGGCCTGCTGCTGCGGCCGCGAGAAGCCGCCACCCGGAGCGGCACGCCATGACCGCGCTGCTTGAGGTCGACAACCTGAGCAAGCGCTTTGGCGGCTTCGTGGCGCTTGACGGCATCACGCTGTCGGTCAAGGCCGGCGAGCGGCTCGGGTTGATCGGACCGAACGGCTCGGGCAAGTCGACGCTGGTCAATTGCATCTGCGGCACGCTCGCGAACGAGATGGGCACCGTGCGCTTCGACGGCGCCACCATGAACGGGCTCACCGCCCACGAGCGCACCCGGCGCGGCCTTGCCCGCAGCTTCCAATTGCCGCGACCCTTCACGAGCATGAGCATCGCCGAGAACCTGCGTGTGCCGCTGCTCTATACGGTGAACGCGCGCCCCGGCTCGCACCTCTCCCCCGCGGCGATCGACGAACGCGCAGCGGAGCTCCTCTCCCTCGTCGGCCTTGCCGACAAGGCCAAGCACTTGCCGCGCGATCTGACGCAGGTCGAGATGCGCAAGCTCGAGCTCGCCCGCGCGCTGGCGGCCGAGCCCAAGCTCCTGATCGCCGATGAGTCGATGGCCGGGCTCTCCAACACCGAGGTCGCCGACATCGTGGCGCTGCTCATCCGGCTCAACGAGCGCGGCATCACCATCATCCTGATCGAGCACATCATGCGCGCGGTGATGAGCTTCTCGCAACGCCTGGTCGTTCTGGTTACCGGCAAGAAGATTGCCGACGGAGCCCCGGATATCGTGATCCGCAATCCCGAGGTCGAGAGGGCGTACATTGGGCAGTAACGGCAGCAAGGCCAACACCCTCACCATCGAGGGGCTCGACGCCGCGTACGGCGCGGTGCGCGTGATCGAGGGCGTCTCCCTCAACGTGCGCTCGGGCGAGACGGTGGCGCTCCTTGGCACCAACGGCAACGGCAAGTCGACGCTGATGAAATGCGTCATGGGGATCGTGCGGCCGCGCGCCGGCCGCATCGTGGCCGAGATCGACGGCGTCGCCCACGACCTGGTCGGCTGCTCGACCGAGGAGATCGTCGACCTCGGCATCGCGCTGGTGCCGGAAGGCCGCCGGCTGTTCCCGCGCCTGACTGTCGAGGAGAATCTCCTGCTCGGCGCTTTCCGCGGCAAGGCGCGCGCCGAGATCGGCCCCAATCGCGACTTCTGCTTCGAATGCTTCCCGCGCCTCGCCGAGCGGCGCACGCAGCTCGCGGGCTCGATGAGCGGCGGCGAGCAGCAGATGCTGGCGCTCGCGCGCGCCCTGATGCAGTCCCCGCGCATCCTGCTCATCGACGAGCCGTCGGTGGGGCTCGCGCCGGTCCTGGTCGCCCGCATGATCGAGAAGATCAAGGAGCTCAAGGAACGTTACAAGCTCACCGTGCTGATGGCCGAGCAGAACTTCCCGCAGGCGCTGCGCATCGCCGACCGCGGCTATGTCATCGTGCACGGCCAGATCGCGTTCGAAGGCCGTTCGGCCGAGGAGCTCAACAACAACGATCTGATCAAGAAGTTTTATCTCGGGCTGTGAGGCGGGTTCACACCGTTGGCTTTGGACTGTGACCACACCATCGTCATGAAGCAAGACGTAGATGGCCGGGACACAAGCGCGTTCACGCGCGTCTTCGACGCGCTATGCCCGGCCATGACGCTGAGAGGTTTGAGCTTACCTTATTACGCCTCACCCGCCCGCGCGGTCGGGCGGGGCGACCGTCGCGTCGGTCTGGTTGCTGCGCTTCAGCGCATCGGCAGCGAAGCCCGACGCCTTCACGTCCTCCACGAAGCTGCGCACATAGCGCGCCGCGGCGAGACGGCCCTTGGGCACGCCCATCGCCTGCTGGATCACCATGAAGCGGCCGTCCATCACCCGCATGTCCGGGTTGGTCTTGGCATAGGTCACCAGCACCGGTTTCACGCCCGCCACCACGTCGAGCTTGTCAGCGTGGAACATCTCGATCATCGCCGAGCCGCCGCCGACGCGGGCGCGCACGACCTGTGCGTTCTTGATGGTGCGCGTGAGAAAGAGGTCGTAGGCCGAGTTGAGGCCGACCGCGATGCGGATGCCTGCCCGGTCGACATCCTCGATCGCCTTCAGGGCTGAATCCTTGTGCACCATGTAGCCGCCCTCGATCAGCACATAAGGGGGCGAGAACTCGAGCTCGGCGGCGCGCACCGGCTCGATCGCAATGAAGGCCAGGTCGGCGTCGCCGCCTTTCAGCGCTTCGAACACCTTGCCGGCAGCCTCGAACGGCATGAGCTCGAGCGGCACGCCGGCGCGGCGGGCAAGCTCGCGCGAGAGATCGACGGTGATGCCCATGGGGGCGCCATCGGGCCCCTTCTGCGCCAGCACCGCATTGCCCAGATTGATTGCAGCGCGCAGCTTGCCGGTCGGCGCCAGCTCCTTGAGCACGTCAGGCGGCGCGGCGCCTTGCGCGAAGGCCGCAAATGCTCCTCCGATCACGAACAGCAACGAGTAGACAAGCCTCACGATAAGATTCGACATGACGTTCCTCCCTGCCGATCAGCGACCGGCCTTCCTCGACTCTAGGCGGCCACGCACCGCAGCGTCAATTCGCCGGCGACGCCACGGTCGCTTCCTGCTTCGCACGCGCGATCGCCTCGGCCACGAAGCCCGAGGTCTTCATCTCCTCCACGAACGCGGCGAGGTAGCGCGCGGCATTCGGCCGCCCCTTCGGCAGGCACATGGCCTGCGCGATCTCCATGAAGCGGCCGTCGAGGAGCCGCACCTCCGGATGGGCGGTCACGAACCGCACAACCGCCTGTTTGACGCCGGCGACCGCTTCGAGCTTGTCGCGCAGGAACGTCTCGAAGGAATGCTCACCACGCACCAGCGTCGCGTGCTTGAGCGAGCGTGTGAGGAAAAGATCGTAGGCGGCGCCCTTGCCAACAGCGATCCGCACGCCGGGGCGATCGACCTCGGCATTGCTCGCAAGGCCCACGTCCGGCCGCACCGCATAGACGCCCTCGATCAGCACATAGGGCGCGGTGAAATCGATCTCCGCAGCGCGCGCCGGCTCAATCGCCAGAAAGCCGATGTCGCAGCGGCCCGCCTTCACCGCCTCGAACGACTTGCCGGCGCCGTCGATCACGACGATCTCGAGCTCGACGCCGAGCCGGCTGGCGAGCGCCCGGGCGAGATCGACCGTGACGCCCATCGGCCCCCCGGCCGCGTCGATCTGCACCAGCACCGGATTGCTGATATTGATGGCGGCGCGAAGCTGGCCGGTGTGGGCGAATTCTTGCACGAGCTCGGGCGGAACGCGGGTCACGGGTTGTCTCCAATCATTCGGGCGGTCAATGACGCGACTACGCCATGCGCTCTATACCGCATTGGCGCGGCGCGCTAGACTTTCCTGCGCAGCGGGAACGAAGCAACGGCAATGCAGCCATCAAACTGCCATGCGGCAGCCGCCGTGCTGGTCGGTGCAATGATCGTCATGAGCGCATTGGGTCCCGGCCGCGCGCAGATCGCCGGCACACCTCCAGCCACGGTCCAGTTTCCGAGCGCCGACGGCAAGACAATGCTGACAGGCTTTGTCTACACACCGAGAGACAGCAGCGCCGGGCGCGCGCCCGCTGTGGTGATGATGCATGGCCGCGCCGGCCCCTACTCGCTCAATGTAAAGAACGGCGGCCCTTATAACGCCTCGACGCTGTCGAAACGGCACAAGATGTGGGGCGAGAGCTGGTCCGCGCTCGGCTACGTCGCGGTGCTGGTCGACAGCTTTGCGCCGCGTGGCTTTCCGGGCGGCTTCGGCCGCCACACCATCAACGAGCGCCCGGACGCCGTGAACGAGGTCACGGTGCGACCGCTCGATGCCTACGGCGCGCTCGCTTATCTGCGCAGCCGCAGCGACGTGGCGGGCGACCGCATCGGGCTGCAGGGCTGGTCGAACGGCGGCAGCGCAGCGCTCGCCGCCATGGCGGTCGATGCGCCCGGCCTCGCGAGCTCCGCGATGGGCTTCCGCGCCGCGCTCGTGTTCTATGCCGGCTGCGGCCTGCGCGGACATTTTGACGCGCAAGGCTATCGGCCATACGCGACCGTGCTCGTCTTTCATGGCACGGCGGATGAGGAGACGTCGCCGCAGCTTTGCCGCAGGCTCGTCGAGCGCAGCCGCTCGCGCGGCGGCGACATCTCGCTCAAGCTCTATCCGGGCGCGAGCCACAGCTTTGATGACCCGGGCCGGCAGAAGGAGCCGGCCAACCGCGCCGCAACAGCCGATGCCAAGGCGAGCGCGCAAGCGCTGTTCGAGCGAATTCTCGCGCCCGATCCATCGCAACGCTGAAGCATCACCGCGAAACAATCCTGAAACATTGGAGGACATCATCCGGAAACATGCGGACGCTACAGGTTCGCATGCGGGCGCGGCCCCGCCGAGGATCAACCGATGTCCCCCCTGTCCCCCCGCTATGTTGCTCTTCCGGCGGCCGCGCTCGCCATCATCGTCGGGCTCGCTCAAGCCCATAGCCAGGGGACCGGCCAAGCCGGAACGCCTGAGATCGCTGTGCACCAGGTAACTCGTTGCACGGCCTCGGCGAACACCTTGGCGGCGGCCTGTGCGGTTGCCGACGTTGCCGGCAGTAACGTGATTCGCTGACCCGAGAAGTGCGAAGCGCGGGCCCCCCGACCCGCCTCCCCGAGACCCGGATCGCCCCCGATCCGGGTCTCTTTCTTCAACCTCTCCGGGCACTGGCTCCCGGACCACAGCCCGCGAGCATCGCGATGGCGTCGTCACCCGATTGTCGTAGCGCAACGGCGAGTGCGCCCGTTAAGACATAAGACTAAGACTCGAGGCGTGAACGCAAACACCCCAAACGGCCACAAACATGTGTATGATGCTCGTGGGGGCATCTCGGAGTTTGTTGGGGCCATGAGGAGAGGCATGACAAGTCGTTGGCTGCTTGTTTCGCTCGTCGCTGCCGGAGCCGCGGCACCGTCACTCGCATCAGCGCAGCAGCGCTCACCGTTTCCCGATCCACAGATTTACACCGAGGAGCTGTCGCCGCGGCAAATCCAGCGCGCGGAGCCTGATCCAACCTTCGACCGACGTTTTCCGTCGGCCGATCGCTCGCAGACATCACCGACACGATCACCGGCGCCACCGCGGCAGCCGACCTCGTATCCGCCGGCCCAGCCACCTGCACAACCCGCACGCGCCGTCGGCTGCAGCGGCGCGTTCGCAAAGGACTCAAGCCACCTCAAGCTTGCAACGGCCTACAAGCCGGAGAACGTCGTGTTCACGGAGGTCGACGCCTCCGAGGGCAAGAGGCTGATGGCTTCTGTTTTGTTCCCCAAGGATCCCAAGCGACGGTTGGAAGTGTGGTGGGAGAACGAAGCTTCCCGCAGTGGCACGTATCTGATCGTGATCAATGGCCAGTCCGCATGGAGCGCACCGAAAGGCCTCAAGCTCGGTTTGCCGCTTGCGGCACTCGAGCGGCTCAATGGCAAGCCGTTCAAGGTCGGCGCCTTCAGCAAAGGCAATGAGGCGTCGGTCAGCGATTGGCAGGGGGGTGCACTCGAGTCGATCACGGGCGGCTGCAAGGTCGGCGTCTCGATGCGAGCCGATCCCAAGGCCGCGCCGCAAGCAATCGAGCAGGCAGCCGCCACCGAGCTCGCGTCGACTGACGCTGTTCTCAAGGCGATCAAGCCCGTGGTTGCAGAAATCATCATTGGCTACTGACGACGTATCAGCCACCAACCCCGAAATGCCGGCCGAGTCGTTCCCCGCACCGGACGGGCACGATCACAATAAGTTACGTTAACAATGCGAATGCGCGCGCGGACCTGTGTCTAACAGTCAACACAAGCCGGTACCATGCTGGCGAATGTGCCCGCAACCTGGCGGGTTCCACTTGCGGCGCCACGGCGTCGCCATACGTGTAAACGTGCTCGCAAGTTCACGACGGTGGACGAATGCTGCATGGCCGCGATCTGGTCACATTCTGATGTCGCTATCGGTCCCCGAGTAGAACGCACACGGGGCGCGCTCTGCATTAGGGGGTAAACAATGACACTTGTGGTGAGCGGAAAGCCTGCGGATCTCGACCAGCCTACTGAAGTCGCGGTCGAGGGAGAGATCCGGGAATTCGTCCGCCGGGACGGCGCCAGCCTCCGTCGCACGCCCGAGATGGACAGCGAGCTGGTCGCCAACAACATCTCGACGCTGCTGCAGCGCGTGGCCGGCTCTTCGGTCCAGGAGATTGATCGGCTGATCAGTGAGCTGCAGACCTTGCGTGACATGTTGCACGAAGAAGGCGCGCGCGTTCAGCGCGAGATCACCGAATATGCGCATCTGAGCCAGTCGGCGATGCAGTCGACGAAGATCATTGCCGAAAGCCTCGGCAAGTGGAAAGGCGCTGACTGGGCGCCGCGCACCGCGCCTCGTTGAGGAAATCGTAGCTGGGGATGGGGCCGACAATCGTCGGCTTGGCGCGTGCGGCAGTCGTGTCGCACGCGTTTTCGTTGTTACGGCAATAGTCGGTAGCGTGGAATCTCCGCCACCACGACGCGGTCGGCGGGGCGGACTACAAGAATGCGGTCGTCAAGCTTGACGAACTTGTGGTGCCGCACCAGCGGAATCTTGCTCGTCACCATGATCGGCAGGTCCTGCAGCTCGACCGACTCCGGCAGCACTGCCGGCGTTTCGATGAGCGACGCGATGAGTGACTCCTGCATCGGCAGATCCGTATCTGGCACATCGGCCAGATTCATGACCCCGAGGAAGAGGAAGCCGCGCTGCTCGTCGCTCAGCTCGATCCAGTCGCCCTGACGAGCAACATTGATGCTGCTTGTGGCGTCAATGACACCCGACATTCGCCCAAGGCCGGCAAGCCGGCTGGCAAGCCGATCCGGGCCTGACCCGATCTGGTGCCAAGCCGTGAGCACAGCCGTGCCGATGAGCGTGAGCAGGATCGCGCCATTGCGAAACGCGGTCGGCATCGTGATCTCCCCTGAAGTCCCGCTTCAAGGCTAAGCAACGAGCCGTTCCCGCTGTGTTAATGCGGTCGACCGTCGCGCGACACCCGCGCGACATGGTCAAGAGATGCCTAATAGCATTCCAGCATGGTCAACGGATGCTGAAGAGCGGTGCTCAGGCCGCGGCCGCGTTGTGAGCCGTCTCGAATTCCACGCCGATCAGCTTGTCCTTGTGCCAGATCAGATGGCACGAGCGGATCGATTTATCGACATCGAACATGACGTCGAAACGATCGGGAATGCCGAACGTGGTCTCCACCTTCAGACATGCGCCAGTCGGCGACAGATTGCGCACGACGCAGTCGATGACCGATTGATGATGGTTGAGCAGGATGTGCGCCGACTTCAGCGTGCGCGACCGTAATGCGTGTCTTCGTTCCATGCGACGCCTCCATCGACGCCTGTATCCCAATATAGGAACAGGCGGTCAGGAAACCGTTGCAGGAATGGATACAATTGTATGGATCTGCGCTGCTTCATCGCACGGCCAGTGCCGGCCGCAGCGCCAGCGATAACGGCAGGGTTAAGGTTACGACTCCGGCAACGACCAGAAGCGCCGTCGGCGGCCCCACAAGATCCCCCACAATGCCATAAAGCGCGGGCGCAACTGCGCCTGCGCCAATCGTGCCGGTGTAGAAGATCGAGAAGGCGCGCGCGCGCCATGCCGGGGTCACCAGGTCGGGCACGGAGCCGTAAAGCACCGAGGACGTGCCGTTGAGCGCAATGCCGATGACCGGCAGCAGCACGAGCGCAGCCTCGAGCGGAAGCGGCAGCAGCGCGACGATCACCGCCGCGGTCAGGCCCTCGGTCAGCCACACCGTCGCGATCGTTCCGATGCGCGCGCCGATGAAAGCGCAGACAAGCTTGCCGGCGGCGCCGCCCGCGAACACCAGCGTCAAAGCGAGCCCGATGGTCGGGAGGCTCGCGCCCTTGGCGGTCAGCACGAACGGCAGGAACAGCAGGAAGCCCATGCGGGTCGCGCTGTCGAGCACGCCGATCGAAAGCAGCACCGGAAACCCGAAACGCCGGCTGGCGCCGGGCTGTGCTGCGCCCGCCGCGGCATCCTGGACGACGGTGGCGCGCTCCACCCCGTAGCGCGGCGTCAGCAGATAGATCGCAGCCCCGGCAACCAGTCCGCAGGCACCGATCAGCGCCAGCACCGGCCGCCACGGCAGCACCACCAGCAGCAACGAGACGATCGCCGGCACGCTCATCTTGCCGATGTCGCCGGCGAAGTTGTAGGTGCCGAGCGCCTTCATGGAGCGC
>Ga0066388_100000769_pt1 | contig 16242 bp, 14 predicted proteins | sample PanSoiMetaGPlot6_FD_64539 | JGI IMG/M metagenome (GOLD analysis project Ga0066388, IMG submission 64539) | Tropical forest soil microbial communities from Panama analyzed to predict greenhouse gas emissions - Panama Soil - Plot 6 (Hybrid Assembly) | ecosystem: Environmental > Terrestrial >... | reverse complement strand
GAACAGGAGCAGCACCCAGCGGCTCAGCTCGCCGCGCGAGGCGTAGGAGCCGAGCCCCGCGAGCGCCGTCACCGCCGCAACCCCCTGGATCAGGGCGAGCAGCTCCTGGGAGAGGCGCGCGGTGCGGGTGGAGCGGTAGAGGTGGAGCGACCGGAAGATGAGAAGCGCGACCGGGATCAGCACCGCGCCGAACCAGAGGTAGAGCGAGAGGCGCGGAATGCCGAGCGGGGCCGGGATCCCGAGCGCGTGGAAGCGCAGCCAATACGCGAGGAGCCAGGAGCCCGCAAGGATCAGGGCGTCGAGGAGGAAAGCGCCCGCGGCCACGAAGTGTCGATGTCGGCTCAGCATGGGATCGCGTCGCGAGCGTACCGGAATCGGGCACCCTACGGAAGCGGCTCCTGCTACAATCCCGCCGCTTTGAACGACGCGGCCCAAATCCCCTCGCGCGTGGGCGCGGCGCTGTGGAAAGCGCACGCCAAGCTGTTCGGGTCGGGCATCGCGCGGAACGTGCAGGGCACGAGCCACACGCGCGGATGCTTGTTCTTGAGCCAGGTCGCTCCGTTCCGCTTTCCCCACGCTCCCACCACGCACCAGAACGAGGGCCAGTTCCGGGAGACGGCGCGCGCCCTGTCGGAGGTCGGGTACGACGTCGACGTCGTGGACTACGGCGAGTCGCGCCCGCTCCTCGACCGCGACTACGAACTGGTGATCGACCTCCACCCCCGGGAGCGGCCGCTCTACGAGGGGCGCCTCCGCCCCGGCGCGAAACGGGTCTGCTACATCACCGGAAGCAACCCCGCCTTCAGCAACGCGGAGGAGCAGGCCCGTCTCGAATACGTGAAATCCCGGCGCGGCGCGATCCTCGAGCCCCGCCGGCAGGTTCCCCCCTTCCCGAAACACGTGCTCGAATCGTTCGACGCGATGTTCCTGTTCGGGGGCCGCTTCGCCCTCTCGACCTACGCGGAGTTCCGGCTTCCCCCCGTGCACCACCTGGTGAACAACGGCTACGACGACGTCTCCCCGACGGCCTCGGCCCGCCGCGACCCGAGCCGGTTCCTTTTCATGGCGAGCGTGGGACAGGTGCACCGGGGGCTCGACCTCCTGCTCGAGATCTTCGCGGAGGAGCGCGACCTGTCCCTCACCGTGTGCAGCATGGTCGCCTCGGAGCGGGACTTCGCCCGCGCCTACCGGAGGGAGCTCTTCGACACCCCCAACATCCGCGCCGCCGGATTCCTGGACGTGAAGTCCGCGGAGTTCCTGAAGCTCCAGGCCGAGTGCGGGGCGATGATCCTCCCCTCCTGCTCGGAGGGCATCTCCGGCTCGGTCACGGCGGCGATGTCGTTCGGGCTTCCGTGTATCGTATCGGCCGCGTGCGGATTCGAGGAGCCGGAGCTCACGGTCTTGCCGGACTGCCGGATCGAGACGATCCGCGCCGCCGTGCGGCGGTGGGCGTCGCAGCCTCGATCCCTGATTCAGGAACGATCCGAGCGCACGCTCGCTCTCATGCGCCGCGCGTACACCCCGGCCGATTTCGCGCGCTCGATCCGCTCTGCCCTTCGGTCGGTGGTCGGACCGGGAGGTGCGCGGTGATCCCCTGCCGTCTCTGCGGCGCCGCCACGCGCCCCCTCTTCGCCCGGCGCGTGCTCGGACGGTACGACGTCGCGTTCCACCTGTGCGCCGGGTGCGGCCTCACCCAGACCGACGAGCCCACGTGGCTCCCGGAGGCGTACGCGGACGCGGTGCATCCGACCGACACGGGAATCCTCGCGCGAAACCTCGGCGCCCGCCGCGTGGCCGCGACCTTCCTCCATCTCATGGGGGTCCGTGCCGAGCCCTGTCTCGACTACGCGGGAGGGTACGGGATCTTCACGCGGCTCATGCGCGATGCCGGATTCGATTTCTACTGGACCGATCCGTTCGCGAAGAACGTCCTGGCCCCCGGCTTCGAGTGGGAATCCGGCCCGGGCGTCGCGGGGACGAAACCCCGCGCCGTAACCGCCTTCGAGGTGCTCGAGCACTGGATCCGCCCCCGGGAGGAATTCGGGAAGGTGGCGGCGTACGGGGCGGACTGGATCCTGACGAGCACCGAGCGGGTCCCGGGGGAGAGCCCGCCGGCGGACTGGCCGTACCTCTCGGTGGAGAGCGGGCAGCACGTGGCCTTCTACCGCGCCGACACCCTCGCCCGCCTCGGGCGTGAGGGGGGCTATCCCCACGTGATCGCCGGGCCCTTCTTCCAGATCTTCGCGCGGAGGCCCATTCCCACGGCGCGATGGCGTCTCGCGGTGCGTCTCGGGGCGCTCACGTTCCCGCTCGTGAGGAAGCTCCGCCCTTCGTTCACGGTGTCGGATTGCGAGCGGATTCGCGCGCGGCTCCGCGGATGACACGCCCGGTCCTCTTCACCGGAGACATCTTTCGCCTGCAACAGCGTGGCGGCATCACCCGCTACTTCTCCGAGCTGATTCCTCGGCTCGAGCGCCCCGCCACGATCGTCGCCGGCGTCCACCAGTCGCGCTCCGTTCGATCGGGCTCCCTGGCGGGCGCTCCGGCCCTCTACGTGCGGGGCTTCCGGCTGAGCCCGCGCCCCCGCGCGGCCGTGAACCGCTGGATCGACGCGCGCCGTCTCGGCCGGGCGAAGAACGAGATCCTCCATGCGACCTACTATCGCGATCCTGCCTCGCTTCCGCTCCAGGCACCGGTGGTGGTCACGGTGTACGACATGGCGCACGAGCGGTTCCCCTCGCTCTTCCGGCGTGCGTGGTGGCGCTCCGAGGATCCGGCCCGCTGGAAGGCCGCGCTCTGCGGACGCGCGGACCGCATCCTCTGCATCTCCGAATCGACCCGGCGCGACCTCCGCGAGCTCCTCGGGGTGGCGGAGGCCAAGACGCGCGTCATCCACCTCGGAACGACGGACTGGAGGGGGATCTCGGCGCGACCGGTGGAGGGGATCGATCCGCCGTTCTTTCTCTGGGTGGGTGAGCGGCACACGTACAAGAATTTCGACCGTACGCTCCGAGCGTGGGCGGAATCGCGCGCCGCGGCCTCGTCGTCCCTCCTCTGCGTGGGGGGACCGGAGCTCACGCGTAACGAGCGCGAGACGATCCGCTCGCTCGGTGTCTCCGGAAGGGTGCGGCGCCAATCGCTGGAGGACGCCTCGCTGCGGTGGGCGTACGAGCACGCCGCCGGTCTCCTCTACACCTCGCTCTGCGAGGGATTCGGGCTTCCGCTGGTGGAGGCGATGTCGCTCAACTGTCCCATCGTCGCGGCGCGGGTGAGCTCGATTCCGGAGGTCGCGGGGGAGGTTCCGATCTATATCGATCCGGAGGACCCGGAGAGCATCCGCTCCGGAATCGAGCGCTGCCTCGAGGCAGGACGCGGGCTGGCGGAGGAGCGCGGCTCCCGAGCCCGGGCCGCGCTCTTTTCGTGGGACCGCTGCGCGGCGGCGCATGAGGCCGTGTACGAGGAGCTCGATTGAGCCCCGCGGTGCGCCCGACGCTCAGCATCGTGACCGTTTGTCGCAACGCGCTCGCCTTGCTCCGGCCCACCGTGGACACCGTCCTGGCGCAGCGCACGCCTGAGATCGAGTACTGGATCGTGGACGGCGCGTCGACGGACGGGACCCGGGAGTACGTGGAGGGCCTCGCGGCCGAGCGCGGCATCCGCTTCGTATCGGAGCCCGACCGAGGGATCGCCGACGCCATGAACAAAGGGGTGCGGCTCACCCAGGGGGCGTGGGTCGCCCACCTCCACGCCGGAGACAGTTACCTTCCGGGCGCGCTCGCGGCGGTGACGGCGCGGGCCGCATCCCCCGCGGACATCCTGTGCGGCTCCCTTTTGAAAGAAGAGGAGCACGGCGAAACACTCTACCGGGCGGCCCCGGGGAGGCTGCGCCTCGACATGACGATCCACCATCCGGCGACGTTCACGCGGCGGGGAGTCTTCGAGGCGCTCGGCGGATTCGACGCCGCATACCCGAACGCGATGGATTACGACTTCTTCCTCCGCGCGCTCGTCGCGGGCTATCGCTTCGAGACGATCGCGGAGCCGCTCGCTCGGATGGCGGGGAGCGGGCAGTCGGAGCGCTCGCTCTGGACCACCTATCACGAGACCCACGCGATCCGAAGGCGCGCGCTCGCGGGCGGTGTCGAGCGCTCGTACCCCTACTTCCTCTACCTCGTCACGCGTGGAGCGACGCGACGGCTTCTTCAGCGGGCGGGGCTGGAAGGTCTGGTGCGCTGGATTCGCCGGCGGCTCGCGCTCGCGCCGAAAGGTTGAGCGTCCATACGCGCGCGGCGAACGCGATCCCGACGAGCGTGTAGAGGAGATCCAGGAGCTCCTCGTCCCCGAGATTCCACTCGAAGAACCCCGCCACGAAGAATCCGATGAGCCCGGCGAGCACCCCGAGCGCGAGCGCGGTGCCGAAATCGCTCCGGGATTCCCGGAAGCCGCGCCAGGACGCGGTGAGCAGACCGGCGATGAGCACGGCCAGGGCGGCGAGGCCGAACACGCCCATCGTGGCCGCCACGTGGACGTAGACGCTGTGCAGATGTCCGGCGGGCTCCATCGCCGCCGCGGAGCGGTAGCGGTCGTAGAGCGCGTGGAGATCCTGGAGCCCCACCCCCGTCCAGGGATGGTCGCGCCACATCCGCGCTCCCGCTTCCCACATGTGGAGCCGCTCCCGATTCCAGGGGCTCGAGGGATCGAAGATGCTGAGGGCCCGCGCGCGGTACGTGCCTTGGAGCAGGAACGTGAGCGGGACGAGGGCGGCCCCGAGCACCGCGAGCCACCGGGCGCGGGTGAAGGCGATCACGACGCCGAGCGCCACCACATACCCGATCCACGCGCTTCGCGTGTAGGTGCCGGCGAGCGCGGGAAGCAGGCAGGCGAGGGAGGCAAGGGCGCCCACGCGCCACAAGCCGCGGCCGCGGATCGCGATCGCCGAAGCGAGCGCGGCGAAGAGGAGCGCTTGCCCACCGTAGGTCAGCGGGTGGTTGACAGCTCCTTTCACCCGGTTCGGGAAGGCCGGACCCTGGACTCCGAACTTCACGAGCGCGAAGAGCGCCGCGGCGCACGCCGACGCGAGCAGGATCGCGACCGCGCGCCGCGCGAACGCCTCATCGCGCGCGTGGTAGGCGGCCACCGGGACCAGCACGAGAAGGAGACCCTTCACCACGCGCGGCCAGCTCGCGGCGGGGTCGACCGCGAAGACCGAGGCGAGGACGAGCGCCGCGATCCACGCGAGGGCCGGGAGGTCGGCCGGGGTCCGGGTCCATCGTTCCGTCGAGGGCGGGGTTCCGAGCGGGACACCCGCGAGCGCCCAGACCAGGAGCGTGGCGGCGGCGCACAGCACCGCCGCGATCGACATCGGCGCGATGCTCCAGGGGAGCGCGACCATCAGCCCGAGGAAGAGGTAGTGCGACGCGGTCGCGAGCTTTCGGTCAGCCACTCGCGGCGGCTTCCCGGTAGGCGCCCAGCGTCAGCTCCGCGGTGCGCTCCCACGGGAAGGCGCGCGCGCGGTCGAGCCCGCGGCGCACGAGCCGTTCGCGCGCCACGCTGTCGGTGAGGAGGTGCACCATCCGCTCCCCCCACGAGTCCGGCTCGGTCGGCGGGAGGAGCGCGGCCGCGTCACCGAGCGTCTCGGAGAGGGCGCCGGCCGTGGACGCGAGCACCGGCGTGCCGCACGCCATCGCCTCGAGCGGAGGCAGTCCGAACCCTTCGTCGAGCGACGGCTGCACGTAGAGCGCAGCGCCCGAGTAGAGGAGCGCCAGCTCCTCCTCGGTGCGGAGCGGCCCGGCGAAGCGGATGCACGCCGTCACCCCGGCGCGCAGCGCCCGCTGCGCCAGCGGATGGGCCGGGCTCCACGCGGGACCGGAGAACACGAGCGGGAGCCGTTCCGAGGAGGGCATCGCCCGGAGCGCGTCGATCAGTAACGATAGATTCTTGTGCTTCTTCCGCGCACCCACGTAGAGGAAATACGCCGAGGGCAGCGATCGCGCGGAGAGGAAGCGCTCGACTTCCTCCGGAGAGCGTCGGCGGTACTCGCGCGAGACCCCGAGCGGCACGACGCGCGTCTTCGGCTCGGGAACGCCCAGGATCTCCTGCACGTCCTCCCGGACGTGCGCGGAATCGACCAGCACCAGCCGCGCCTTGCGCGCCGCGGCGCCCGCGATCGTGCGGGCGTAGATACCCGCCCCGGTGGGAAAGAAGCGGGCGAAGCGAACGTGGATCAGATCATGGACGGTGACCACGGCCGGGCAGCGGAGCGGGAGCGGAAGGGTGTAGTGCGGTGAATGATAGACGTCCACGCCCGCGCGGCGTGCGGCGTGCGCGAGGAGCCAGTGCTCGGAGACCGAGTAGTTCCCCGCGCGGACGCGGACCTCGTCCACCGAAGCTCCGGGATGCGCCACCGCGCCCAGATCTTCCCGGCGCAGGAACACGACGAAACGGTCGTCCCTGGACCCCCGGAGGAACACCCCGAGCAGATTCCGGATGTAGGTCCCGATCCCTCCGTCCCGAAGCTTTCGCGCATCCACGCCGATCTTCACGCGCCCTCCGCTTGGCGATCGGCAAATCCTAGCACGCGCCGCGACGCGCGGCCGCCTTGACTTTGACGCTCCCCTCGCTAAGACTCGCGACGTGACTTCCCCCCCGAGCGCCCTCCGTATCCGTCCCGATTCGCGCATCGTCGTGACCGGCGGCGCCGGTTTCCTGGGACAGCACCTCATGGCCGCATTCAGCCGCCGGGGCTACCGGAACGCCACCGCCTTCCGCGCGAGCGACTACGACCTGACGCGCGAGGCGGAAGTCGAGCGCATGATCCGCGCGCTCCGCCCCGAGATCCTCGTCCACCTCGCCGCCGTGGTCGGCGGCATCGGCGCGAACCGGGCCCACCCGGGAAGCTTCTTCTTCCGAAATCTCATGATGGGGGCGCTCCTGATGGAGCACGCGCGGCGGGCGGGCGTGGACCGCTTCCTGAGCGTGGGGACGATCTGCTCCTATCCGAAGCACACGCCCGTTCCCTTCCGGGAAGAGGACCTCTGGAACGGATATCCCGAGGAGACCAACGCGCCGTACGGGCTCGCGAAGAAGATGCTCCTCGTCCAGTCGCAGGCGTACCGGCAGGAGTACGGCATGGATGCCGTCAACGTGCTGCTCGTGAACCTCTACGGGCCGGGGGACAACTTCGATCCGGAGACCTCCCACGTGATCCCCGCGTTGATCCGCAAGTGCGTCGCCGCCGCCGAATCGGGCGCCAAGACGCTCGAGGTCTGGGGCACCGGCCGCGCCACGCGCGAGTTCCTCTACGTCGAGGACGCGGCGGAGGCGCTCGTCCTCGCGGCCGAGCGGCTCGAAGGCTCCGATCCGGTCAATGTCGGCTCGGGGATGGAGATCTCGATCCGCGAGCTGGCCGAGACGATCGCGCGGCTCTGCGGATTCGAAGGGGAGCTGGTGTGGGATGCGACGAAGCCGGACGGGCAGCCGCGGCGCTCGCTCGACGTGAGCCGGGCGAAACGGCTGCTGGGGTGGAGCGCTAGGACCCCGTTCGCACAGGGACTCGAGCGGACGATCGCGTGGTATCGGGAGAATCGGGTGGAGGCAGGTCGGACGTAGCCTCGATCCCCGCGCGCGCGCGGAACTCCGCGATCACCTCGCGGAGCGTCTGGTCCAGCGGAATGCGCGGCTCCCAGCCGATGAAGCGCCGGATCTTCCGGAGATTCGGCATGCGGCGCCGCATGTCCTCGAAGTCGGAATCGTACGCCCGCTCGTAGGGGACGAACTCGATCGGCGACGCGCTCCCGGAGAGCTCGAGGATCCGGCGCGCCAGCGTGAGGATCGTGATCTCCTCGCGGCTTCCGACGTTGAAGATCTCCCCTTCCGCGGCCGGCGTTAAGACGAGATCGGCGAGCGCCCGCACGACATCGCGCACGTCGCAGAAGCAGCGCGACTGTTTTCCGTCGTCGTAGACGGTGAGCGGGCGCCCCTCGACCGCCTGCTGCACGAGGCGAGGGATCACCATCCCGTACGCGCCGCTCTGGCGCGGGCCGACCGTATTGAAGAGCCTCACCACCACGACCGGGACGCGGTACTCCTTGTAATACGCGAGCGCGAGGAACTCGTCGAGCGCCTTCGATTCCGCGTACGCCCACCGGCTCCGCGTCGTGGGCCCGAGCAGGCGGTCGTCTCCCTCTTCGTACGGATGGTTGTCGCTCTTCCCGTAGACCTCCGAGGTCGACGCGATCACCACCTTGCGGTGGTAGCGGCGCGCCAGGCGCAGCACCGCCTCGGTGCCGAGCACGTTGGTCTCGATCGTCTGCACGGGACGCTTGATGATCAGGTCCACACCCACCGCGGCGGCGAGGTGGAAGATCACATCGCATTCCCCGACGAGACGGTCCATCACCGTCTCGTTCAGGACCGATTCGTAGACGAAGCGGAATCCGGGATGCTCCTCGAGGTGAGCGATGTTGGAATGGCGCCCCGTGGAGAGGTCGTCGACCGCGGTCACGGTCGCCCCGCGCGCGATGAACCACTCCCCGAGATGGCTGCCGATGAAGCCGGCGCCGCCGGTGATCAGGACGCGCAGCGGCTCGGGATGGTAGCCGTTGCCGTTTTCGTTTCCGTTGACGTGGGTCATGGTCTCCTCGCCTCCCTGCGGGAGCAGGTCTCGGGGACGTGTCGTCTCGTAAAGGCAGGAGATGGGGGATGGGTCCTCGCCCGCGCGATCATGCCACAGCCCTCCCCCGGTTGCCAGCGCCGATCAACTCCTCGTACATCCGCGCCGTCCGGTCGATCATCGCCGTTTCGGAATACGCCGCCGCGCGCTCCTTCCCGGCCGCCGCCATGGCGCGCGCCCGACCCGGATATGCGAGCATCCAACGGATCGCCCGCGCGAGCGCGTCCGGGTCCCCGGGAGCGACCTCGAGCCCGGTGACGCCGTCCTGGTTCACGTGCGAGGTGCCGGTCCCGACCCGGGTCGAGATCACCGGAAGGCCGCAGTGCATCGCCTCGATCATCGCGAGCCCGAGCGCCTCGCTCCGGTCGAGCGAAGGAAGCACGAAGAGGTCGGACGCGCGGTAGTAGCCCGCGAGCTCCTCCTGCGGCACGTCCCCCGCGAGCAGGACGCTCTCGTGCCGCCCCTCGCGTTGCACCTTGGTCCGGATCGCATCCTCCATCTCTCCCCGTCCCACCACGAGCAGCGTCCCCGGAATCTCCGCCATCGCGTCGATCAGGACCGGGAGCCCCTTGTAGGGACGGAGCCTGCCCACGAAGAGCACGACCGGCCGCCGGAGGCCGCCGAGCCTCGAGACGGTCTCGCGCGTGCGCTCGGTCTCGAGGAGATCCGCCGCGCGGATCCCGAGGGGAAGAACCTCGCAGCGTCCGCGGTGCGGGTCGAGCAGGACGTTCCCCTCGAGCGCGGCGGGAGAGGTCACGAGGATGCGGTCGGCGCGGTGCAGGAACGCGCGCAGCGGATACCGGTACAAGCGAAGGAGCCGCTTCTGCCGCACGATGTCGCAGTGATACGTCACCACCACCGGACAGCGCGGATGCGCGAGCAGGCAGGCCAGCTCACCGGTCGGGTTCGGATGATGGAAGTGAAGGACGTCGGGACGGAGGCGCCGCAGCCATGACGCGACCGTGGGGCTCACGGGAGCGCGGGCGACGCGGCCGAAGGTCGCGGCGCGCACGACGGTGACGCCCGCGATCCGCTCGACGCTCGTGGAGCGTCGGGACGACGCGGCGACGACCGTCACGTCCGCCCCTCGCGCGCTCAGCCCCTCGCTCAGCACGCGCACGCTGCGCTCGATCCCACCGAACACCGGAGGCTCGTAGTCCTTGTAGACCTGGACGACCCTCACGGCCGCGCCCCCTCGTAGCAGACCGCGTAGCGCTTCGCGATCTCCGGCCAGGAGAGCGCGCCCGCGCGCCGCTCCCCTTCGGCCAGCCGCTCCTCCGCGTCCGATCCGCGTCGGAGCGCGCCCGCGAGGCCTTCGGCGATCGACGCGCCCGAGTGCGGGTCGACGTAGAGTGCCGCGCCCCCGCACACCTCGCGGAGCACCGGGAGATCGGACGCGACCACCGGCACGCGGGCGCTCATGGCCTCGGCGAGCGGCAGTCCGAATCCTTCCGAGAAGGAGACGAGCGCGAGTACTGCGGCGGAGCGATAGAGCGGCCCCAGCGCCGCGTCCTCGAGCGCGCCGGTGAAGAGGACGCGCTCGCCCATCCCGAGGGCGTCCGCGTGGGCGCGGAGCGATGGGGTGGCCGCCGAGAGCGGACCCGCGAGCACGAGGCGCACCTCCCCCGAAGGGTCGGCCGCCCGTAGCGCCGAGATCAGCCCGACGAGATTCTTGTGCTCCTTCTGCACCCCCACGTAAAGGACGTAGGGCCGATCGGCAATCGTGGGATCGTGGAGCGGCCCTGCCGCCGGCGCGTCCACGCCGATCGGGATCGCCACCACGCGGGGTTCGGGGAGCGCGAAGCGCGCGACCACCTGGGTGCGAAAGACCCCGGTCGGCGTCACGACGCACGACGCCTTGCGCGCGGCCCGCGCGATTCCCCACCGCGCGAGCGCGTCCTTGACGCCTCGAGGGCGCGGTCGTTCGAACGGGGTCGCATCGAAGAGCGTCACCGCGGTCGGAATCGAGCTCAGGACCGCCCCCGCGAAATAGGGAGCCTGGAGGAGCTCGGCGCCGCGGGAGCGCGCGAGGGCACGGATTTCGAGCGGGTCCATCGGCCCGAGCCCGGTTCCCTTGCACGGAGCCAGCGCGACGTTGTCGAACGCCGAAATCGCGTCCCAGTCGAATCGATGGTTCGGCGCGGCCGGATTCCACGCGACCGTGAAGCGGTGCTCGGGAAACGCGGGGGGCAGATGACGCAAGAGTCCGAACGCGTACCGCCCGATCCCGGTGAAGTGGTCCCAGCAGACGCGGCCGTCGAAGAGGATGTTCACTTGCGCCCCCCGAGCCAGGCGCGGAGCGCCACGTTGCATTCCACGATGCGGCGCGCCAGAGGGGTCCGGTGGCGACTCGCGAACCGGATCTGGCTCGAGCGGTAGGCCCGCTCGCGCGCGCCTTCCGTGTCGGGCGACGCGCCGCGCCGGTGGACCGCGGTGAAGCCCGGGTGGTAGAGCACGCGCCCTCCCCGCATCCGCAGCCTCCGACAGAGGTCGGCGTCCTCGAAGTAGAGGAAGTAACTCTCGTCGAAGCCGCCGGCGCGCTCGAACGCGGCGCGCCCCAGGAGCAGGCACGCCCCCGTCAGCCATGCGGCCTCCCGCGGCGCGCGCGCGGGGCGCGCGGCGCGGCCGGCGCGCCAGGCCAGCATCCAGAGGAAATCCCCAAGGAGCGAATCGCGCGTGGAGTAGGAGCGCTCGGTCGATCCCTCCGGATCCAGGATCCGAGGCCCGAGCGCGTCCGCGCCGAGCGCCTCGGCCTCGGCCGCCATGCGGAGCGCCGTATCCCCGCTCAGGGTCGTGTCCGGGTTGAGGGCGAGGATCCAGTCGGTCCGCGTCGCCCGGGCCCCCGCGTTGACCGCGGCGCCGAATCCGGCGTTCCGTCCCATGGGGATCCAGCGGACGTGCGGGAATTCCCGCCGAACGAGGTCCTCGCCTCCGTCGGGGGACGCGTTGTCCACCACGACGGTCGTCAGTCCCGGCAGGTCGCCGAGCGCTCCGAGGCATCCCGGGAGATCGTCCCGCGAGTTCCAGTGCACGACGACGGCGGCGACGCTCATGAGCGGAGGTACCAGGATCCCGAAGCGGTCGCGGTCCTCTGGATCCGGTCCCTCCATCCCCGCCGCTGCGGGAGCAGCTTGAGGCTCCGCACGAGGCCGGCGGGCTGCGTGCCGGGGTGACGGAGCATGCGGGCCGCTTCGATGCAGAGGATCGGTGCGAGGTCGATCGCGAATCGGATCCCGGGGAGATTCTTGTAGAGCATGAGGTAGCGGTTTCGCTGCGAGCGGAGCGTTCCGTCGCGTGTCGCTTCACCTCCGGAGGCGCCGCGGGCGTGGATCCCCTGAGCGCCCGGAACGCAGTACGCCCTCCAGCCCCGATGCCGCGCGCGCCACGCGAGATCCGCGTCCTCGAAGTAGGCGAAGAACGCGGGGTCGAAGACCGCGTCCTCGTACCGCACGTCCTCGAGCATGGCGCGGCGGTAGAGCGCCGCGGCGGCACAGACCCCGAACACGTCCTCCGCCCCGGTCCCGTTCGTGGCGGGCGCCACGCGCCGGTCGAGCGGGCGGAGCAGAAACCGGTGAAGCCCGAGCCCCGCGGAGTCGACCGATCCGTCCGGACGGAGCAGGAGTCCCGTGAGCGAGCCGGCCTTGGGACGCTCGCCGGCCGCGTCCAGGAGGCGCTCGAGATAGCGCGGATCGAGCACGACGTCGGGATTCAGCGTGAGGATCCACGGCGTCGCGAGGGTATGGATGCCCTGGTTCACCGCGGCGGCGAATCCCTCGTTCGTCTCGTTCCGCCGGTAGATGACCCCGGGATGCTCGCGCGCCAGAAAGTCCCCGACGCCATCCTCGGACGCGTTGTCCACCACCACGATCGCGGACGGAGGGCGGCTCTGCGCCGTGAGCGACCGGACCGCGCCGGGGAGCCACGCCATGCTGTTCCACGCCACGAGGACGGCGCCGACTTCCTCCGCGGGGGTCACGGCGAGGCGGGCTCGAGCGGGTCGGCGGCACGGTGCAGGATGGCCGCGACCCAGAACAGGAGGAAGAAGTAGTTCGCCCCGGTAAAGGTCGGCTCGTAGCAGGAGTGGACGACGGCCATTCCCAGGAGCACGCCGAGGGAGGCGGCCCAGGCGGCCCGCGGCGTCCCCCGCGCGGCGGTCCAGGCGGTGCGGAAGAAGAGCACGAGGAGGGCGGTCCACGCGCAGAGGCCGAGGATGCCGGTCTCCGACGCGATCGAAAGGAAGTAGTTGTGGGGATCGAGCGGGCCGAGATCGTCGGTCTGGAACCGCCCCTGTCCGAGACCCAAGCCGAGCAGCGGATGCTCCACGAAGCGTTGGAACGCGAGGCGCCAGTGCACGAGCCGGGCGAAGTAGGAAAAGCTCTGCGACGCCAGCGTGAAGCGGAGCATCAGGATCTTGAAGACCGGCAGCTGGGTGAGGAGCGCCGCCCCGATCGAGCCGAAGACCAGGACCGTCCAGCGGTGGCGGCCGCGGATGGCGAGGAGCAGCGCGGCCAATCCGAGCCCGACCGCGATGAACGTCCCGCGCGAGACGAGGAGCGCCATGCCGAGTCCCATCGGCAGGAGCGAGATCCCGCTCGCGATGCGGAGCCACGGGCGCGTCGGGAGGGCGAGCAGGATCACCGATCCGAGGAGCGCGATCGAGAGCACGGCTCCGACGTAGTTGCTCGTCCCCCATCCCACGTTCGAGTAGAAGGTCCGAAGCTCGTACGCCCGATGAACGATGAACCCCCGGGTCTGGTAGGCGGCCAGGATGAGACCGCTGATCGCGGTCCCCGTGAGCGGGATCGAGAGGGCGAACCACGGCCAGCGGGAGCGGTCCGCGTACCGGAAGACGAGTGCTACGGCGAGATATCCGACGACCACGCGCTTGAGCGACCCCGCGAACGAGCTGAACTCGCGCGCCATGAAGAGCGTGATCGCGCCCGAGAGGATCACGGCGAGGAACGCGAGGTGGAGGGAGGGCGGACCCGGGAGCGATCCGTCGCGCTTCCCGAGCGCGTCCAGGAGCGCGTAGGCCGAGAGGCCGAACACCACGAGGTCGAACGGGAAGAAGCCGTGCTGCGTGTTGAGGACGCACGTCACCGGCGCGAGCGCGAAGAGGATCCCTGGCATCCAGCGCAGGGCCGCGAGCAAGAGCCCCGCCGCCGCGACGAGCGCCAGCCCGCGAACCCAGAGCGACACGTCCTCTCCCGCGAAGGAGCCGCTCACCGCCGCCACCAGCGCGGCCGAGGCGAGGAGGGCGGCGGCCGCGTACGCCCCGAGGAGCCCGCGGGCCGGAGCCGCGTCGGCGCCGGAGAGAACGCGGGAGCTCATGCCTTGAGGCTCCGCGCGCGCGCCGCATCGCGCGCGTCGGCAAGGAGCACGCCGCCGACCGCCGTCAGGAACCCCAGCAGGAGCATCCCCGCCACGACGAGCTTCCGGTTCGGGCTCGCCCGAAGCTCCGGCGGGTGCGCGCGATCGAGGACTTCGACCGTGGGGACGTCGAACACGCGCCGCACCCTCGCCTGCTCGAGCTGCCCCTTCAGCAGCGCGAAGAGCTCTTCCTGGACCTTGAGATCGCGCACGAGCCGCGCGCCGCTCATCACGATCGAGGGGAGCTTCGCGATCTCACGGTTGACGGAGGCGATCTCGATATCCGTCTGGGCCAGCTCGTCCGCGTTCGGCTCCAGGTAGGAGCTCAGCACCTGCCGGCGCACCTGGAGCGCCGCGCGCTGCGCCAGCAGCGCGCCCGCCCCTTCCGCGGCCGCCTTGTCCTCCGCGGAGACGATCGGCGCGTGGCTCGTCTCGCCGAACTTCCGCACCAGCTCTTCGCTCGCGCGGAGGTCGCGCCCCGTGGACTCGATCTCCGCTTCGAGGAAGTGCACGAGCGCCGCCGCACGCCGCTCGCGCCGCTCCTGGTTGAAGCGCTCGAGCTCTTCCACGAACGCGTTGGCGAGGGCCGCCGCGCGGTCTCGCTTCCGGTCCCGCACCGCGATGGCGATGCTTCCGTCCGAGCTCAGGCTGATCCGGGTGTTCGACCGGAGCACCTTCAACGCCCTGTCGGTCTGCTTCACGCGGTAGACGCTCCGGAGATCGAAGCGCTGCGCGACCGCGCGGGTCACGGTGTCGCTCTTCAAGATCGTCACGTACTCGTCGGACGCGGTGGTGTTCTGCGAGAGCAGGCTGAGCGCGGAGAAGGAGCTGAGCGCCCGCCGCGCGCTCGAGAGCGCGCCGAAGAGGTCCTGGTCCTGGGGCGCGAGCACGACCGCGGTGCCTTCGTAGATCGGCGGAAGCAGGAACGCCAGTACCACGCCGCCGACGAGGAACGCGAGGAGGATGCTGAGCACGAGCGGCCGCCTCCGGCTCATCGCCGTAACGACCGACCCGGCGTCGAGCGCGCGGGCATCGGACCACGGCGTGGAATTCCGGGGAGGCCGCGGATGGGGATGCGGCGGCGCGTCGGGGAGCGTGTGCGTGTCGGTCATTTCGTCGCCTGATGGATGACCAGGTACACGGTCGCGATCTGCGCGGCGAATCCCGCCACGCTCGCGACCGACTGGAAGAAGCTCCGCTTGCTTCGCTCGGGCACCCACACGAGGTCCCCCTCCTCGATCGCGCCCGCGTCCTTCGAGGGGAGCGGCTGCGCGGCCGTGGCGTGGGTCACCCGCACGCGCCCCTTGTCCGCGCGGCGTCCCCAGCCTCCCGCGGCCCGGATGTAGGTCTCGAGGTCGGCGCCGCTCCGGTACGCGACCGCCCCCGGACGGCGCACCGCGCCGTAGACGGCGACCGAGGCCGTCCGGGTCGGGATGCTCAGGACGTCTCCGTCGAGGAAAACGAAATCCGCGGCGGCGTCCCCCGCCGCGAGCTGGCGAAATCGGACCGACAGGGTGCCTTGCGCCAACGCGCGCACCTTGAGGAACTCCACGTCCTCCCGGTCCGCCGCGCCCGTCGTGCGGAGCGCGACGACGTAGGCGCTGTCCCGCACCGGAACCAGCCCGGGACGGAACACGGTCGCGCCGTTGACGTCCGCATACCGCGTGAAACCCCCGAACCGCGCGATCAGGTCCGAGGCGCGCTGCCCCTCGTTGGGAATGGCGTACGGCCCGGGGCGCACGGCTTCGCCGAGCACCCGCACGGCGGCCTCCCGGTGCCAATCGGCCACGTTCCGCACGTAGACCCGGTCATCCGCCTCGATCGGGGGATCCTCCCCGAGCGAAACGGCGATCGGCCGCGCGGCGGTGGCCGAAGCGAACCGCCAGATCTCGACGCTCTCCGAATCGGCGGACGCGCGCATGCCCCCCGCGAGTGCCAAGACGTCGGTCAGCCGGTCGCCGGGACGGAACTCATAGACCCCCGGACGCGCGATCTCTCCCTGCACTTCGATCCGCCGGAGCGATGGCGGAACCCGCACGACATCGCCGTTCTCGACGTAGGGATTCGCGGCGAGGTCTCCACGCGCGGTGTAGCGCTCGAGATCGGCGCTCACCGGATCTCCCCCTCCGCGCTCGACGAGGACGTTGCGCATCGACGCGCCGGTGCGGAAGCCCCCCGCGGCGCGGATCGCCTCCGAGACG
>Ga0066388_100000768_pt1 | contig 16258 bp, 11 predicted proteins | sample PanSoiMetaGPlot6_FD_64539 | JGI IMG/M metagenome (GOLD analysis project Ga0066388, IMG submission 64539) | Tropical forest soil microbial communities from Panama analyzed to predict greenhouse gas emissions - Panama Soil - Plot 6 (Hybrid Assembly) | ecosystem: Environmental > Terrestrial >... | reverse complement strand
CCTTGGGCATCGTGGGTGAGGCCCCAGACGGGCGCGACCGAGGTCTCGTACTGGCTGCCATTCCCTCCCAGCACCGTGAAGCGTCCCCGTGGCGTGTCGAAGAAGGCCATGTGTCCGTATCGCGGCTCGGGGGAGACCGGTGTCTGGATCTTGGTCCACTTCCGGTAGCCCGGGCCGAGGTAGCTCGAAGTGAAGATGTAGGTGCTCTCGAAGCTCGCGGAACCGTTCCAGCCTCCGAAGAGGAACGTCGTGTCCGCGTGATAGACCATGGAGTGAAACATCCTCGCGGAGGGCACGTCCCCCGGCGAGCCGGGCTCGGGGAGGAGCTCCGACCACTGAGCCGTCCCATCCGAATTGAGGCTGAGCTTGAAGAGGCTGCTCGTAGGCGTGTTGGAGAAGCTGGAAGAACCGCCGTGCACGATCACGGCATTCTGGCGGGTGTCGAACACCGCCGCGGCTCCTCGCGTCCCAAGCTGCGGGATCGTTCCGGTCACGGGGTGCTTGGTCCAGCCCGGAGTCATGCCCGGTCGAAGGTCCATCGTCCAGACGTCATCCCTGAAGAGTCGGCGCTGGCCGTCGTCTCCTCCCCACATGATCATCTGCTGCCCGTTCGGATCGTAGACCGCGATGTGGCGTGCGCGGCGCTCCGGCTGCGGCGCTTCGAAGGGCCGGAAGTAGTAGGTGTCGGAGAGGAGCGCTCCCGCCGAGGACACACCGCCGAATACATAGAGATCGTGGTTCGGGGCGAGCATGACGGAATGCGCGTATCGATTCGGCGGGGTTGCCCCCGTCCCCGAGACCACCGCCCAGACCGCATTGTTCGAGTCGAGATTGAGCCCAAAGACTTGCGACGTCATGCTGAGAGACCCCGACTTGCGGCAGCGCTCGCCACCGTACAACAAGAGACGGTTGTCGTCGGCGTCGAAGACCACGCCTCCATCGGCCACGCCGATGTTCGGTACCGGTCCGCCGATCGGCTGGAACTGAGCATTGGGGGTGCCGAGGGGGAGGGAGTACACGGTCGTGGCCCCGTATTCGATCGAGCAGTCATCCGGCGTCGTCATGTCCTGATACCCGCCGAAGATCAACAGCCGGTCGGCATTCGAGTCGTAGACCGCGCTGTAGCCGTACGCGCCGATGTAGTGGGGACTCTGCGTGGCATCGGGCGAGAGACGGCCCGTGTAGATCTGACTCCAGACTCCTTCGTGGATCCCGATCGCGAACACGCCCTGCACCGGGCTGATCACGAGCAGGCGATGGCGCGCGGTGTCGTAGACCGCCCGGATGTCGATACTGGCCGTCGCTGGGAACGGCGCGCCGGTCGCGCTGGGATTCCATTTGCACCACTGCGGAGGTTGCACGCTCAGATCGAGGGTCCAAAAGTCATTCGCAGGCGCTTCGTAGCCACCGAATAGGATCAGCTGATCGTATTGCGGGTCGAAGAAGAGCGACGCGCGCGATCTCCCTCCGGGCTTCGTCTGGCATTGGAAGTTGATCGGGGCGACGTTGATCTGGGTCCACGTTTGAGAGGCGAGGTCCAGGGACCAGAGCTCGTTCGTGACCCCGGTGCTCTTGATCCCGCCGAAGACGAGCATCCGGTTGCGTATCGGATCGTAGACTTGAGCCGCGTCGCGCAGACCGCCCGACCGATTGGTCGTCTGGGTCCAGCTGCCGGAGAAGGAAGATGCCGTGCCGTGGGCGCCGAGAACGCCCAGGGCAAGGAGAGCGAGAGCAACGCGTGTCGTTCGCATGGTGTACCTCCGAAAGCAGCGCCCATGGAGACAGGAACGGTGTCGGCACGGGGGACAGGTGCCGGGCCGAGGCCTAGGGCATGGGGCATGCCCGCACCTCACGCGGAACGACAGGTGCATGGGGAATGAGAGGTTACGGATGGATCGGCAAGGATAAGGCGGACGCGAACCGTCAGGCTGCGGGTGACGCTGTCACCGGGCGGGTGACAGCGTCGCCCTACGTCATCATCGAATCGACCCCCAGATCCCCTTCCACCACGAATCGTCGCCGCCGTCGTCGGGATCGCGATCGTCGATTTGCATCCGGCGCCGGATCGAGCGGAGGTCCCAGCCCGTCAAGTCGGCCAGGTTCTCCGCTTCGCGCGCCCGCCGCTCCCGAAGGCTCTTCCGGTACTCCGCGAGGCCGGGGCACTCGCGCGACCCGGTCCACGCGTGGCGCAGGACGTACCGCGCCTGGAAATTCGTCTGATCCGACGTTTCCTGGAAGACGAGGTCCTCGGGGAAGTGCCGCGCGTCGTAGCGGACGTGGAGGCGGCTGATGAAGGTGCTCTGTCCCTGCGGACCACCGAGCCAGAACACACCCAGCTTCCGGAGCTCGTCCGCCGAGAGCGGATCGGACGCGCACGGATCGCACCAGCTCATGTTCCACGCGTACTCGAGGAACACCGCCTCCCGGTTCTGCTCCTCGACCTGGCGCGCGAACATCGCGCGATAGAACCGGGGGAAGTCGCCCTTCACGTACTCGGGGATGTCCATTCCCTCCGGGAGCTTCACCGTCCGGTAATTCGTCGTTTCGACGCGACCCGTCCTCGTGATCGCGAACACGAAGAGCTCCTGCGGCCCGTCCGCGTTCACCATGCCAAGCCGGATCGGAAGCATGAACTTCGGGGACTCGTACGCCATCTGGAGCGGACGCAGATACGAGAACCCAAGCCGCTTCTGCTGCCGGAGGTTCACCTTCGCGACGAAGAATTTCATCCCCTGGCGCAGGTAGCTTCCGAGCACGCGGCGCGCGCCGGGAGGAACCGTGTAGCCGTTCCGGACGAGCCAGGTCTCCAACCCCCCGCTCTCGCGCGCCGAGAGGATCAGGATGTCGTACTCGCCGACCGTGTAGCTCGCCTCGATCCGCACGCCGAGGGACCTCGTCTCCCCGGCGGTCGTGCCCTGCGCCATCGGCGCCATGGACCGGAGCGACTTCGCTTCGTCCTTCATCGCCTCGATCGCGCACGGGTCGGGGTCGAAGTATTCGACGAGCCGCGGCGCCGAGTAGGCGTCGAGGTGGTCCACGATCGTCTTGTCACCGACGTGGATCTGCCCCTTTTCCAGCACCGTGGGGACCGGAACGACCATCGCGAATTGGTCCGGCGTGCCCGAGTAGTCGTTCGACATCGTGAGCACGGTGCGGTCCTGATCCCGAACCATCACGACCTTGGAGGCGTGGTTGAAGAGCTTCGTGTCTCCGCTCGCGACGTAGAAGCCGCAGAAGCTAGAGGCCGGGTGTGCCCAGAAGAGGGCGAGGCAGAGCGTCCCGGCTGCGATCGGGATTCGGTTCATGCACAGCTCCTTGGGGTGAGGGTTCAGGACGGACACGGTTCCACTCGTACTTCGGGCCCGGCAAGAGCCGGTCGATCAGCGGCACGCCCATCGACAGGATGGCGAGCGACCACAGAATTCCGTTCGTGCGGTAGAGCCCGAACTGGATGAATCCCGCGAGCGCCGCGACCAGCGCGGCGAACAGGATGCGACCCGCCCGCGAGTTCGGGGTCGTCTTGGGATCGGAGATCATGAAGAACGTGAACAGGAGGAGCGACCCGCTCTCGAGCCGGTGCACCGGAACGGTCCAGGGCTGGAGCACCCAGAACGAGCGGCCGAACTGGACCGCGGCGAACGAGAGGAGAAACGCGTACGTGACGTCGCTGCGCGCCGCCCGGTTGACCACGAGCCCGCCGAGGCAGGCCATGAGGAAGGCGAAGAAGGCGAACGTGCCCCACTGGCCCGGCGATACCCAGACGCGCCCCGTCGCGAGCATCATGAACACCAGGCCGAAATTCGTCGGATTGAAGACGTGCTTGCCGTTCCACCGGACCACGAACTTGCTCGCGATCGTAACCACCGCGGTCAGGACCGCGAGCCTGGGATCGTTGGTTCGAAGGAGGAGGCAGAGCGAGAGCCCCGAGATCAGGGCGCTCTTGGGGTCGAACGCGGGGAGGTTCGAAAGCCGCGTCGCGGCCCACTGGGTGCCGAGCGCCGTCGTCAGGATCAGCGCCGCGCGCCAGGGGGTGATGTCGAAATGCAGCTTGGCGAGCCCGTACATCAGAAGTCCGGCTAGGACCGCGATCTGGTAGTAGCGGGGGTCGAGGGGGGGCCCGGGGCTTGGACTCGCGGCACGCATGGTGCCATCTCCTACGCCCGGCCGGGCGAGTCTATTCCCGGGATCGTCCCTGGCTGGCGTTGACCACAAGGAAAAATTCGAGGAGACTCCCGTTCATGCACCCCACCCGCCGGGCGCTTCTCGGCGTCCTGGTTCCGATCGCGTTCGCAGCTTCCGCTTCCGCCGCCTGGAGCGCTCCGGAACGGGGGACCTTTTCCATCGTGGCGTTCGATTCCGTGACCCAGGAGCTGGGGGTCGCGGTCCAGTCGAAGTATTTCAGCGTCGGGACGGATGTGCCCTGGGCCCAAGCGGGCGTGGGCGCGGTTGCCACCCAGGCGCGCGTCGATCCCTCCTTTGGCCCCAAGGCGCTCGCGCTCCTGCGCTCCGGCCTGGGCGCCGCCGACGTCATGCGCGCGCTCGCCGCGACCGATTCGGCCTGGGACGCGCGCCAGGTCGGGATCGCCGACGCCCATGGCGGGATCGCGACCTGGACCGGGTCGAAGTGCCTCGACTGGGCCGGAGGAGAGCGCGGCGCGGACTTCGCCTGTCAGGGGAACATCCTCGCGGGTCCGGCGGTGGTCTCGGGAATGGCGAAGGCGTACCGCGAAACCCAGGGGGAGATGGCGGAGCGGCTCCTGGCCGCCCTCGACGCGGCTCAGGCGGCCGGAGGGGACAAGCGGGGCATGCAGTCCGCGGCGCTCCTGGTCGTGCGTCCCAGCCCGGACCACCCGCAGTTCCAGGAGCGCTACATCGACCTTCGTGTCGAAGACCACAAGACGCCGATCCGGGAGCTGAGACGGCTCCTCGAGATCCAGGAGGGTTTCCACGGCGCGGACAACCACTTCCTGTACGCCGAGCGGTACGACGCGGAGGGCCGGGGCGAGCTCGCGCGGCGCGAGCGGGAGCAGGTCGCCCAGATCCTCCGCCGCGCGATCGCGCGGAACGAACGCGATGCCTCGATGCTGAACGGGCTCGCGTGGGCCTGCGCGAGTCACTCGCTCTATCTCGAGGACGCCCGCACGGCCGCCGAGCGCGCCGTCTCCCTCGAGCCGCGCAACGTGGACATCCTCGACACCCTGGCGGAAGTCCACTTCCGGCTGGGGAACTCCGTGAAGGCGATCGAGGTCGAGTCGCGGGCGGCCACGATCGATCCCAAGAGCCAGTACCTCAAGGACCAGATCGCGCGCTTCCGGAAGGGGACGGGCGGGTGAGGCGCGCGCCGCTCCTCGCCGCAGCGCTCCTCCTGCTCGCGGCACCCCCCGCGCGTGCGACGTTCTCGATCGTCGCGTACGACTCCGTGACCCAGGAGCTCGGCGTCGCCGTGCAGTCGCGCGCCTTCAGCGTGGGGATGGCCGTGCCGTGGGCGCTCGCCGGAGTGGGAGCGATCGCGACGCAGGCTTCGACCAACGAATCGTTCGGTCCGCAGGGGCTCGATCTCATGCGGTCGGGGAAGAGCGCCGCCGAGGCGCTCCGCGCGCTCGTCGCTTCCGACACCGGCAGCGCCCACCGCCAGCTCGGGGTCGTGGACGCCCGCGGCCGGAGCGCCCAGTTCACCGGGAAGCTCTGCTCCGATTGGGCGGGTGGGGTCTCGGGCTTTGGATACGCGATCCAGGGGAACATCCTGGCCGGGGAAGCGGTCGTGAAGGAGATGGAGAAGGCGTTCCTCGCCACCCGCGGGGAGCTCGCGGAGCGCCTGCTCGCCGCGCTCGTCGCGGGACAGGCGGCGGGCGGGGACAAGCGGGGCATGGAATCCGCCGCGCTCGTCGTCGTCCGCCCGAGCGAGGCGTACCCCGAGTACCGCACGCGCTACGTCGACCTTCGCGTCGAGGACCACAAGGATCCGATCAACGAGCTGATCCGGGTCTATCGGCTCCTCGAGGGTCAGCGCCTCGCCGAGGCGCACACCCGCTACGCCGAGCTGTACGAGAAGCAGGGCCGCCATGACCTCGCCGCCATGGAGCGGGCGCGGCTCGGGGAGTCGCTCGTGCACACCCTGACGCGCAAGGACGCGGACGCCTCGACGTTGAATGGTTTGGCCTGGGTCTGCGCGATCAATGGCTTGAATCTGGAACAGGCGCGCCAGGCCGCGGAGCGCGCGGTGCAGCTCGAGCCCAAGAACGCGCAGATCCTCGACACGCTGGCGGAGGTCCACTACCGCAGCGGAAACGCCGCGAAGGCGATCGAGGTCGAGACCGAGGCGCTGACCTACTCGCCCAACGACGCCTACTTGAAGGAGCAGATCGCCCGCTTCCAACGCGGAAGCAAGTGAGGTCCGGAGAGCCGATCATGTCCCAGCCCGAGCCGGTCACACCCGAGCATCTCTTCCAGCTCCGATTCGTCGACGCCCTGGCGCTCTCCCCGGACGGGACGCAGGTCGTGTTTCAGGTCCGCACGATCAACGCGGAAAAGGACGGCTACGAATCGCACCTCTGGCTCGTCCCGTTCCGGGGAGGAGAGCCGCGCGCGCTGACCTTCGGCGAGAGCAAGAACGGGAACCCGGCGTGGAGCCCCGACGGCGCGTGGATCGCGTTCGTCTCCGATCGTCGCGACAAGAAGGCCCAGATCTACCGGCTGCCGATGGCCGGGGGAGAGGCCGAGCGGCTGACCGATCTCGATGGGATCATCGGCGGCCTCAACTGGTCGCCCGACGGCTCCCGACTTTCCTTCACCTATCGCGCGACGGATCCAGTGGCGACGGGACACCTCCCGGGCTCGGTCGCGGCGCGGAAGGCCGCCGAGGCCAAGGCGGAGAAGAAGGACCCCAAGCCCCCGACCTTCCTCCATATCACGAGGCTGCACTACAAGGAGGACGGGCAGGGATTCCTGCCGAAGGCGCGGTTCCAGATCCACGTGCTCGACCTCGCCACGCGCGAAGCGCAGGCGCTGACGAGCGGCGAGTGGGATCACGGCGCGCCGACCTGGTCGCCGGACAGCGCCTGGCTCACCTTCCACGCGAATCGACTTCCCGATTCCGACTACCACAATACCGTGAGCGACATTTGGATCATGCCCTCCACGGGTGGGGAAGCCCGCTGCCTCACCCCCGAGCCCGGGATGGCCGTCTGCCCCGTCTGGTCTCCGGACGGATCGCAGATCGCCTACCTCGCGAACGTCGACGAGATGGACGCGTGGGGGGTGAAGAACTTCCATGTCTGGTCGGTCTCGCCGCACGGCAGCGCCGGGAAGGAGCTCACCCCCGATTTCGACCGGACGGCGCTCGATCTCATGGGCACCGATCTCCGGGACTTCCACGAGCCGGGGGCGCCGATCTGGTCCCCGGACGGGTCCTCGATCTACTTCTGCGCGAGCGACGAAGGTTCGACCCATCTCTACGCGGTCCCGTCGGCCGGGGGTGCGGCGCGGCGGATCACCCAGGGTGCCCTCGCGCTCCTCGCGGCGGTCGGAAGCAAGGGATCGAAAGAGCTCGCCGTGATCGCCGCCGGCCACACCGACGCCGGCACGATCGCCCGCCTCGACCTCGCGACGGGCGCGATCACGCCCCTCGCCGAGCCGAACCGGGCGCTCCGCGCCGCGATCGCGCTCCGCGAGCCCGAGGAGTTCTGGGTCGACATGCCGGAAGGGCACCGGGTGCAGTGCTGGATGCTCAAGCCTCCGGGGGCGGAGGCGGGCCGGCGCTATCCGATGATCCTCGAGATCCACGGCGGCCCGCGCATCCAGTACGGCGCGTGTCTCTTCCACGAGTTCCAGATGCTCGCGAGCGCGGGGTTCTACGTCCTCTTCTCGAACCCGCGCGGCGCGCAGGGCTACGGCGAGGCGTTCACCCGCGCCATTGTCCTGGACTGGGGAGGTCCCGACTACGAGGACCTGATGCGCGTCGTGGACGAAGCGCTGAAGCGCTACCCGGAGGTCGATCCCACGCGTCTCGGCGTGACGGGAGGGTCGTACGGCGGGTACATGACGAACTGGATCGTCGGCCACACGGACCGCTTCCGCGCAGCCGCGACGCAGCGAAGCGTCGTGGATCTGAAGACCCTGCTCCTCGCGGGGGACTTCAGCGACGACGCCGTGCCGGAGTTCGGCGACGCTCCGTGGCGCGACTCCCCCGACTACCGCCGCATGTCCCCGATCACCTACGTCGAGAACATGAAGACCCCGCTCCTCATCCTCCACAGCCTGGAGGACCACCGGTGCCCGGTGGAGGAGGCCGAGCAGCTCTACACCTCCCTCAAGCTCCTGCGCCGCGAGGTGGAGATGGTGCTCTTCCCCGGCGAGAGCCACGGGCTCTCGCGCGGGGGCACCCCGTCGCGCCGCCTGGCGCGACTGCGCTTCCTGCGCGACTGGTTCCTGCGCCACCTCATCCCGGCGCCGGTCGGAGTGAAGGAGCGCGCCGCGGCCGCCGAGCCGGTGCTGGCGAAAGCGAAGTAAGTGGAGCTGAGCGGCCGTTCGGTCCTCCTCACCGGAGCCTCGGGGGGGATCGGCCGCCGCACCGCGGAGCTTCTGGCCCGGGTCGGGGCGAGGGTGACCCTGATGGCCCGGCGTCCGGAGCCGCTCGCCGAGGTGCGCGCGGCGGTCGAGGCGCTCGGCGGCGCCGCGGTCACCGTCCCAGGGGACGTCCGGGTGCGCGCGGACGCCGAGCGGGCGGTTCGCGCGGCTCTCGACCGGTTCGGCTCCCTCGACGCACTGGTGAACAACGCGGGGCTCGGATTCCTCGCCCGGATCGACGATCCCGCGGCCGACCGCGCCGAAGAGCTTCTCAGCACCAACGTCCTCGGTCCTCTCTGCATGACGCGGGCGGCGCTGCCCGCGCTCCGGTCCGCCGGCCGCGCGGTCATCGTGAACGTCGCCAGCATCGCGGGGAGGATCGGCGCGCCGTATTATTCTTTCTACAACGCATCGAAGTACGCGCTCATCGGCATGACGGAAGCGTGGCGCCGGGAGCTCCTGCCGGAGGGCATCCAGGTTTGCACAGTGATTCCGGCCGCCGTGAGGGGTGAGTTTCTCGAAGGGCTGGGGGGCCGACATGCGCTGGGGAAGGGACCCGCGGGGACCGTGCTCGAGCCGGAGGACGTCGCTCGCGCGATCCGGAGCATCCTCCTTCGTCCGCGTCCCGAGATCTACCTGCCGCACCGGAACCGCTGGCTGGGAATCATAAACGTCGTATGGCCACGCCTATCGGACCGCATCGTGAACCGCCTCTACCGCTATCCCGGGGGAGCGGCGTGATCCACCCCGAAGGGGGGAAGATCACGCTCAGCTTGACCGGCGGCGGAATCACCGGGGCGTTCTACGAAATCGGCTGCCTCGCCGCGCTCGACGACTTCCTCGGGTTCGATTTCTCGAGCTCCGGATTCCACATCTACATCGGCGTGAGCGCCGGGGCGTCCGTCGCCGCCCTCCTTGCGAAGGGCGTTCCGGCCCGGAAGATCTACTGGGGACTCCTCCACGGCACCGAGCCCTCGCTCCAGTTCAAGCGGGGGGACTTCTACGTGGCGAACCGCTGGGCGATCCTGAAATCGGTGCTCGGCACCTTCGCCTCCATCCCCGGATTCTTCGTGAAGAGCGCCCAGCTCAAGCAGCGCCCTTCCCCGTTCGAGTTCATGCACCACATCGAGTCGCGCCTGCCCCCGGGGCTCTTCGCGCTCGAGAACTACCAGCGCTTCTTCGCGCAGCTCCTCGAGGCGTTCGGAAGAACGGACACGTTTCGCGATCTGTCCCGCGAGCTCTTCATCCCTGCGACCGATCTCGACCTGGGCACACGCCGCGTCTTCTCGAACGCCGACCAGGACACCGTTCCGATCTCGCACGCGGTCGCCGCGTCCTCGGCCATCCCGCTCTTCTTCCGCCCCGTGCGGATCCAGGGGCGGGACTACATCGACGGGTCGACCGGACGCGTCGCGCACATCGACGTCGCGGTCAAGGCCGGCTCCTCGACCGTCCTGATCATCAATCCGATGCTCAACATCTCGAATGACCGGAGCTCGGTCTGCATCCCGCGAAGCGACGGGAAGTGCGCGCGGATCGTCGAGAAGGGGATGTCCTTCATCCAGGACCAGGCCTCGCGCATCGAGACCCGGGTGCGCCTCGACGGGGAGATCCGGAGGGCGCAGGCGGAGTTCCCGCAGATCAAGATCTACCGGATCGAGCCCTCCTCGAGCGAGGTGCTGATGTTCCTCCATCCGACGATGAGCTACGCCGAGCGGGAGCAGATCCTCCGGTACGGGTACACCTCGATGACCTCCATCCTGAAGCGCCGGCGGGCGGTCATCGAGGAGCTCATGCAGTTCCACGGGCTGAACCCTTCCGACGAGGCATCCGTCGCCGAATGAGCTCCCTCAAGAGCCGGATCCAACGGGGCGAGCTGATCCTCCTCGACGGCGCGATGGGAACGGAGCTCGAGCGCCGCGGCGTTCCGACCCCGCTTCCGCTCTGGAGCGCGCAGGCGCTCCTCGATCATCCCGACACGGTGCGCGCGGTGCACGAGGAGTACGCCCGGGCCGGAGCGGACGTCCTCACGGCGGGCACGTTCCGGACGACCCCGCGCACCCTGGCGAAGGTCGGGAAGGCCGCGGAGTCGGAGCGGCTGCTGGCTCGCGCGGTCTCGCTGGCGCGCGAAGCCGCCGGGGGGGTGCGCGGCGGACGCGCGGTCCTCGTCGCGGGCGCGCTCGCGCCGCTCGAGGACTGCTACCGTCCGGATCTGGCGCCCGACGCCGCGACCGCCGAGCGGGAGCACGCAGAGCAGACCGTCCGGCTCGCGCGCGCCGGGGTGGACCTGATCCTCATCGAGACGATGAACTCGATCGGGGAGGCGAAAGCGGCCCTCCGGGGGGCCAAGCCCTCCGGGCTTCCCGTTTGGGTGAGCTTCATCTGCGGCGACCGGCCCGAGCTCCTCGGCGGGGAGCCGCTCGAGGAGGCGGTCCGCGCGATCGATCCGTTCAAGCCCGATGCGGTGCTCGTGAACTGCGTCGCGCCTCCGGTCGCGCTCGCGTGTCTCGAGCGGATGGCGCGGACGACGTCGCTTCCGCTCGGTTGCTATCCCAACGCGGGCGCCCCCGACCTCAAGGGAACGCGGTGGCGTTTCGATCCGCAGTGGACGCCGGAGCGCTTCGCGGAGGCGGCGGGGACCTGGGTCGCGCGCGGCGCGCAGATCGTCGGCGGCTGCTGCGGCACCGGACCCGACCACATCCGCGCGCTCCGCGCCGCGCTCCCCCCCGTGCTGGTCGAATGACCTCGGTCGCCCCGGCGCTTCCGTACCGCTATTCCTCCAGCCTCATCCTCGTCAGCAAGCGGCCCTCGGTGCGCGTGCTCTGGGTCGAGCGCTCCCAGGCGAATCCCTTTCTCGGAGGGTTCCACTCCTTCCCGGGCGGTCGCCTGGCCAAGGAGGACGGTCCGACCGACGGGGAAGCGGCGCTCGAGCGCGCCATGATGCGATGCGCCGTCCGCGAGACCTTCGAGGAGATCGGGATCCTCGTGGGCCTTAGGGGAGCGAGGCCGGACGACGCGACGCTCCGAAGTCTCCGCGAGGACGTGGTGGAGGGACGGGCCGAGTTCTGGCCCTCCGTCGAGCGGCTCGGGCTCTCGCTCGATCCGGCTCCCTTCGCGCGGTGCGGGAGATGGATCACACCTCCCTTCAGCCGCCTGCGCTTCGACACGATCTTCTTCCTCGCGGAGCTGCCCGAGCCGGCCGAGCCCGACGTGTGGCCCGGGGAGCTGACGCGCGGGGAGTGGGTCGACCCGGCGCACGCGCTTTTCCTCTGGGACCGGGACGAGATCGCCCTTGCGATGCCGACCCTGCATGCCTTCCGCGTGATCGCCGAGGGAACCGAGGACCTTCCCCGCCGGCTCTCCTCGATCCCGCAGGCGAACGCCGTCCCCTCGCGCCACGTGACCCTGAACCCGGGCATCGTCATGACCCCGCTCCGGACCGAGACGCTTCCCCCCGCCACGCACACGAATGCGGTCGTGATCGGAGACCACGAGGTGGTGGTCGTGGATCCGGGAACGTCGGAGACGGAGGAGCTCGCCGCGCTCTTCGAATCGATCGACCGCGCGACCGCGGAAGGCGGGTCGGTGCGCGCGGTGCTCCTCACGCATCGGCACAAGGACCATCTCGCGGGGGTGGAGGCGGTCCGCGAGCGCTATCGCGCGCCGGTCTGGGCGCATCCGCTCACCGCGGAGCGCACCCGCGTCGACCGGGCGCTTGGGGATGGGGAACGGATCGAGCTTCCCGGCCCGCACGGCCGGAGCGTGCGGGCCGTCTTCGCACCGGGGCACTCGCGCTCGCACGTGGCGTTCTTCGAGGAGAGGTCGCGGACGCTCTGCGCGGGGGACGCGGTCTCCACGCTCGGGACGGTCGTGATCGATCCCCCCGACGGAGACATGGGGGCCTATCGGGAGACCCTCGAGACGCTCCGGGGGCTCGGGGCCAAGACGGTGATTCCGGGACACGGACCCCCGAGCCGGGGTGTGGACGCGCTCTTCCTCGCGCTCATCGAGCACCGGAAGATGCGGGAGCGGCGCATCCTGGACGCGCTGGCCCGTGGAGGGCTCTCGGAGGAGGCGTTGCGCGAGGAGGTCTACCGCGACACGCCGGGGGCTTCTCCCGGGCTCGCCGCGCGGACGCTCGAGGCGCACCTCATCGTGCTGGAGCGCTCGGGGAAGGTCCGGAGGGAAGCGGGAACGGTCGAGCTCAGTACGCCCTGAGCTCCCGCAGCACGCGCTCGATCCCGTCGACCTGGGGCAGGATCGCGTCCTCGAGCGAGGGCGCGTAGCCGACCGGCGTGTCCAGCGCGCCGATCCGCCTCACCGGGGCGTCGAGCGATTCGAAGAGGTCTTCGGCGATCCGCGCGGCGATCTCGCCGCCGAATCCCCCCGTCAGCACGTCCTCGTGGAGCACGAGGACGCGTGCGGTCTTCCGCACCGAAGCGGCGATCGTCTCCATGTCGAAGGGGACGATCGTGCGCAGATCGATGACCTCGACCTGGGCGCCGTCCGACTCGAGCCGCTGCGCCGCGAGCAGCGCGCGATTCACCGTCGCCCCCCACGTCACGACCGTGAGGTCCTTCCCGGGTCGCGCGATCCGAGCCTTGCCGAACGGAATCCGGTAATCCGGTCCCGGGTACGCCCCCTTGGCGAACGGCTGGCGGTAGAGGTGCTTGTGCTCGAGGAAGAAGACCGGATCGTCGCAGCGGATGGCGGTGCGCAGGAGCCCGTTCGCGTCCACCGCGTTCGAGGGGAACGCGATCCGGAGGCCCGGGTTGTGCGCGAAGATGCTCTCGCCGCTCTGGCTGTGATAGATCGAGCCACCCTGGAGGTAGCCCCCGATCGGCACGCGCACGACGAGCGGGCAGGAGAAGGCGTTGTTCGAGCGCCACCGGAGCATCGCCATCTCGTTCCGGATCTGCATCATGGCGGGCCAGATGAAATCGAAGAACTGGATCTCGACCACCGGCTTGATCCCGCGCGTGGCCATCCCGATCGCCCGGCCGATGATGTTCGCCTCCGCGAGCGGGGAGTTGAAGACGCGCTCCTTCCCGAACTGCTTTTGCAGGCCGTGGGTGACCTTGAACACGCCCCCTTTGCCGGACACCTGCGCGAGCGCCTGCTCGCGGGTCGCGTCCGCCACGTCCTCTCCGAAGACCACGATCCTCCCGTCCCGCGCCATCTCGTCGCGGATGCAGCGGTTGATCAGCGTAACCATGGTCTCCGGCGGTCCTTCGAAGCGGGGCTCCGACTCGAAGGCGCTCGTCGTGGGGTCGACGTCGGGGGAGTAGACGTACCGGAGCGCGGTCGCGGGCGAAGGCTGCGCGGACTCGAGCCCTTCGGCCTCGGCGCGCGCGATCGTCTCCTCGACCTCTTTCCGGATCGCCTCGATCGCCTCCTCGGTCGCGTATCCCTCCCGGATCAGGAACTGGGGATACGTGACGAGCGGATCGCGCTTCGCTTCCGCCTCGCGCTCCACGGGGGGCTTGTACGAGAGCTCGTCGTCCGACATGGAGTGGCCGTAGGGGCGGATCACGAGCGCGTGGACGAGCACCGGCCCCTTCCGCGCCCGGAGATGGGCGGCGGCTTCGCTCATCGTGCGGTAGGCCGCGACCGGATCGGTCCCGTCCACCTTCAGGATCCGGAGGCCCGGGACCGCGCTCAGGCAGCGCGCGACGTCACCTCCCGGCGTCTGCACCTCGACGGGAACGGAGATCGCGTACTGGTTGTCCGTGATCAGGAAGAGAACGGGAAGCTGGTTCGTGGCGGCCGTGGTGATCGCCTCCCAGAACTCCCCCTGGCTCGTGGTCCCTTCCCCCGAGGAGACGTAGACCACCTCGTCCTCGTGGAACGGGGCGCGGTTCTGGATGTCGCGAAGGATCGAGAGGAGCCGTCCCCCCTCGGCGCAGCCCACCGCCTGCAAGAATTGCGTCCCGGTCGGGCTCGACTGCGAGACCACGTTCGCGCGCTTGAGGCCCCAGTGCGCGGGCATCTGCCGCCCGCCGGAATTGGGGTCCGCTTCGGCGGCGAACGCCTCGTAGAGCATCTCCGTCGGGGTCATGCCCAGGGTGAGCATCAGCGCGCGGTCGCGATAGTACGGATAGAACCAGTCGTATCCCTTGCGGAGCGCCTTGCCCGCCGCGACGAGGACCGCTTCATGCCCGGCGCCGCTGATCTGGAAGAAGATCCGGTTCTGCTTCTTGAGCTTGATCTCCTCGTCGTCCATGCGGCGCGAGAGGAGGATCAGGCGGTACATGTCCAAGAGCTCGGCGCGATCCAGCCCATGGATCGCCCCCTTGTCGACACGGATGGCCACGCGAAAACCTCCTGAGGCGGGATTTTGATGCTTGAGCCCTTGCAGTATAGCGGAGAGACTCGTCCCGGAAAACGGCGGAATCGTGGAGGGTCGGTCGTGGTTCGCACGGTGGCGCCGGTCCGATTCCCCGGGCCGGCTGGAACGCTCGAAGGGCTGTGGTCCGATCCCGGCCGCGGACGTCCCGCCGCGGTCCTCTGCCATCCGCATCCGGCGCACGGCGGCTCGATGCACAGCAAGGTCGTCCACACCGTCTACCGCGTGCTGAGCGAGCGGGGCCATCCGACGATCCGGTTCAACTTCCGCGGCGTGGGGACGAGCGAGGGCGCCTATTCGGGCTGGAGCGAGGAAACGGGGGATGTCGCGGCGGCGGCCGCGTTCGCGCGCGAGAAGACCGGGAAACGCCCGCTCTGGGCCGCGGGATTCTCCTTCGGCGCGTGGATCGCGCTTCAGTGGGCGCTCGGGGACGATGCGGTCGAGCGGTGTCTCGCGCTCGGTCTGCCGGTGGGAGAGCACGCGTTCGACTTCCTCACGCGGCTGCCCTGGCCGCTCGCGGTGATCCAAGGGGAGCGCGACCGCTACGGAAGCTCCGCCCAGATCGAGGCGCTCCGGAGCCGGGTTTCTCCTTCGGAGCGGTTCACGGTGCGCACCGTTCCCGATGCGGACCACTTCTTCACGGGAAAGCTGGACGCGCTCCAGAAGGCGCTCGAGGAGATCGTATGAACGGATCGGGTGTGAAGGACAAGACGGCGGTCGTGACCGGGAGCACGAAAGGGATCGGGCTCGCGATCGCCGAGGCCCTGCTGAACGAGGGAGCGCGCGTGGCCGTATCCGCCCGCTCGAAGGAGGAGGTGGCCGCGGCGGGGGCGGCGCTCGAGCGGGGGCACTCCGGACGGGTCGTGGCACTCCCCTGCGACGTGCGCCGCGAAGGGGACGTGCGGCGGCTCTTCGAGGAAACGGAGCGCCGGTTCGGGGGCGTGGACGTGCTCGTGAACAACGCCGGGGTCGGTCTGTTTCGCAACCTCGAGGAGCTGACGCTCGACGAGTGGAACCGGGTGATCGAGACCAACCTCACCGGGGTCTTCCTCTGCTCGCGCGAGGCGATCCCCCGCATGCGCCGGCGGGGCGGAGGCTACATCGTCAACATCTCGAGCCTCGCCGGGAAGAACGCGTTTCCGCAGGCGACCGCCTACAACGCGTCCAAGTTCGGCCTGAACGGAATGAGCGAGGCACTCATGCAGGAGATCCGGCACGACGGAATCAAGGTCACGCACATCATGCCGGGAAGCGTGGCGACCTATTTCGGCGGGAAGGCGCCGGGGCCCGAGGACGCCTGGAAGGTCCAGCCGGAGGACATCGCCCGGATCGTCGTCGACCTCTTGA
>Ga0066388_100000767_pt1 | contig 16263 bp, 14 predicted proteins | sample PanSoiMetaGPlot6_FD_64539 | JGI IMG/M metagenome (GOLD analysis project Ga0066388, IMG submission 64539) | Tropical forest soil microbial communities from Panama analyzed to predict greenhouse gas emissions - Panama Soil - Plot 6 (Hybrid Assembly) | ecosystem: Environmental > Terrestrial >... | reverse complement strand
GCGCCGTTCCCGAAGCCCTCCTCCGGTCTTTCGAACGCCGCCGAACCGCCGAAACAGCTGCCTCGCTGCTCTCCCAAATCGCGTCCTGACCCCGCGACAACGGCCAGTTTTTTGCCGTCCTCGAGCAACCCCAAGCTCTTGCCCCCCAAACGAATAAAATTTCTCGATGTCCCACGAAATCGCCTTGACACCCCATTTCAGGGAGCACTAGGATGCCGCCGTGGTGATTTGTGGGTAATTGTGGGGGTCAGGGCTGCTGCGGCGTCGCGCTGGGCGGCTCAGTGGGAAGGCGGGGATGGCGACGTTTCGGGGAAGCTACCAGCACTCCATCGACCACAAAGGCCGCATCAGTATTCCTGCGCGGTTTCGCCGGACCCTCTCCAGCGATGCTTCCGAGACGTTCGTGATCCTCCGAGGGCTCGAGTCCTGCGTTTCGCTCTACCCACTGGATGAGTGGGGGCGGCGCGAGGAGAGGCTGCGCGAGCGCTCCTTCGACGATCCGGCCATGCGGCAGTACCTCCGCACCATGGCCCGCGACCTGAACGACGCGACCGTCGACGCGCAGGGCCGGGTCGCGATCCCGCCGCGGCTCATCGAGCACGCGCGCTTGAAGCGCGAAGTGCTCGTGCTCGGCGTCATGGATCACATCGAGATCTGGGATCCGGCCACCTTCGACGCCTACACGGCGGGCTCCCCGAAGACGTACGAGGAGCTCGCGGGAGAGCTGCTCAAGTGATCGCGCGCACGGAGGAGCGGCGCCCATTCCGCGTCGACCGCCCGGCCTTCCAGTGGGACGCGTTCCGGGGAACGGGCCCGCTGATCGTTCAGCTGTTCGGGCGCCTCGGCGCGCGCGAGCTCGCCCAGATCCAAGACGCGATCCGCGAGCGCGGGCGCGCTCCGCGCGACATCGTCTGCCTCGATTTCGAGCAAGTCACGCATATCGACTACCGCGCGCTTCCCGAGTTCGCGCTGGCGCTCGCGCGTCAGGAGAATCGGGGCGCTTCGGTGTGCTTCGTCCACGTGAGCGACTACGTGAGCCATCTGTTCGACGTCTCCGGACAGGGACCCGCGCTGCGCCGCTTCGTCTGGATGCCGGTGAAGGAGGCGATCACCGAGCGCCGTCCGGCGCTCGCCTGGGCAGGGTCCAAGACCCTGCCCGGACACGGCGGATTCCGCCCCTAGGGCGGGGTCCCCACGACATGGAAATGCCGGGTCACGTCCCGGTTCTCAAGGAGGAGGCCGTCCAGTTGCTCCTGACAGATCCGAACGGGACCTACGTGGATGCGACGTTGGGAGGTGGCGGTCATGCCGCCGCCATCCTCGAGTCGCTGGGTGAGGATGGGAGGTTGGTGGGTTTGGACTGTGACCCGGCTCAAGTCTCCGGCGCGCGCGCGAATGCCCCGGCGCCCGAACCTCGGTTCGTGGCGCGGCGCGCGCGCTTTTCCACGATGGAGGAGGTGCTGGCGGACCTCGGGATCCGCCAGGTCGACGGGGTCCTGGCGGACCTGGGCATCTCTTCGGACCAGCTCGACGATCCGCGGCGAGGGCTCGCCTTCTCGGCATCGGGTCCGCTCGACATGCGCCTCGATCCCTCCCTGCCGCTGACCGCCGACGCCTATCTGCGCGGCGCGGACGACGCGGCGATTCTCCGCGTGCTGCAGGAATACGGCGAGGTGCCCCGGGCGCGCGCGGTGCTCCGGGGGATGCGCCGCGCGCTCGAGGCGGAGCGGCCACTCACCACCGAGGGGCTGCGCCTCGCCCTCGAGCCGCTCTTTCCCGGGCCGTCGCGTCCGCGGCGGCTCTCCCAGGTGTTTCAGGCCCTTCGCATCGCCGTGAATCACGAGCTCGAGGAGCTCACGTCGCTCCTTCGGGCCGCGGAGAACATCGTGCGGCCGGGCGGGACGCTCTGTGTCATCGCGTATCACTCGCTCGAAGACCGTTGTGTGAAACACGCGTTCCGCCCGCCGCGATCCTCGGATCCGTTCGCCCCCGCGCCCCTGTCGGCGTGGGACGTCGTCACCCGGAAGCCGGTGCGTCCCTCCGCGGAGGAGACGCGCCGCAATCCACGCGCGCGCAGCGCCCGCCTTCGGGCCGCGCGCCGGAGAGGGAAAGCCGAATGAGCTACGCGATCGGCGCGCTCGAGCGGGGAAGCCGTCCGGAGTCCGTGGACGAGCCCGTTCCCCATCCTCCGTTCCTTCGCACCATCCGCACCTTTCGCGCGCAGCCGCGCCGCGTGAACCCGCGCGTCGTCGCGGCGTTCCTGGCCGTGGCGGCGCTCCTCTTCTGCAAGGTGTGGGAGAGCACGGTCGCGAGCTCGCTCTCGATGGAGCGCGACCGGCTCGCGCGGGAGGTGCGCGGGCTCGAGAACCAGATCCGGATCTCCCGCGACCTGAAGGAACAGGCCGCGCTGACGAGTGAGATCGACCCGGCGTACTTGGCACAGCTCGGATTCGTGAATCCGGATCCCGCCCGGGTCGTCGACATCGACCTCTCCGCGTTCCGGAAGCCTTCGCCCTCCAAGGGATCGCTCGCGACGGGGCTCCAGGGGCTGCTCCGGCGCGCGCTTCCGAAGTCGATGGCGGAGCGCGTCGTCGGGTTGCCCGCCGAGCCGGTCGAGGCGAGGGGCGTCCGATGAGCCCGCTCCACCTTCGCCGCCTGCGCCTCGTCGCGATCCTGGGCATTCTCGTCTACGGGATCATCCTCGCGCGGCTCGTCGCCATCCAGGTGATCGGGCACGAGCGTCTGAATCGTGAAGCGAGGAGCCAGCAGACCTCGCGCGTGATCCTCGAGCCGGAGCGCGGGAGGATCTACGACCGCGCGATGAATCCGCTCGCCGACAACGTGGACGTGAGCCAGATCTCGGTGCGTCCCGCCGAAGTGCGGAACGCGTCCGCCACGCGCAGGTTCATCCGCGACGCGGTCGGGCCGAACGGCGTGGACCGGCTCCGCCGGGGCCGGCGGAACGCCTACATCCGGATCAGCTCCCAGGTCACTCCCGAGCAGGAGATCGCGATCCGCAAGTCCGCGCTCCCCGCCGGGGTGCAGGTCGAGGAAGTCCCCGCGCGCGTGTATCCCCTGGAGCAGCTCGCGCGGCCGGTCGTGGGAAAGGTGGGGGTCGACGGGGGAGGGCTCGACGGGATCGAGCGCGTGTTCGACCGCGAGCTCCGGGGCGTATCGGGATGGGCCACCCTCTACCGCGACGGGCGCGGCCTCGAGCACCAGCTCCCGCAGAGCATGGTGAAGCTGCCGGAGCCGGGGCTCTCGCTCGTGACCACCCTCGACCGCGACGCCCAGTCGGTCCTCGTGATGGAGCTCCGGCGGGCGGTGGCGCGGACCGGCGCCCGGTCCGGCATGGGTGTCTTCGCCGATCCGCACACCGGAGACGTTTTCGCGATGGCGTGCGTGGACGGCGCCCGCGGGACCGAGAGCTCCCAGGATCGCAACCGGATCATCACGGACCAGTACGAGCCTGGCTCGACCTTCAAGATCCTCGCCGGCTGCGCCGCCCTCGAGGAGCACGTCCTGAGCCCGGACGACTCCTTCTACGTCGACCACGGCGAGGCCGACCTCGGCGGGTTCACGATGCACGATGCGCACCCCGAGACCCGCTGGTACACCGTGCGCGCCGCGACCGCGTTCTCGAGCAACGTGTGCTACGCGCAGATCGGGACCAAGGTCGGCGCGGACGTTCTCTACCGCTACGCGCGGCTCTTCGGATTCGGACAGCCGACCCGCATCCAGCTTCCGGGGGAGGCGCCCGGGCAGATCCGGAACCCGTCCCGCTGGTCGGCGCGCTCCCTCGCCACCATCTCGATCGGGCAGGAGGTCACGACGACGCCGATCCAGGTGCTGATGGCCTACTGCGCCGTGGCCAACGGCGGCATCCTCATGCGGCCGCGCGTCGCTTCGGCGCTTCTGACCGAGAGCGGGGAGCCGGTGCGGGTCTTCCCGATCGAGCGGGTGCGCCGCGTCATATCCCCCGAGACGGCCGAGACCTTCCGCTCCTTCCTGCGCGACGCGGTCACGACGGGGACCGCGAAGGAAGCGGCCCTCCCGTGGTGCGAGGTTGCGGGGAAGACCGGAACCGCGCAAAAATCAGAGCCGGGGCGCGGCTACGGGACGGGGCGGTACATCGCCTCGTTCGTCGGCATGGCCCCCGCCGACCACCCCCGGGTGGTCGGGCTGATCATCCTGGACGAGCCGCGCGGCGCCTACTACGGGGGTGCGGTGGCCGCCCCGGTGTTCCGCGACATCCTCGCAACGTGGGCCACGCTGGGCAAAGGGCCGGTGAAGCTCCCCGCACAGACGCTCCTCATGGCTTCGCGCGCGATCGAGCCGGAAGTCCGCGTCCCGGACGTGCGGCTCATGCCGGCGGAGGAGGCACGATCGGTCCTCCGCTCGGCGGGAATGGATTGCTCCGTGGCGGGAAGCGGTGCCTTGGTGGCGGTGCAGTCGCCGCTGCCGGGTGCGAACGCCCGCTCGGGAGAGGTGGTGCGCATCGTGCTTTCGGAGGAGACGCCGATCGAGAGCGGGTTCCCGGACCTGCGTGGACTGTCCGTGCGGGAGGCGGTCGCGCGCGTGAGCGCGCTCTCGATCCGGGTCGCCGCGATCGCGGGATCCGGCCAGGTGGTGGAGCAGAGTCCCCTGCCGGGGGCGCCGTTCCTATCCGGTCAGACCTGCGCGCTCCGGTGCGCGCCGCGGAGCTTGTGACCCAAGCCCCCGGTCTCTTGGTCGAGGCGCTCCCCGCGCTCCTGGGCGCGCTCGCCACGCGGGGCGCCCCGAACGGCGCCTGGGGGAAGGTGCGGTACAGCTCCAAGGAGGTCGCTCCCGGAGACGTGTTCGTCGCGCTGCCCGGGCAGAAGCACGACGGTCACGCGTTCGTTCCCGACGCGGCGCGGCGCGGGGCGGCCGCCGCGGTGGTGGAGCGGTTCGTGGACGAGGCGCAGGTCGCTCAGATCCGGGTGGCGAGCGCGCGCCGGGCGCTGGCGGTGCTGGCGAACGAGGAGACAGGGCATCCCTCGCGCGAGCTCACGCTCGCGGGCGTGACCGGGACGAACGGGAAGACCACGACCGCCCATCTGATCCGGGCGGTGTTCGAGCAGCAGGGCTGGAAAACCGGATTCATCGGAACCGTCGGATACGAGTTCGAGGGGCACCGGGTCGAGGCGCCGCACACGACGCCCGAGGCGCCCGATCTCATGCGGCTCCTCCGCGACTGGCGCGCGCGCGGCGCGGCGGCGGTCGCGATGGAAGTCTCCTCGCATGCGCTCGCGCTGGAGCGCACCTACGGAGCGGCCTTCGACGTGGGGGTGTTCACGAACCTGACCCAGGACCATCTCGACTTTCACGGGACGCTCGAGGCGTACCGCGACGCCAAGGCGCGTCTCTTCCGCACCGAGTCGCGCGGGGAGACCTCGAAGCGCTTTCGCGGTGCGATCAACGTGGACGACCCCGCGGGGCGCTGGATCGAGGAGCGCACCGACACGCCGGTCGTGAGCTTCGGGACGCGCTCCGAGGCCGCGGTGCGCGCCGAGCGGGTCGAGACCCGCCCGGACGGGACGCGACTCACGATCCGCGAAGGCGAGCGGGAGACCCCCGTCTCGCTCCGGCTCCGCGGCGCGTTCAACGGAATGAACGCGCTCGCCGCCTTCGCCGCCGGGCGCGCCCTCGAGCTCGCGCCCGCCTCGATCGTCGCCGGCCTGGAGCGGGTCTCGCTCGTGCCGGGGCGCCTCGAGCCGGTCGACGCCGGGCAGCCGTTCCAGGTGCTCGTCGACTACGCCCACACCCCCGATGCCCTCGAGCGCGCGCTCGAGGCGGTCCGCGGCTTCGGCCCGCGCCGCCTCCTGTGCGTGTTCGGATGCGGCGGAGACCGCGACCGCGGCAAGCGTCCCCTGATGGGGCAGGTCGCGGCGCGCGCCGCCGATCAGGTCTTCCTGACCTCGGACAACCCACGGAGCGAGGATCCGCTCGCGATCCTGCACGACATCGAGGCGGGGACCCGCGGCGCCCCGAACGTGCGCACGATCCCCGACCGGTCGGAAGCGATCGCGGAGGGGGTCGGCGCATGCGACGCCGGGGACGCGCTCCTGATCGCGGGGAAGGGGCACGAGACCTACCAGATCGTGGGCTCGGTCACCCTCCACTTCGACGACCGCGAGGCGGCGCGCGCCGCGCTCCGCGCGCGGGGGTACGCGGCGTGACGCGCGCCACGAGCCCCTGGCTCACGCTGGACGCCGTGCTCCGCGTCACCGGAGGACGCCTTCTCCATCCCGCCCCGACACGAACGCAGGTCGCGTTCACCTGCTGCGCGATCGACAGCCGCGCGCTCGCCGGAGGAGAGCTGTTCGTGCCGCTTCCTGGGACCCGCACCGACGGACACGAGTTCGTGACCTCAGCGATCGAAGGCAAGGCGGGGGGTAGCCTCGTCGCGGACCGGCATCCGGCGGCTCCGGCCTGGGCGTCGAGCGGGAAGCCGGTGATCGCGGTCTCCGATCCGCTCCGCGCGCTGCAAGACCTGGGGCGGCACTGCCGCGAGGGATCCGGGATTCCGGCCGTGGCGGTCACGGGCTCGAACGGGAAGACGACCACCAAGGAGATGATCGCGGCAGTGCTGGGGGAGCGCTTCCGCGTGCACCGCAACGTGGGGAACCTGAACAACCACATCGGGCTTCCGCTCACGCTCACGGCGCTCGCGCGCGAGGACGGTGCGCTCGTCGTGGAGATGGGCATGAGCGCGCGGGGGGAGATCGCCGAGCTCGCGCGGATCTGTGCCCCCAACGTGGGCGTGCTCACGAACGCGTCGGCCGCGCATCTCGCCTCGCTCGGCACCGTCGAGGAGGTTGCGCGGGCGAAGAGCGAGCTGGCGGAGTCGCTCCCCCCGGACGGCTTCCTGGTGCTCAACGCGGACGATCCGCTTCTCTGGGGCATGAACCGGGGACGCCCGGTGGCGAAGAAGAGCTACGCCCTCGACCATCCGGACGCCGATCTCGTCCCGGTCCGGATCGACGAGAGCGCGGACGAGGGGACGCGCTTCGCACTCGCCGACGGGACCGAGGTGACGCTTCGTCTCCTCGGACGGCACAACGTGCGGAACGCGCTCGCCGCGATCCTCGTCGGCGACCACTTCCGCGTTCCGCGCGCGCGCGCGGCCGCCGCACTCGGCGCGCTCCGGCCGGCGCGCCACCGGCTGGAGCTCCTCGCCGCCCGCGGTCTCCGGGTGATCGACGACGCCTACAACGCGAACCCCGCCTCGATGCGGGAGGCGCTCTTGCTCCTGGGCTCGCTTCCGGTCGCGGGGGCGCGACGCGCGGTGCTGGGGGACATGCTCGAGCTCGGACCCGACGCGGAGCGCTACCACGAGGAGGCCGGACGCGGGGTGCCGCGCGACGCGTGGCTCTACGCGGCGGGCTCGCTGGCCGAAGCGATCGCGCGGGGGGCGCGGAGCGCGGGGCTTCCCGCCGAGCGGATCCGGACCTTCGCCTCGGGGGCGGAGATGGCGGAGGCGGTCGCGGAGGCCGCGCGCGCCGGCGATCTCATCCTGGTCAAGGCATCGCGGGGCATGCGGCTCGAGCAGGTCGTCGAGCGGCTCGTCCCCGGACACGCGGGGATCTCGGGAGCCGTGCACGCGGCAGGGAGGAGCTAGCGGGTGTTCTATCATCTGCTGTACCCGCTTCACCAGCACGTACCGATCCTGAACGTCTTCCGCTACATCACGTTCCGATCCGCCTACGCCGCCGCGACCGCGCTCCTCCTGGCGCTCCTCCTCGGCCCCCCGGTCATCCGGGCGCTCCGACGCATGAAGATCGGCCAGCAGGTGCGCGACGACGGACCGCAGAGCCATCTCCCGAAGGCGGGCACGCCCACGATGGGAGGCGTGCTCATCGTGATCGCGATCGCGGTGCCGACCTTGCTGTGGGCGAACCTCGAGAACCGGAACGTCTGGATCGCGCTCCTCGCGACGCTCTGGATGGGGCTCGTGGGATTCATCGACGACTACCTCCGCGTCGTGAAGCGGATGCGGAAGGGACTCCTCGGGCGCTACAAGCTCGCGGGGCAGATCCTCCTCGGGATCGCGGTCTTCTCGGCGGTCTACTTCTACCCGGGGCACGGGGTGCTCGATCCGGCCGAGACCAACGTTCCGTTCCTGAAGCGGACGGTGGTGGATTTCGGCTGGCTCTACCTGCCGTTCGTGATCCTCGTCGTGACCGGAGCCTCGAACGCGGTGAACCTGGCGGACGGACTCGACGGCCTCGCCGCGGGCATGACCACCTTCGCCGCCTTCGCGCTCGGCGGCATGTGCTACGTCAGCGGCCACGCGAAATTCTCCCAGTACCTCCAGATTCCGTACCTCCAGGGCGTCGGCGAGCTGACGGTCTTCTGCTCCGCGGTCGTCGGAGCCACCCTGGGATTCCTCTGGTGGAACTGCCACCCCGCGGATGTCTTCATGGGGGACACCGGCTCGCTCTCGCTCGGCGCCGCGCTGGGAACGGTGGCGGTCCTGATCAAGCGCGAGTTCCTCCTCGCGATCGTCGCCGGCGTGTTCGTGCTGGAGGCGCTCTCGGTCATGGTGCAGGTGGTCTCGTTCAAGATGACCGGCAAGCGGATCCTCAAGATGGCGCCGCTGCATCACCATTTCGAGCTGAGCGGGTGGAAGGAGCCGCGGGTCGTGGTCCGCTTCTGGATCGCGGCGGCGCTCGCGGCGCTCCTCTCGCTGAGCACGCTGAAGCTCCAGTAGGAAAGGGATCGATGAAGCCCTGGTTCCAGGGATCGAACGCGGTCGTGGTGGGGCTCGCGCGCAGCGGAGTCGCCGCGGCGAAGCTGCTCCGCAGGCACGGCGCCTCCGTCCGCGGGGTGGACCGGCGCCGCGCGGAGGAGCTCGGCACCCTGACGCAGGAGCTCGAGGCGGCGGGGGTCGAGCTCTCCTTCGGGACGATGGACCCTTCGGTCCTCGAGGGCCGCGACCTCGTGGTGGTGAGCCCGGGCGTGCCGCTCGACCTGCCGCTCTTCGCCGAAGCGGAGCGGCAGGGGATCCCGATCGCGGCCGAGGTGGAGCTCGGGTTCGCGGTCGCGCGGGCGCCGATCGTGGCGGTCACCGGCACCAACGGGAAGAGCACGACGGTCGAGCTGCTCGGCGCCATGGGACGCGCGGCCGGGCGGACGACGGAGGTGCTCGGGAACATCGGGACCGCGCTCTCCGAGCGGGCCGAGGAGATTCCGGAGGACGGCCTCCTCGTCGTCGAGATCTCGAGCTTCCAGCTCGAAGCATGCGCGCGGTTCCGTCCCAAGGTCGGAATCCTGCTCAACGTCACCCCCGACCATCTCGACCGCCACGGGAGCATGGAACGCTACGCGGCGCTCAAGGCGCGGCTCTTCGCGCAGCAGACGGAGGAGGACTTCCGCGTGCAGCCGCTCGGCGATCCGAGGATCGACGCGCTGCTCCGGCCGATGAAGTCGAAGCCGCTCTGGTTCGGATTCGCGGATCCGACCGGAGACGGCGTGTGGCTCGAGGGCAATATGCTCCGCTACCGCGCGCTCGGTGCGTCGGGGACGCTGATCCGGCGCGACGACGTCGCACTCCCCGGACCGCACAACACGGAGAACATGGCGGCCGCGTCCGCCGCCGCGCTCGCGATCGGCCTTCCGGAGAAGGCGATCGGAAAGGCGCTCCGTGAATTCCGGGGACTGCCGCACCGGCTCACCTTGGTCGCGGAGATCGACGGGGTGCGGTACGTCAACGACTCCAAGGCGACGAACGTCGATTCGATGCGGCGCGCGCTCGAGTCCTTCCCGCGGCCGCTCACGCTGATCGCGGGAGGACGTGACAAGGACGGCGACTTCGCGGCGATCCGCGAGCTCGCGCTGGAGCGGGTGACCCACGTGGTGTACGTCGGAGAGGCGGCGGCCAAGATCGAGCGCTCCTGGCCGGAGATCCCGCACGATCGTGCCGCCACCCTCGAGGAGGCGGTGCAGCTGGCCCGCGCCCGGACCCCGCAAGGGGGCGTGGTCCTCCTCTCGCCGGGCTGCGCGAGCTACGACATGTTCCGGAACTTCGAAGAGCGGGGCGCCCGGTTCGAGGCCGCGGTGCTCGAGCTCAAGCGCTCACGGGAGAAGGCGCGCCGATGAATCTCGCGATCGCGGAGCCGCGGCGGCTCGACTGGGCGATCCTCCTCCCGGTGGGAGCGCTGCTCCTCCTCGGCCTCGTCATGGTCTACTCCTCGAGCGCGCTCCTCGGGGCGGACCGGTACGGCTCGGAGTTCTTCTTCCTGAAGCGCCAGGCGGTGCGTCTCCTGCTCGGCGTCGCGATCCTTCTCGTCGTCGCCCGGATCGACTACCACCGGCTCCTCGCGATCGCGCCGTGGGCGCTCCTCGGGAGCGTCGCGCTCCTCGGCGCGCTGGTCGTGCTCGGGGGCGCGGGAGTGCGCGGCGCGAACCGGTGGCTCTCGGTGGCGGAGTTCACGCTCCAGCCGACCGAGGTCGCGCGGTGCGCGTGCGTGATCTACCTCGCCAAGCTGCTCGACCGGAAGGGCGACCGGATCCGCTCGCTCCGCGACGGCGTGCTTCCCGCCGCGGGCGTGCTCGGGGTCATCTCGCTCCTCATCTTGAAACAACCGAACCTCGGGAGCACGATCGCGCTCCTCGTAACCGGTTTCCTCATGCTGCACCTGGCCGGCGCGCGCCACCGTCACCTCGCGATCCTCGCCGGAGCGGGCGCGGCGTTCGCGCTGATCCAGGTGCTCCGCCATCCGTACATGATGGACCGCGTCCAGGGCTGGCTCTCCCACTGGAGCACGGGCACCGTGGACGCGCAGGGGAAGAGCTGGCAGCTCCATCAGTCGATCGTCGCGCTCGGATCGGGGGGCCTCCTCGGCGAGGGCCCCGGCCGCAGCCTGCAGAAGTTCTTCTTCCTTCCCGATCCGCACACCGACTTCATCTACGCGGTCATCGGCGAGGAGCTCGGATTCGTGGGCACCGCTTCGGTGCTCGCCGCGTACGTCTTTCTCTTCCTCCGCGGGCTCAAGATCGCTGGCGTGGCGCCGGACCGCTTCGGATTCCTGCTCGCCGCCGGCCTGACCCTGAGCCTCGCGGTCTACGTGGGCATGAACATCTCGGTCGTGACCGGGATCATCCCGACGACCGGCCTGCCGCTGCCGTTCCTGAGCTACGGCGGATCGGCGCTCGTCGTGAATCTGGGGGTCATCGGTGTCCTCCTCAACATCGCAAGTCAGGCAAGAACCGGCATTCGAACGCCCGCTCAGCCCAGCGCGCGGAAACGAGCGGGTGTCCGATAGCGTCGCGGGCATTCGCGTGCTGATCGCGGCCGGCGGGACCGGCGGGCACCTCTACCCCGGCATCGCCATCGCCGAGGAATGGATGCGGATGCATCCCGACTCGCACGTGGTGTTCGTCGGGACCCCGCGCGGGCCCGAGACCAAAGCCGTTCCCGCCGCGGGATTCACGATCCGGACGATCGCCGCGCGGGGGCTTCCGCGCCGTCCCGGGCTGGGCTGGATCCTGGCGGCATTCGGGCTGGTGAAGAGCCTCGTCCAGGCCTTCCAGCTCGTCGTCGAGCTGAAACCGCACATCGTGGTGGGGACCGGGAGCTACGTGAGCGCTCCGGTCGTCCTGATCGCGCGCCTCTTCGGCATCCCGGTCATCATCCAGGAGCAGAACTCGGTCCCGGGGGTGACGAACCGCTGGCTCAACCTGCTCGCGAACGAGGTGCACATCAGCTTCGTCGAGTCGAGGAGCTACTTCCGCCGGAAGAACAATCTGCGCGTCTCCGGAAATCCCATCCGGCGCTCCCTCCTGAACCAGGACCGCACGAGCGCCTACGAAGCGCTGGGGCTCGATCCGGGCAAGCGGACGCTCTTCGTGTTCGGAGGCAGCCGCGGGGCGCAGAGCATCAACCGCGCGGTGGCGGGGGCGCTCGAGCGCCTGAAGCATCGGAGCGTCCTGCAAGTGATCTGGCAGACGGGATCGGACGACTTCGAGGCGATCCGTGACCGTTTCCAGAGCTTCCCGATCAGGGTGCGGGTCTACGCGTACCTCCAGGATATCGAGAAGGCGTACGCCGTCGCAGACCTCGCGATCTGCCGCGCGGGGGCGATGACGATCGCCGAGCTGACCGCGTGCGGCGTTCCGGCGATCCTGGTTCCGTATCCCCACGCGACCCGGGACCATCAGACGCACAACGCGCGCGGGCTCTCGGACCGGGATGCGGCCGAGGTCATCGCCGACCAGGATCTCGAGCCGGAGCTTCTCGCCTCGAGGGTGGAGAGCCTGTTCCAGGACGATTCGAGGCTCCGGAGGATCGGGCGGAATGCCCGAGCGTTCGCCCGCGTCGACGCGGCGCAGCGCATCGCGCGCTCGATGGAGCAGCTCGTCCACGCGGGGCCGATCCCGCATGAGGGCTGACACGGCATGTACGGCCGGATTCGGAGGATCCATCTCATCGGCATCGGTGGGAGCGGCATGAGCGGAATCGCGGAGGTGCTTCTGAACCTCGGGTACCAGGTGTCCGGCTCGGACGCGAAGGAGTCGGAGCCGGTGAGCCGTCTCCGCTCGCTCGGCGCGCGCACGTTCATCGGGCACCGCGCCGTGCAGGTGGAGGGAGCGGACGTGGTGGTCTGCTCCACCGCGATCGCGGAGACCAACGCCGAGGTCCAGCGCGCGCACGAGCTGGGCATCCCCGTCATCGCGCGGGCGGAGATGCTCGCCGAGCTGATGCGGATCAAGTACTCGGTCGCGGTCGCCGGCGCGCACGGGAAGACCACGACGACGTCGATGGTCGGGGGCATCCTGGCCGCCGGCGGGCTCGATCCCACCGTGATCGTCGGCGGGCGGGTCAAGGCGGTCGGCGCGAACGCGCGCCTCGGCGAGGGACCCTTTCTCGTGGCCGAGGCGGACGAGAGCGACGGGAGCTTCCTCATGCTCACGCCGACGATCGCCCTGGTGACGAACGTCGATCTCGAGCACCTCGACTATTACAAGGATCTCGCGCACGTCCAGGACGTTTTCTCGCAGTTCGTGAACCGCGTGCCGTTCTACGGCGCCGTCGTGCTGCCCCACGACGATCCCAACGCGGCGCCGATCAAGCCGAGAGTCAAGCGGCGGGTGCTCACCTACGGCTTCAACCGAGGGGCGGATTTCCAGGGGCAGGATCTGCTCGTGGACGCGCGGGGGGCGCGCTTCCGGCTGCGGGCGCGGGGCAGGGACGAAGGGCCGATCGAGCTTCGCGTGAGCGGCGCGCACAACGCGCGGAACGCGCTCGCCGCGTCGGTCGTGGGATGGGAGCTGGGCATCCCGATCGCGCAGATCCGCGACGCGCTCCACGAGTTCAGCGGCGTGAGCCGCCGGCTCGAGCTGCGCGGACAGGTGCGGGGTGCCCTCTGGATCGACGACTACGGGCACCATCCGACCGAGATCGAAGCCGCGATCCGGGCATTGCACGATACGTACGGCCGACGGATCGTGGCGGTCTTCCAGCCCCACCGGTTCACGCGGACGCAGGCGCTCCAGGACCGCTTCGCCACCTGCTTCGACGGCGTCGCGGAGCTCGTGCTCCTCCCGATCTACCCCGCAGGGGAGGCTCCGATCCCCGGGGTGTCGTCCGAGATGCTGATCGACGGGATCCGAGCCCGCACGGACACGCGCGTTTGGTCGGCGGAGGACTTCGGCAAGGCCGCGAAGGTGGCGCGGGAGGTGCTGCACGAAGGGGACATCCTGCTCACGATCGGCGCCGGTGACGTCTATCGCGTGGGGGAGCTGGCGCGGGGAGGAAGCGCGTGAGGGCGGGCTACCGCGCGGCGGCGCGCCTCAAGCTGCCGGAGCGCCGGAGGCGAAACCGTCGGATCCTGCTCGGCCTGCTCGCGGTGGGGCTCCTCGGCTGGGGGCTCACCCGGGTCGCCCCGGGCGCCTCGCGCGTCCTGGGGAAGCTCCCGATGTTCCAGGCGGGGCGGGTCGAGGTGACCGGGCTCCTCTACCTCACGCCCGACGAGGTGCGCCCCTCGATTCCCGTGCGCGAGGGGCAGAGCTTCTTCGCGGTCCGGCCGGACGAGATCATCCGCTCGCTCCTCAAGAACCCGCGCATCGAGAGCGCGTCGGTCCGCTTCATGCCGGCGGAGCTCATGATCCAGGTGCACGAGCGCCGGCCGTTCGTGCTCGTGAACGCCGGCCGCCTGCTCGAGGTGGACTCCACGGGCACGATCCTGCCGCCGCTCGCGCGCGGGCTGATCGCCGATCGGCCGGTGGTCTCCGGCCTCTCGATGGGCGGGCGGCGCCCCGGCGCGCGGCTCACGACGTCCCGCTTCGCAGACGTGCGCCGGGTGGTCTCGCTGCTCGAGTCCCCGGGGGTCGACCTGCTCCCGGAGGTCTCCGAGATCGTGGTGGACGATCCGCGCTGGCTCACGTTGCGGACCTCGCGGGACCAGATTCCCATTCTCATCGATCCCGATCGAACCACGCCGCGCTGCCTCATGGCGCTGGCCGCGACGTTGCGCGATCTGCGCGCGCGGGACCGCCGGGTCTTGGGCGTCGACGCGCGCTATCGGGGACAGGTCATCGTCCGGTGCGCTCCGGACAGCCTGGGCGGGGAGCCGACCGCCCGCGACAAGGTGTAACGGAGGGGGTCTGATGGCGGAAACGAGGATGTACGCGGGGCTGGACATCGGCACCACCAAGATCACGGCGGTGGTGGCGGAGCCGGAGGAAGACGGCGACGGAATCCGCATCATCGGCGTGGGCACGGCGGCCTCCGACGGTCTGAAGCGCGGCGTCGTCGTGAATCTGGAGAAGACGACGCGCTCCATCCAGTACGCGGTGCAGGAGGCGGAGCGCATGTCCGGCCGCACGGTTCGCGGCGTGTACGCGGGGATCGCCGGGGACCACATCCGTGGCATCAACAGCCGCGGGGTCATCGCGGTCTCGCGCAAGGACGCGGAGATCCGCGCGCTCGACGTGGAGCGCGTGATCGAGGCCGCCAAGGCGGTCGCGATTCCCACCGACCGGGAGATCCTCCACGTCCTGCCGCAGGAGTTCATCGTCGACGACCAGGACGGGATCCGCGATCCCGTCGGCATGTCGGGGGTCCGCCTGGAGGCGGAGGTGCACATCATCACCGGAGCGGCGTCGGCGTGCCGGAACGTGCTCCGGGCCGCCGAGCGCGCGGGGCTCGAGGTGGAGGAGCTGGTGCTCGAGCCGCTCGCGTCGGCCAACGCGGTCCTGACCCAGGACGAGCGTGATCTGGGGGTGGCGCTCCTCGACATCGGCGGGGGCACGACGGACGTGGCGATCTTCTACGAGGGGAGCGTGCGGCACACGGCGGTGATCGGGATCGGAGGCGCGAACGTGACGAACGATCTCGCGATCGGGCTCCGGACGCCGGTCGAGCGGGCGGAGCAGCTCAAGCTCGCGAGCGGGTGCGCCCTCACGTCGATGGTGCGCCCCGAGGAGCTGGTCCAGGTGCCGAGCGTCGGCGGCCGTCCCGACCGCGAGGTCTCGCGCCACATGCTGGCGATGATGATCGAGCCGCGCATCGAGGAGATCTTCGAGCTCTGCAAGAAGGAGATTCGCAAGAACCACGTGGCCGATCTGCTCGGCGCCGGCGTGGTGCTGACCGGCGGCGCCTCGTCGCTGGAAGGCATGCCGGAGCTGGCGGAGCAGGTGTTCGACCTGCCGGTCCAGCGCGGGATTCCGACAGGAATCTCCGGGCTGACCGAGGCGGTGTGCGATCCACGGTTCGCAACGGGGGTGGGTCTCGCGATCCACGCCCATTTGATGGACGCCCGGCCGCATCCGGCCGAGCGGGGGGTCTTTGGTCGCATTTCGTTCGGGTTGAAGCGGTGGATCGAGGAGCTGGTGTAATCCAGCGGAGAGGGAGGAGTCGCGATGCTTGAGCTGATCGATGACGGGAAGATGGTGTTGGGTGCCTCGATCAAGGTGATCGGCGTGGGGGGCGCGGGCGGGAACGCGGTGAACCGGATGATCCAGTCCGGACTGACCGGAGTGGAATTCATCGCGGCGAATACGGACGCGCAGGTCCTCGACCAATCGCTGTGTCCGAAGAAGCTTCAACTCGGCTCGAACGTGACGAAAGGCCTCGGCTCGGGCGCGAACCCCTCCGTGGGCCGCGAGGCCGCCGAGGAGGACGAGGCGAGGATTGCCGAGCTGCTCGAAGGGTCGGACATGGTCTTCGTCACCGCGGGCATGGGGGGCGGGACCGGCACCGGCGCCGCGCCGGTCGTGGCCCGGATCGCGAAGGCGCAG
>Ga0066388_100000766_pt1 | contig 16266 bp, 13 predicted proteins | sample PanSoiMetaGPlot6_FD_64539 | JGI IMG/M metagenome (GOLD analysis project Ga0066388, IMG submission 64539) | Tropical forest soil microbial communities from Panama analyzed to predict greenhouse gas emissions - Panama Soil - Plot 6 (Hybrid Assembly) | ecosystem: Environmental > Terrestrial >... | reverse complement strand
AGATCCAGCGCGCCCTCCTCCCGGGCCGTCCGCGCGCGACGCGCTCGTTCGCTGCGGCCGGCGCGTCGATCGCCTGCCGCACGATCGGAGGGGACTTCTTCGATTACTTCGACCTTCCCGAAGGAAGGCTCGGCTTCGCGCTGGGGGACGTCGCGGGGAAGGGACCGCCCGCGGCGCTCCTCGCCGCGATGGTGCAGGGTATCTTCACTTCGCACGTCGACGATGGCTTCGGGCCCGCCGGAACGATCGAGCGCGTGAACCGGGTCCTCGCGCAGCGGATCGTGGAGGGGCGGTTCGCCACGATCTTCTACGCCGTGCTCTCTCCCGACGGGCGGCTCGTCTCGTGCAATGCGGGCAACAACCCGCCGCTCCTCCTCCGACGCGACGGCTCCGTCCACCGGCTGGAGAAAGGGGGCCTGCCGATCGGCCCGTTCACCGACGTCACCTTCGAGGAGGAGCGGACGGATCTCGTGCCGGGGGACACGATCGTCCTCTACAGCGACGGTGTGAGCGACGCGGCGGATCCGAACGACGAGGCGTTCGGCGAAGACCGGCTCCTCGCGTGCCTCGGCCCCGTCTGCGCCATGCCCCCCGAAGGGGTCATCGACCACGTGCTGGGGCAGGTGCGCGCGTTCGCGGCCGACCGGCCGCAGTTCGACGACATCACCCTGCTGGTCGTCCGCTACACCGGAGCCTAGCCCGCGCTACCCCAGCCGCTTCTGGAAGCGCTTCACGCTGAACCCGAAGAAGATCAGCGCGAGGAGCGCCAGCATGCCCGTCTGCGGCAGGAAGTCGCCGAACGTGGCGCCTTTGAGCACGATCCCGCGAAGGATCTGGAGGTAGTAGGTCAGCGGGAACACGAGCCCGACCTCCCGCGCGACGTGCGGCATGGCCTCGCGCGGGAACATGAACCCCGACAGGAGGACGTTCGGAAGCAGGAGGAAGTAGGAGCCCTGCATCGCCTGGGACTGGGTGCGCGCGAGCGTCGAGACGAAGAGCCCGAGCCCGAGGTTCGCCACGATGAAGAGGAAGGTGATCGCGTAGACCACGAGCAGGCTGCCCCGGATCGGAACGTGGAAGATGAAGTGCCCCAGCGCGAGCACCGCGGTGAGCTGGATGTACCCCACGAGCACGTACGGGGCGATCTTCCCGAGCATGATCTCCCCCCGCGTGATCGGGGTCACGATGAGCTGCTCCATCGTTCCCATCTCGCGCTCCCGCACGACCGAGATCGACGTCACGATCATCATCACGATCGACAGGATCAGCCCGACGATGCCGGGCACGATGAAGATCGCGCTCTTGAGCGCGGGGTTGTAGAGCGGACGGACGCGGACGTCCACCGGAGGAGCGTCGAGCACGACCGGCGTGCGCGCGAGCGAGGAGAGCATCTCGATGTTCTTGCGCTGGCCCACGAGCTGGGCGGCCGCGATCGCGTTCTGCGAGGTGTTCGGGTCGGAGGCGTCCACGAGGAGCTGGACCGCGGCCGGCCGGAGCCGCTTCAGCCTCCGCGCGTAGTCCTCCGGAATGACGACCGCGGCCCGCACCGTGCCCCGGTCGATCAGCCGCAGGGCGTCGGCGTACGAGGAAGCCTGCCGCGTCACCCGGAAGTTGTCGGTCGCCTCGAGCTTCTGCACGAGGTCCCGGCTCTCCTGCGTGCGGCTCTCGTCGTAGACCGCCATCGGGAGATGCCGCACGTCCATCCGGATCGCATAGCCGAACACGAGGAGCTGGAGGACCGGGATCCCCAGCATGAGCGCGAGCGTGCCGCGGTCGCGCCGCATCTGGATGAACTCCTTCCACACGATGGATTGCAGCCGGTGGCGGGTCACGCCTCCCTTTCTTGCAGCTCGACGAAGATGTCCTCGAGGGTCTTGCCGACGCCGAACGACGCGGTCACCTCCCCGGGCGTCCCGATTGCCTTGAGCTTTTCGTGGGAGAGGAACGCGAGACGCCCGAACCGCTCCGCCTCGTCCATGTAGTGCGTCGTCACGATCATCGTCGTGCCCCCGTGGGAGAGCCCGTGGATGATCTCCCAGAAGAGGCGCCTCGCCGCGGGATCGACCCCCGCGGTCGGCTCGTCGAGGAACACGACCGGAGGCGTGTGAAGGAGGGCGCACGCGAGCGCGAGCCGCTGCTTCAACCCGCCCGAGAGCGTTCCCGCCGCCTGATTCCGCCGGGCCGTGATGTGCATCGTGCGGATCGCCCAGTCGACCCGGTCGCGCCACACCCGCTCGAGCCCGTAGACGCCCGCGTAGAAGCGGAGGTTCTCCTCCACGGTGAGGTCGCGGTACAGCCCGAACGCCTGCGACATGTACCCGATGCGCGACTTCACCGCGTCGGGGTGGCGGACGACATCCGTCCCGGCGATCGACGCGCTCCCCGAGGTCGGCTGGAGGAGCCCGCAGAGGATCCGGATCGTGGTCGTCTTTCCGGACCCGTTCGGCCCGAGGATGCCGAAGATCTCCCCGGGCGGGATCTGGAAGGAGAGGTCGTCCACGGCGAGGATCGACCCGAAGCGCCGGGTGATCCCGTCGACGCGGACGACGGGCTCAGGGACGGGATTCGATGCGTGCATCGGCGGGAAGCCCGGGCTTCAAGAGGCCCCCGGTGGGAGAGAGCGCCACCTTCACGCCGAAGACGATGTTGGCCCGCTCCTCTTCCGTGAGCGCGGCCCGCGGCGTGAACTCGGCGCGCGTGGCGATCTCGACCACGCGCCCTGGAAATTCCTCGCGGCGTCCCAGGACGTGGACGCTCGCGCTGTCCCCGAGGCGGATGCTCGCCACCTGCGGGGCGGGGACGTACACACGGATCCAGAGCTTGGAGGGATCGCCGAGGGTGACGATCGGCACGCCGGCCCCGATCACTTCTCCCTGTTCCACGCTCTTCAGCAGCACCACTCCGTCCGCCGGTGCCAAGAGCACGAGCTCGCTCGCCTTGCTGCGCGCGGAGCGAAGCTCGGCGCTCGCGGCCTGCGCGGCTTCCCGCGCCGCGGCGATCACCTGCCTCCGGTAGCCTTCCTCGAGGAGCCGGAGCTGGTGCGCCGCCGCGTCGCGCTTGGCGGCGGCCTCGTCGCGCGCCGCCTGCGCGCGGTCGAATTCCGACTTGGCGACGAGCTGCTTGGCGTAGAGCGCCCCGACCCGCTCGAGCTCGTTCTGCGCCAGGGCGAGGGTCGCCTCGCTCGCCTTGAGCTGCGCCTGCGCGGTGCGGCGCTCCTCGGCGCGGGGGCCGAGCGCCTGATCGCGCGCGAGCGCCCGGGCTCGCTCCACCTCGGCCTGCTGGGCTTCGACGCCGGCTTGGACCTCGCCGTGCGCGAGCACCGCGAGCGTATCCCCGGAGCGCACGGTGTCCCCCTCCTCGACGCGGAGGCGCGCGACCCGGCCCCCGACGAGGGAGGAGACGTCGATTTCGTTCAGCTCGATCGTTCCGCTTCCCCGGATGCCCCGGTCCTTTCCCGACGAGCATCCGGCGAACGAAACGAAGGCGAGCACGGCGACGAGAACCGCGCGCGAAGCAATCGCTTCCAAGGTCGCCATCGCTGCTACTATATCAGCCGGGGTCGGGGAGCGCATGGCGCCACCCACGGGGAAGACATGAAGCCGACGATCCGCGGCATCCACCACGTCACGGCGATCGCGGGAGACCCGCAGCAGAACATCGACTTCTACACCGGACTGCTCGGGCTTCGGATGGTCAAGCTCACCGTGAATTTCGATGATCCGTACACGTATCACCTCTACTACGGGGACGATCGGGGAGCGCCGGGGAGCGTGCTCACCTTCTTCCCGTGGCCGGGCGCGAGCCGAGGCTCGCGCGGCGCGGGGCAGGCGACCGTGGTCTCCTTCTCCGTTCCGGAGGGCTCGCTCCCCTTCTGGCAGCGGCGGCTCACGGAGCGGGGCGTCCCCGTGAGCGAGCCGGTGGGACGCATGCGCTCGCAGGCGATCTCCTTCCACGATCCAGACGATCTCGCCCTCGAGATCGTGGAGGACTCCGCGGAGCGGCGCCCTCCCATGCCGGCGCGCGCCTTGGTCCCTGCCGAGCGCTCGATCCGGGGTTTCCACAGCGTCACCCTCTCGGAAGCGGACGGGAGGGCGACCGCGGACTTCCTCACGCGGAGCCTCGGGTTCCGGCTCGTGTCGCAGGAGGGAAACCGCGCGCGTTACGAGGCAGGGGAGGGAGGACCCGGCGCCGCCGTCGACCTCCTCGATGAGCCGAGGCTGGAGCGCGGCCTCGTCTCGGTCGGCACGGTCCATCACGTCGCGTTCCGGACTCCCGATGACGAAGAGCAGGCCGCGTGGCAGGAGACGATCCGGCGTGCCGGCCATCAGGTGACCCCGGTCGCCGACCGCCACTACTTCCGCTCGATCTACTTCCGCGAGCCCGGGGGCGTTCTCTTCGAGATCGCGACCGATCTCCCGGGCTTCACGATCGATGAGCCGGTCGAGCGGCTGGGCGGCGGGCTCGCGCTGCCCCCCTGGCTCGAGCCTCGACGCGAGGCGATCGCGCGACAGCTTCCCCCCGTGAGCGTGCCGGCCGCCTGACCCCGATGGACGCCCACGGAACCGGAACGGGGGCCCTGACGGCCGCGGACGTGAGAAAGCGCCGCGACTGGCGGAGGACCGCGCTCGCGCTCGCCGTCGCCGCGCAAGGCGTCATCAACGTCCTGTCCGCGGTCCTGTCCCGTCCTCCGAGCCGACTCATGGCGCTCCGCCGGCTCGTCCCGACCGAGGTGCTCGACACGAGCCGCACCTTCACCCTGCTCGCGGGTGCGCTGCTCCTCGTCACCGCGTGGGGCCTCCGCCGCGGAAAGCGCCGCGCCTTCGTGGCCGCGCTCTTCCTCTCCGCGGTCTCGGTTCCGGTGAACATGCTCAAGGCGCTCGATTTCGAAGAGGCGATCGCAGCGACCGCCCTCATGTTCGCGCTGGGCATCAGCGCCGACGCGTTCCGCGTGAAGAGCCGCGAGCCTTCCCTCCGCGCGCTCCGCTCGCGCGCGCTCGCGGCCGCGTTCGGGCTCCTCGCCTACTCGATCGTGGGCTCTTGGTTCCTCCAGGCGCATTACGGCTCGGGGGCCTCGCTCTCTCTCGCAGTCCAGGAGTCCGCGTACCGCCTCCTTGGGATCGGCCGTCCGGCGCTCGACCTCCATCATCCGCTCACGCCCCACGCGCGCCACGTGGTCCGCTGGTTCCTCGACTCGGTGAGCCTCCTCGGGGTGACGCTCCTCATCGGAATCGGGCTCTCCGCCTTGAAGCCGGTACGGCACCGGACGCGGCACCGCCGCGAGTCGGAGCGCGCGATGGCCCTTCTGACCCAGTACGGCGACTCGTCCGTCGCGGCGTTCGCGCTCGGTCCGGAGGTCGACTACTTCTTCAGCGAGAACGGGCGCGCGGTCATCGCCTACCGGTTCGAGTCGGATACGCTCCTCGCGATCGGCGACCCGATCGGTCCCGACGAAGAGCTGCTCCCGATCCTTCGCGCGTTCGCGGAGCACTGCTACGAGCGCGACTGGAGCTTCGCCTTCTTCCAGGCGAGGCCCGAGCGCCTCCCGCTCTACCGGTCGCTCGGCTGGCGCGCGCTCCACATTGGGGAGGACCCGATCCTCTGGACCGACCGGTTCACCCTCGAGGGCTCCGCGATGGGGGACGTGCGCCGCTCCGCGCGGAAGCTCGAGGGCACCGACTTGCGGGTCCTCGAGTACCACCCGGGGGAGCGCCCGTTCGACCCGGTCCGCGACGGCGCCGTGCTCGAGCAGCTCCGGCAGATCTCGAGCGAGTGGCTCGCGGCGCGGGAAGGGGAAGAGCGGGGGTTCTGCATGGGGCGCTTCGATCCGGGAGAGCTCAAGAAGGTGTGGCTGACCGTCGCGTGGGATCCCGCGCGCGGCCGCGCGGAGGCGTTCACGACCTGGGTGCCGGTCTGGGCCCGCCGCGGCTGGGCGCTCGACCTGATGCGGCGGCGGAGAACCGCACCCCCCGGAACCATGGAATTTCTGGTCGTGCGGGCCGTGGAGTCGGCGAAGGCGCGCGGGAATGCCCTCGTCTCGCTGTCGCTTTCGGCGCTCGCCCGCGTCGGCCCGGAGAGCGCGGCGGGAGCGCAGGCCGGGACCGAAGGAGGATCCGACAAGGCGCGCGCGTTCCTCATGCAGCATCTGGCGCGCTATTACGACTTCCAGAACCTCTTCCGTTGGAAGGAGAAATTCTCTCCGGAGTTCGAGGACCGCTATCTGGTGTATCCTGAGCCCCTCGCCCTCCCACGGGTGGCGCTCGCCCTCGTTCGGGCCCAGAGCTTGGGGGGGATTCGCGGGTACTTACGCAAGCCGCGGGGTGAGGCGAGGAAGCCGGAGCCGGCCGTAGCGTGATGTGCCCCTTGGGCTCCGCAACCTGGCTCCCGTGCAGGAACCGCGTCCGGCCGCCCGGGGTAGGAAGATTCGTCGGGGTGCTTCAGCACCCGCAGGAGGTGTCGGGAATCCGGTGAAAACGAGCTTCGCAGTCGCGCCGCTCGTCGCTCTGGCGGCGCTCGCATTCGCGGGCGTCCCCCGTGCGGCTGCCGGGACGGTTTCCCCCCCGGCGGTCCGGGTCGCCGTCTCCCCGCGGCGCCCGGCCGCACTCTCGTCCGCCACGGTTGCGTCCCCCACCAGGGCGCACCACCGCGGACGTCATCACCACCACATCCGGGGCCATCGCCCCGCACAGCTGGTGGCGCAGCAGCCCGATCCGCAAGGAGGTTCCTCCCCGACGCCGGCCCGGCACGCACCCGGGCAGCACCGCCACGTGGCGGTGAATCCGACCACCCACGTCGTGAGGCACGAGACCCGGCCCAAGTCGGGTTCCATGGGCGTGGCCGCGGAGTCCCCGGCGCAGCAGAGCACGCGGACCGCCATGAGCCGCGTGGAGCAGCTTCCGTCGCTTCCGCCGACGTTGCGGGAGAACATCGCCATGAGCGGGCGCGGCCCTCCGCGTGCCGGCCCCCCAACAGGCACTCCTCCCCCGCAGTCCGCATCTGAGCTTCCACTCCTCGGCTTTCCCATCATCACCACAACGCTTCGGCACCGCAACCGGCGGCGGCTCGCGCACGCCGGGCTCACACCCACTTTCCTTTCCAAGGGACCGGCACCGATGCCGTCCCCACGCCGTTCGCCCGGAGGGCACGGCGGCGTGCAACGTTTCGCCCTCCTGGAGGTACCCTTCATGTTCCGCACGATGAAGTTCCACACGCTGACCGCTCTCGCTCTCGCGATGACGCTTCCGGTCGCCGCGAACGCGACGACGCCGACGAGCGCGAAGAGCACGTCCGCCAAGAGCACGACGGCGGCCGCGACGACGCACAAGTCGCACAAGGCGCACGCGACCACCGCCTCGACGGCGAAGAAGCACGCGCGCCGCGCCTCGATCGACCTCAACTCGGCGAGCAAGGAAGAGCTCATGACGCTCCCCGGGATGACCGACGAGGTGGCGCAGAAGATCATCGACAACCGCCCCTACAAGACGAAGGGCCAGCTCACGTCGAAGCAGATCGTCCCGAAGGCCGAGTACTCGAAGATCCGCAGCCGCGTCATTGCCAAGCAGGCCAGCGCGATGAAGTCGGAGAACGAGAACAAGGCTCCGGAATCGAACACCGAATCGAAGGCCCCGGAAACCACGCCCGAGTCCAAGTAGCGCCTGGACCGGCGGCGGTCACCCGGGAGGCAGGCACGGCGTAGTAGTATCTCGCGACAACGGGGGGAACGAAGCTGTTCCCCCCTGCCTGTCCTCTTGGAGAGCGCGCATGTCCGGCCCGATCGCACGCTACATCCGCTGGCTTCACACCCGCTGGCCCGCGGGAACGGTCGAGAAGCTGCCCCATGTCCGCGAGGACGGGAGCACCACGGTGCCCGGCGTGTACGTGTGCGGCGATCTCGCGGGGGTCCCGCTTCTCAAGTTCGCGCTCGACACCGGAGCGCGGGCCGCGGAGCGGATCCATCCAGGCGCGCCGGACGGGACCCTCGATCTCGTGATCGTCGGCGCGGGCGTGTCCGGGCTCGCTGCGGCGGCCGAAGCGCGGCGGCGCGGGCTCACCTTCGAAATCCTCGAGGCCGCCGAGCCTCTCTCCACCCTCATCAACTTCCCCAAAGCCAAGCCGATCTACACCTACCCCCGCGCGATGAAGCCGGCGGGACCGCTCCAGGTGAGCGCCGACGTCAAGGAGGACCTGGTCGCCGAGCTCGAGGAGCAGATGCGGCGAGAGGGAATCGCGCCGCGGCCCGGGAAGGTGGATCGGATCGAGCGGCGCGGCGGAAGTCTCGAGGTGCGTCTCGCGGACGGGAAGACGATCGCCGCGCGAGCCGTCCTCGTCGCGATCGGGAAGAGCGGCAACTTCCGGAAGCTCGGAGTTCCCGGGGAGCACCGCGACAAGGTCTACAACCGGCTCCACGATCCGGCGGACTTTGCCGGGCGGAACGCCCTCGTCGTCGGTGGGGGCGACTCCGCGGCCGAGACCGCGATCGCGCTGGCCGCCTCCGGGGCCCGCGTGACCCTTTCCTACCGGGGCAAGGAGCTTTCGCGTCCCAAGCCCGAGCTCCTCGAGACGATCGCCGCCCTCACGCCCCGATCGCTCACGTTGAGGCTCGGAGCGACCGTGGTGGAGATCCGCGATTCGGACGTCGTGCTCGAGGACGCGCGCGGCACACGCGAGACGATCCCGAACGACGTCGTGTTCTCGATGATCGGCCGGGAGGCGCCGCTCGACTTCCTCCGGCGCTCGGGCATCCGGATCGCGGGGGACCGGTCCCCTTCCGGGTGGGCCGCGATGGGGCTCTTCCTCCTCTTCTGCGGGTGGCTCTACAACTGGAAGTCGGGGGGCTCCATGGCGCGGGTGTTCGAGGAGCGCCACTGGTTCCCGTTCAATGTGCAAGCACTGCTCGCGGCACTCGGCGGCTCGTTCCGCGCGGCCGCGTCGAATCCCCACACGCTCCTCGGCACGATCGCGATCAGCGCCTCCGGGCCCTCGTTCTGGTACACGCTCGCGTACTCGGCGGCGGTGGTCGTGTTCGGAGCCCTGCGCATCCGGCGCCGCCGAACTCCCTACGTGACCGTCCAGACGCTGACGCTCATGCTGGTCCAGGTGGTCCCGCTCTTCCTTCTCCCCGAGATCATCCTGCCGCAGCTTCAATACCACGGGCTCCTTCCGCGGGGGATCGCGGACGCGCTCTTCCCCGTCGTCACGTACGGACACGGAAGGGAGTTCTGGCGTGCGTACGGGCTGATCCTCGCCTGGCCGCTCGATGTCTACAACGTGTTCACGCATCAGCCGCTCGGCTGGTGGCTCGCGATCAGCGCGATTCAGACGCTGGTCCTGATCCCGCTCGGGATCTATTTCTTCGGGAAGGGCTTCTACTGTGGCTGGATCTGCTCATGCGGCGCCCTCGCGGAGACGCTGGGCGACACCCACCGCCACAAGATGCCGCACGGCCCGGCGTGGAACCGGTGGAACGCCGCGGGGCAGGTCGTGCTCCTCGTGGCCGTGCTCCTGCTCCTCCTGCGCATCGCGGGCTGGATCCTCCCCGCGGGGAACCGGATCGACGCGGTGTTCGATCCCATTCTCAAGACGCAGTACAAGTGGGTGGTCGACGTGTTTCTCGCCGGGGTGCTCGGGTACGGGCTCTATTTCTGGTTCTCGGGGCGCGTGTGGTGCCGCTTCTTCTGCCCGCTCGCCGCGCTCATGCACGTCTACGCGCGGTTCAGCCGGTTCGCGATCGTGCCCGACAAGAAGAAGTGCATCTCGTGCAACGTGTGCACCACCGTCTGCCACCAGGGAATCGACGTGATGAACTTCGCGAACAAGGGCGCGCCGATGCAGGATCCGGAGTGCGTCCGGTGCTCGGCGTGCGTCCAGAGCTGTCCGACGGGGGTCCTCCAGTTCGGCCAGGTCGATCGGAAGGGAAACGCGATCAAGCTGGACCTCCTGCCCGCCTCTCCGGTGCTGATGCGGGAGGGATCGGTGTGAGCGGGCCGACCGTCGCCTTCCGCGCGCTCGACACGGTGTGGGTCCAGGTGACCGGCACGCGCTGCAACATCGTGTGCCGGCACTGCTTCGTGAACGCGGGGCCGAAGAGCGATTCGATCCCTCTGATGTCGCGCGCGCAGGTGCAGGACGCGCTCGAGCAAGCGGTCGCGCTCGGGGCCCGCGAGGCGTACTACACGGGCGGAGAGCCCTTCCTCCACCCCGAGATCCGGACGCTCGCCGATCTCGCGCTCGAGCGGATGCCGCTCAGCATCCTGACGAACGGCCTCCTGATCGACGAAGACACCGCGCGCTGGGCGGGGGAGCGGTTCCGCAGGAGCCGCTACTCCTTCGACCTCCGCGTGAGCCTCGACGGGATGAACGCGGAGCAGAACGACCGCGTTCGCGGGCACGGCGTGTTCGGACGGGTCGTCGCGTCGCTCCGGCGCCTCGCCGCTGCGGGGGTGACCCCCGTGGTCACGGTGGTCGAGCACGAGCCCGCGCTCGAGGCCGTCGAGGCGCGGGTGCGCTTCACCGATTTCCTGCGTGAGCTCGGGTTCGAGCGGCCGCGCGCGAAATTCCTGCCGCTCTTGCGCATGGGAAGGGAGGAAGGGAGGACGCGGGGATACCTGGACCTCGAGCGGCTCGGCGAGGAGCCTCTCCCGGCCGAGGTGGAGGAGACCTTGATGTGCGCCTCGAGCAGGACGGTGACGGCGCAGGGCGTCGCCACCTGTCCGATTCTCGTCGAGGTACCGTCCGCGCGGATGGGGGAAACGCTCGCCGAGGGCGCGCGGGGAATCCGCCTGGAGTGGCCGGCCTGCCGCACGTGCGTCGTGGACGGGCTTCGCTGCGCGACCTGAGCTTCGCTACGGAACCGCGGGGCCCCGAGGCTCCTCGCGATCCACTTCCCGGAGCGAGCGGACGAGCGGCTCCACGACCTGTCCGAAGGAGACGCGAGCCAGATCTTCCTCGGGAGGCACGTCCCCCAGGAAGACGGCGCGCTCGGAGCGGTTCGGACCGAATTCGTCGCGATACCGCGCGTGATAGCTCGCGCGGTCCTTGTTCTTCCGCGCGCGCTCCAGGATCTCGGCGAGCTTCCACCCGCCGCACCGCTCCGTCCAATCGGCGTCGATCCGCTTCGCGCGATCGGGGTCCGATTTCCGGAGATCCGGAGGAGCGAGACAGTAGTCGTCCGCATCGCCGGTGACCTGGGCCGAGGTGAACAGGATGTGGGCCGAAGTACCCATCGTCCCGGAGTTCCCGCGCACCGCGGATCCGTCCGCGACGTCGAGGATCTGGTACTCGTAGCCCACCGAGAGATCCCGGTTCCGGCTCACGAACTCGATCGTCTGGGGGACGTAGCGCACCCGCTCGGCGCCCTTCTCGTCCTTGTCGGCCACGCGCCGGTACACGGTTTCCGAGAAATCCCCGGTTTCGGTGCTCGAGCGCACGCCGAAGAACCTTCCCACGATGACCCGGTCGGCACCCAGCTGCCGCGCGATCCGCACCGCTTCGCGGCGGCTCATGCGGTCGAGGAGGGAGACCGGCACGACGGCATAGACCTCCTCACGGGGGAGCATCGCCGTGAACCGGAATCCCTCCCGCGTCACGCGCCACGCCACCTCCTGATACGCGCGGTCGGAGAACTCCTTGGAGAGGACGGCGAGGTCGGTCTGGTTGGCGAAGGGGACGAGCGCCACGCGCGGTCTCGCCTCGTCGTACGCCTGCTCGATCCGGCGATCGAGATCGCGATAGGAGGCGTCGTAGGAGTGCGCGCGCGTGAATTCGTCATAGGCGCGCTTCGGGCGCCCGTTCTCGAGGTCGTCGCGCCCGGCGGCGTATTCGATCCCCGCGGCCCCGGAGCGGATCGCGCGCTCTTCCCGCGCGAAGGCGCTGTCGGGGGGAAGGGGAATCCGGTAGCCCGAGACTTCATCGCGGAACCGGTCGAGTGCCTCGAGCCGGTCGGCCGCCGCGACCGTGTCCGACGCGGCCAGCGCATGGATCTCGGACTTGCGGATGTCGTAGAGCCTGGCCGCGGCCTGCGTGAGCGCGGCGCGGGCCTTCACGTTCTCGGGGTCCTTGCGCACGGCCTTGGCGGCCTTGTCGTAGGCCTTCTCGACATCCCCCGACCGGTACGCCTTTTCGCTCTGCTGGGCGAGCTTGTTGGGGCCGGCGCAGGAAGCGGCGAGCACGAGGACCAGCGCCAACCCGAAGCTTCCGTGCAGGTGCACCGCACGATGGGCCATGGTCTCCTCCCGAGTTTGGCTCTTCTATCGGCAGGACGCTCCACCATGTATACCACCAAAGCGGGGCACGGGTTCGCTACCGGCCGTCTCCGTCGAGGAGATCGCCGAGGCCGCCCAGGATCGAGCCCTCCTCGCGCCGCCGTCCGCCGGTCTGGGGCGCGGCCGCGTAGATCCGGCTGGCGAGACGGCTGAAGGGGAGCGATTGGAGCCAGACCCGGCCGGGGCCACGCAGCGTGGCGAAGAAGAGCCCTTCACCTCCGAAGAACGCGCTCTTCAAGCCGCCGACGAACTCGATGTCGTAGTGGACCGTCGGCTGGATCGCGACGAGGCAGCCGGTGTCGACCCGCAGCGTCTCCCCCGCCGCGAGGGTGCGCTCGAGGAGGGTGCCTCCGGCGTGGACGAACGCCCACCCGTCTCCCTGGAGCCGCTCCATGATGAACCCTTCGCCCCCGAAGAGACCGACGCCGAACCGCTTCTGGAACGCGATCCCGATCGACACGCCTTTGGCGGCGACCAGGAAGGACTCCTTCTGGGCGAGGAGCTCGCCCCCGAGCTCGGCCAGGTTCAGCGCCTGGATCTTCCCCGGATAGGGAGCCGCGAACGCCGCCTTCCGAGCCGAGAGCGCCTGATTCTGGAAGACGGTCATGAAGATCGACTCGCCGGTCAGGAGCCGCTTGCCGGCGCCGACGAGCTTGTCCATGAAATCGCCCTTCGCCTGCGATCCGTCCCCGAAGATCGTGGTCATCTGGATCCCGTCCTCGAGATACATCATCGCCCCTGCTTCCGCGACCACCGCCTCTCCCGGATCGAGGACGATCTCCACGAACTGGAGGTCGTCTCCCAGGACCTTGTAGTCGATCTCGTGCATCTTCGGCATGACGGTTCGCTCCTTTCCGGCGTCGTTGTGCCCGGGACGGGACAGCCTGTAGAATGCGGAGCCTACTACGAACCGATGGCCGGGCGGGTTTCCATCGAGGACCGTTTGAGGATCCGGGTCTCTAGAGCGCTCCTTCCAGGCATCCTGATCAGCGTTTTCCTCGGGTCGGCGCATCCGGCCACCGCCGCAGGACGCGTCGCTTCATCCCCCGCGTCCGCCGCCCAGGTCCAGGTCCGGACCTTGAAGAACGGCATGAAGGTGATCGTCTGGCCCGATCACGACATCCCGAACGTCGCCCTGTACAACTGGTTCCACGTCGGGAGCCGGAACGAGCGTCCCGGGATCACCGGGCTCTCCCATTTCTTCGAACACATGATGTTCAACGGCTCGAAGCATTACCCCTCCGGAGAGTTCGACCGCGTGATGGAGCGGAACGGCGGGTCGAGCAACGCGTTCACCACCGAGGACGTCACCGCCTACCAGGACTGGTTCCCGAAGGGAATCCTCGAGCTCGTATTCCGTCTCGAGGCCGACCGCATCCAGAGCCTCTCCTTCGATCCCAAGATGGTGGAAAGCGAGCGCGAGGTGGTGTATTCGGAGCGGCGCACCTCGATCGACAACGAGAACGCGAGCCTCCTCGACGAGCAGGTGCAGGCCGCGGCGTTCGTCGCGCACCCCTACCACAATCCGGTCATCGGCTGGCCGAGCGACATCGAGCGCTGGACCATCGACGACCTCCGCTCGTACTACCAGATTTTCTACGCGCCGAACAACGCCACGATGATCGTGGTCGGCGACGTGACCCCGCAGGAAGTCTTCGCGATGGCGGAGCGCTACCTCGAGCCGATTCCGGCGCAGCCCGCACCTCCCAAGGTCACCACCCAGGAGCCCCCGCAGCTCGGCGAGCGGCGCGTGAGTCTGCGCAAGTTCGGCCAGACCCCGCTCCTCGACGTGGCGTTCCACACCGGAGCGGCGAACGATACGCAGGCGGAGGCGCGCGACCTCCTCCTCACGATTCTGGCGGGGGGCGAATCGTCGCGGCTGTACCGGAGGCTCGTGGATCACGATCGCCTCGCCGTCGACGTGAGCGCGTACGTGAACCCCGAGGGATTCGATCCGGGCCTTCTCAAGATCTTCGTGACCGTGGCCCCCGACAAGACGGCCGAAGCCGCGGAGGCGGCGCTCGTCGACGAGCTGGCCAAGCTCGGGCGGTCCGGCCCGACGGCGGCGGAGCTCACGAAGGCGAAGAACGTGGAGCTGTCCGGATACTGGCACGGGCTCCAGGCGATCAACTCCAAGGCGGCGGCGCTCGGGACGTACGAGGTGTTCCGCGGAGGGTGGCGGAACCTCTTCACCGCCCCGGAGCGCTACGGACGGGTGAGCGCGCGGCAGGTGCAGGCGCTAGCGAAGACCTTGTTCGACCCGAAGAACCGGACGGTCGGCGTGCTGGTGCCGGAGCGCGCGGAGGCGTCGAAGTGAGGCTCGCGCTCGGGCTCGTGGCGCTGGTACTCGTGCTCCCCGCGGACGCCGCAGCCCTCGAGCTTCCCGCCTCCCGCGAGGTCCGGCTCCCGAACGGCGCCCTCGTGATCCTCGCGGAAAAGCACGACGTGCCGATGATCGCCGTGCGCGGGTTCCTTCGCGGCGGATCGGTCGCGGACCCGCCCGGCAAGGAAGGTGTCGCGAACCTCACCGCCTCGCTGCTCCGGAAAGGGGCGGGGAAGCGGACGGCGGAAGAGATCGCGGCACTGGTGGAAGGGCTCGGCGCGAGCCTCGACACCGGAGGGGGGCTCGAGGCGTCGTACGCGGTCGGCGAGTTCATGGCGCGCGACCAGAACACGATGCTCGACGTGATCGCCGACCTGCTCCGGCGCCCGACGTTCCCGGAGAAGGAATTCGAGAAGCTCCGGGACCAGTCGATCGACGCGATCACCTCGGCGAAGGACGATCCGCAGGAGGTGATCGGGGGTTACGCGGCGGCGTTCTTCTTCGGGCCGCACCCGTACGCGCGCCCCTCCGACGGGGACGAGCGCACGTTGAAGGGGCTCACGCGCGAGGACGTGGTCGCCTATTACCGCGCGAACTACGGCGGCGACCGGCTGATCCTCACCCTGGTCGGGGACTTCGATCTTCCGGCGATGGAAGCGAAGGTGAAAACACGGTTCGGTCACTGGGCCAAGGCGGGAGCGCCCCTTGCGGCGATCCCCGCCGTGTCTCGCCCGCGCGGGCATCGCGTGCTGCTCGTCGACAAGCCGGACGCCACCCAGACCTATTTCTGGATCGGGAGCCTCGGGGTGACGCGCCGCGACCCCGAGCGTGTTCCGCTCGACATCGCGAACACCGCGTTCGGGGGCCACTACACGTCGATCCTCAACACGGCGCTCCGCATCCAGGGAGGGCTGACCTACGGCGCCCGCTGGCAGGCGCCACGCTATACCCAGGCGGGCACGGTCGCGATCTACTCCTACACGAAGACCGAGACGACGGGGAAGGCGGTGGACTTGGCGCTCGAGACGCTCGCCAAGGCGCGGCGGGCGGGGCTCGACTCCGCGGCGGTCGCCTCGGCGCGGAGCTACATCACCGGGCAGTTTCCGACCCGCTTCGAGACGGAGAGCCAGGTCGCCTCAGCACTCGTCGACCTCGCCTATTACGGCTTCGACCGCGAGGAGCTGACCGGCTACGCCGGGCGGATCGCGGCCGCGCGCCCCGATGCGATCGCGCAGGTGGTGCAGCGCGTGTATCCGCCCCCCGAGGACTTGACGTTCGTGTTCGTGGGGAACGCCTCCAAGATCCGCTCCGTCGTGAAGCGCTACGGGCGGGTCACGGAGGTGAAGATCTCCGAGCCGCTGCTCTCGGCGCTCGGAAGGGAAGTCCGGTGAAGGCCCGCAAGGGGAGGGGGAGCATGAGACGGGAGCCATGGGGAGCACGGTTCATCATCGGGGCGATGCTTCTGGCGGGGGTCGTCGTGCTGCCCGTGTCGGCGGGGGCTTCGACCCGCTCCGAGATCCGGCAGGACCGGCGCGAGCTGAATCGCGACGTGAGGCAGGTTCGCCGGCTGGAGGCGCTCCTCGCGAGGCTCGACGATGCCCACCGGCGCTTCGACGAGCCCGCGGAGCGGCAGACGCGCCGGGAGATCCATGCCTTCCTGATGCGAGAGACGGCGGACGCGCGGCA
>Ga0066388_100000765_pt1 | contig 16298 bp, 14 predicted proteins | sample PanSoiMetaGPlot6_FD_64539 | JGI IMG/M metagenome (GOLD analysis project Ga0066388, IMG submission 64539) | Tropical forest soil microbial communities from Panama analyzed to predict greenhouse gas emissions - Panama Soil - Plot 6 (Hybrid Assembly) | ecosystem: Environmental > Terrestrial >... | reverse complement strand
GGGAATCCAGAGACAATTACAGGTTCAAGATTTTATTCTGGACCCCCGCTTTCGCGGGGGTGAGCGGAAATACATCTCCTCCGCACACCCCCCGCTTTCGCGGGGGTGAGCGGAAAAGGTACTTAGGGGGTCAAATTTTCTGAGCGGAACAATAAAGCGGACAGTGCGGCTCGTTACTCCGCCGCTATCCGCATTGCGGCCTGGCCGTCAATTTCAGCGAGACATTTGGCCAGGCTCTCGCCTTCCGGATCGACCAGGGCGGCAGTGCGCGCGCTGGCAACAGCATCGGCTGCGCGCGCCGGCGGGATTTGTCCCGCAAGCGCCGGACGGATAACGCGCGTTTCGACGGCCCGGTAGTTGGCGAGCCCACGCGCATGGGTGTCACCGTAACCCTTGATCAGGCGTGCGCATTCGGTGATTTCTAACGCCAGCGCGGGCGACTTGCGTGCCGCCTCGCGGATCAAGGCAAGCCAGCTTTCGATCTGCTGTTGCTCCTGCTTGTAGCGATGACCGAAAGGACGCAATGGGCGCAACTTGGCCAGCATCAGAAAGCGCAAATATCCGCTGATCGAGGTTGAGTTGATTTCCATGCCGAAATAAACGCGGCCAAGCCAGCCTTTGCGCTCGGCCAACCGCAGGATCGGCCGCGCGAGAAACGAAGGCAGCAACTGACTCATTTCCTCAATGCCGGGCTTGAGGAAATCATGCACTGTGAACGGTTCGTTGTTTGCATGCAATTCCTCGCGTGCGATACGTCGTATGCGCCCCGGGTCGATCTTCGCGTGCGCCACGCGCACCACGTCCTCATAGGACATGCGCACCGCGAGATGGCGCGCGACTTCCTTCACAAGCTTGCCCTGCGCTCCGCTGACCTGATCAGCCTCGATGATCGGCCGCAGACGATCGAGATAGAGCCGACCATATGCAACATTCTGATAATTGATCAGGCGCCGCACACCTTCGAGTCCGGTCGCCTGCGCCACAGCGGGAAAAGTACGGGCGACTTCGTGCTCGACCAAGGCGGGCGTCGCCGCCGCTTTTTTCTTTTTTTCGGGAATTTTTTTGGGTTGGACCTTGGCGCGCGCGGCGTCGTAACCCGCGCGGAATCCGCACAGATTACTGTCTACCGACTTGCCGTCCTCGCGGATCGCCGCCTCGAACTGCTCAAGCTTCAGCGGCAAGCGTCCGCAGCCGGCAATGGCGCCAAGCATCACTGCGTTGATGATCGATCCACTTTGCTTGGCGAGCGTATCCATGTCGATGAGCAGAGAGCCTTTCGCGTGCTCGTTGATGATCTTGATCAGCTTGTCTTGGTCGAAGCGGCCGTCACCCATCGCAAGCTTTTCATCCATGGCGTAGAAGCGGCTGAGCGAACTGATTACGTGGGTACGTTCGGGCGTAACGAAGCCATTTGCCACGGTGCGGCCGGCTTCCAGCAATTCGCTCGCCATCGCGATGTCGATATCTCCAATCCCGGGCGTGAGGGCGAGGACCGGTCGCGTGCCGTCAAGCTCATGCGCGGGCACAGGCAAGATCTCGATGTAATAGGTGGTTGCGCCCGTGCGCTGCGCGACTCCAGGGATCGACGTACTCTGTACGGGAAATCCGGCTTGCTCAGCCGCGGACACCAGCCATTGCGTCAGCACACCTCCGCCTTCGCCGCCAAGAGCGGCGATGAGCACGCTGATCGGGCGTGTTATGGCCCCGTCACTCTCTCGAGGCACCGTGTGCTCCTTGCCCCCTTGTGGGGGAGAGTTGGTGAGGGGGGAAGCTGAATGACCCCCACCCCGCTCGCCTTCGGCGAGCAAGCGGGAGGGTAAAGCGGGGCCGCCGAGCCAGCCGATCACCTTCTGTCTCAGCCGATGCAGCAGGCGGTCACGCAGGCCTGGATTGTGGATGATTTCCGCACGATAGAATGACGGGCAAAGAACCGCGGCATGAGCAACCTCGCCGCACAGCCCGCACCCGACGCACGATTCGATGACGGTTGCCACGGGATCGGTGCGCAGCGGATCTGGCGAAGGCTTCACCGTCAGCGACGGGCATCCCGAAAGGCGGATACAGGAATGGTCGCCCGTGCAGATCTCGTCGTCGACGCCGTAACGCACACGCGATACGCGTTCGCCGCGCTTGAGTTTCTCGGCATCTTCGGCGCGCACACGCCGCTGGCGCGCGAGCTGGCATTCGCCGTCGGCGATAATCACTTTCAGCCCGCGCTCGGCGGTCTTCATCGCCTCCTTCAGCGTCTTGACCATGACGCTGACGCTGTAGGTGCGCACCTTGTGCAGCCAGCGCACACCCATGGCCCGCAACGTCTGCTCAATGTCCATGCCGGGCGCCGAGCCGGCACGGCTGGTGGCGCTCGACGGAATATATTGTTGACCGGTGGCCGAGGCGTAACCGTTCTGCATGACGATCAGCACGCCGTCGCCCTTGTTGAACAAATTGGACGCGACGCCGGTGATCAGTCCGTTGTGCCAGAATCCGCCGTCGCCCATAACGGCGATGGGGCGCTTCTCCATATTAGGGGCGACCGCCGCCGCGCTCGCGAGCGACATGCCGTAGCCAAGAATGGAATTGCCGAGAGAGAACGGTGCAAACGTCGCGAACGAATGACATCCGATATCGGCGCTGATGTGCGTCGGGCCAAGTTCGCGCTGCATCAGCTTGATGGCTGCGAATACCGGCCGTTCCGGACACCCGGTGCAGAACGCAGGCGGACGCGGGGGCAGGGGGCCGAGCGCGGCAGCTGCCTTGCTCTTGTGAGCGATCAACCCGCGCGCCTTTTCGGCAACTGTATCGGCGTCGATACCCTTTGGCCTGGCATCCTGCAGGAATGCAGCCAGGCCTTCGAGCAATACGTCGGACGCATATTCGCCCGCTTTCGGCAGCGGGCCCTTGCCGAGCACGCGCGTATGAATATCGGCACGGCGCAGTTCGACGTTGACCGCCTGCTCGATGTAGTCGGGATAGCCTTCCTCAACGATTAAAACGGCGCGCTTTGATGCGCAGAATTCGCGCAATTCCTCCTGTACGAGCGGATACACAACATTGAGCACCAGGACCGGTATTCGAGAATTGCCGAATACGTCGGCCAATCCCATCCGTTCGAGCGCGCGCAGCACGCTGTTGGTGAGGCCTCCCATCACGATGATGCCGATATCGTCGAGATCTCCCGTGATGAGCTCGTTGAGCTTGTGCTCGCGGATAAAATTGCGAGCGGCCGGTAGTCGTTCTTCGACTTTCAGCCGCTCCTGCGAAAAGATCACGGGCGGATGCGCGAGCCGGCCATATTCGAAGCGCGGCGGGCCGGCGAGCTTGTCGAGGCCCGATACGATACCCTTGCGATTGCTCTTGGCGGCGAATTCACCGGTGGCGTGGCAGGCGCGGATGCGCAATTCCAGCATCACCGGCGCGTGGCTTGCCTCCGACAGTTCGAATCCTTTTTCGACCGTGCGCACAATCGACGGCAGATCGGGGCGCGGGTCGAGCAGCCACATCGAGGATTTCAGAGCGTAGGCATAAGAGCGTTCCTGGATGACGCTCGCGCCTTCACCATAATCCTCACCGAGAATGATCATGGCGCCGCCGACAACGCCTGGCGACGCGAGATTGGACAGCGCGTCGGCGGCGACGTTCGTCCCAACGATCGATTTCCAGGTGACCGCGCCGCGCAGCGGATAGTTGATCGAGGCACCAAGCATGGCTGCGGCGGACGCTTCGTTCGCACAGGTCTCCAGATGAACACCGAGTTCCGACATGATGTCCTCGGCGTCGACCAGCACGTCGAGCAGGTGCGAGACCGGCGCACCCTGGTAGCCGCCGACGTAGGAAACGCCCGATTGCAACAGTGCCTTGGTGACAGCCAGGATGCCTTCGCCGTGGAAGGTCTCGCCGTCACCGAGCTTGAGCTCCTGCACCTCCTTCTTGAACGAACGCTCCATCGAATTCCTCGCCGCTATATCCGCCGGTCACGGCAGATAGTTTGATACCAAACTATTCGACCCTATCACATGTGCGAAGGCAGCCATAGCGCGATAATCGGAAAGGCAATCAGGATCATCAGCCGGACCAGGTCGGTAATAATAAATGGAATCACGCCCTTGAATATTGTCGCAAAGCTCACGTCTTTCACCACGCTTTTGATCACGAAAACGTTCATGCCCACCGGGGGATGAATAAGGCCGAGCTCAACGGTCATGACAATGATCACACCAAACCAGATCGGATCAAAGCCAAGGTGGGTGATGACCGGAAATATGATCGGCACCGTCAGGATGATCATGGCCATGGCGTCCATGAGACATCCAAGCACCAGGTACATCAGCATGATCAGTGCCAACACACCGTAGCTGCCCAGACCGAGGCCGGTCAGGAAGGCGGTCACTTTCTGCGGCGTCTGAGTGATGGTGAGAAAATAGCCAAACAGAAGCGCGCCGATCAGTACGGTGAACACGGCGGCGGCGGTGCGAGTCGCCTGCAATAGTGAACGGCGGATTTCAGTACGATCGAGGCGTCCACGCAGTACGCCGATCAGGAAAGCGCCGCCCGCGCCCATGCCTCCGGCTTCTGTCGGCGTGAACAAGCCGCCATACAGGCCGCCAATTACAAAAATGAAGAGTAGAAGGGTCGCCCATACGTCCCGGGTGGCGGCGACCCGCTCCTTCCAGGAATGACGCGGCGCGGATGGCAGGAAGCCCGGCCGTGCGGCGCCGATTATTCCCACGGTCGACATATACATCGCCGCGGCGAGCAGCCCCGGAATGATACCGGCGATGAACAGCTTGCCGATGTCCTGCTCGGTGATGATGCCGTAGACGGCCAGAACGGTTGATGGCGGCAGCATGGCGCCAAGGGTGCCGCCAGCGGCAATGACGCCCGTTGCGAAGCTTTGCGGATAGCCAAAACGGCGCATTTCGGGATAGGCGACGGCGGAGAACGTCGCGGCGGTGGCGACCGAGGAGCCTGAGATCGCGGCGAAGCCACCGCAAGCCGCAATGGTCGCGATGCCCAGCCCGCCCCGCAGGTGGCCAACGAAAGTGTTGGCGGCGCGGAACAGCTCGCGGCTCATGCCGGAATTCGACACGAACGCGCCCATCAGCAGGAACATCGGGATGACCCCGAAATTGTAATCGGTCACAGTGCGCATCGAGGTGTGACCGACGATCTTCAGCGCGGGGCCCGAGCCGTTGAGGTAAGCAAAGCCGGTGACGCCGACGAGGCCCATCGCCATGCCGACCGGCACGCGCAGCAGCATCATCGCGAACAGCGCGAGAAAGCCGATGAGCGCGACAGCGTCCGTGCTCAGCATGCGTGCTACTCGACCGGCTTCATGCGGTAGCCGCCATCGTCCATCAGTTCGGGATGGAAGATGAGGCGATAAGTTCGTACCGCAATGAGAAGCACGGCCGAAACATCACCAATCCAGGCGACAAGGAAAAACGGCCAGGTTGGCAGCCGCAGGTCGAAGGTGAGCACGTTGTCGGACATCGTCGAGGTGACCTTGTCGAACAAGGTGTAGGTTTGCACCGTTACCACGAACAGCAGCACGAGGGTCGCGAACACGTCGATCATGCGCTGATAGCGCGGGCCGACATTGGCCCAAATCAGGTCGACGGTGATGTGCGTGCCGCGATACGAAGTCGCGGCGATTCCCCAGAAGATCAGAATGCCAAGCAGCAATCTGCCGAAATCGTACGCATCCGGAATTTGCACGCTGAAGAAATAGCGCAGCAGGACCGAGATAAAGATATCGGCCGCAACGATCCCGACAAAGAAAGCTGCGATCAGCTCTATGCCGTCGATGAAACGGTCCATCGCATTGCGCTTGCGCGGCGAAGGTGAGCCGGCGAGCCTTCGCGCCACCTCGGTATCGTCAAGGATTTTCTCGGCCACGGCATTCTCCGTGAGCGATTGTCGCAATGACGCATGGAATCGCCCGGTATGGTAGGCGTGACTATAACAGAAACGGCGCAGCTCCTGTTTCGGAGCCGCGTCGCCCGAAGATCAGAATGACGCGTTGTACTTTACGAGCTCTGCCTTGAGTTCTTTCATGATTGCGTCAGGATTGCCCCCGGCCTTTCTTACATTGTCGGCCCATTTCTGTTCGAGCGGCTGTGCAGCTTTCTTCCACTGATCAATCTGATCGGGCGTGAGGCTGTAAACCTCGTGGCCGGTCTCCGCCTTGATCTTGGCAATGCCGGCGTGTTCGAAATCGGCCCACGGGCCTGCGACCTTGCCAGCCCATTCGTTGGTGCAGTGGTCGTCGATGGCCTTCTTCTGCCGCGGCGACATCTCGTTGTACTTGTCCTTGTTGAATACGAAGGCGAAGGTAGTCACATAGAGCGGTATATCCATGTGATATTTGGTGACCTTGTCGATGCCGAATAACGGCACCGAGCCCCAGGGAAACGTCACGGCATCAGCAACGCCCTTTTCAAGAATATCGCGCACTTCGGGCGCTGCGGCCTGTACGTTCGTCCCACCGAGCAGCGTGACGAAGCTTGCCATCGTAGCGTGCGCGGGACGAATCTTCATGCCGTTGATGTCTCCGGGCACCATGATCTTTTTGGATTTGGCATGAAATGAGCCTGGATCGTGCACGAAGGCCAGACAGAACTTGACGTCCTTCATCTCACGTCCGGCGTACTTGCGGTACCAGGAATCGAGCGCCTGAGAACCGCTTTTGGCGTTGGAGAACAAGAACGGCAGCTCCCCCGCACCGATGATCGGGAAGCGGCCGGGTTGATAGCCTGGATTGATGTAGGTCAGGTCGGCGATGCCATCGCGCGCCATATCGTAGTGGTCAAAGGCCTTGCCGAGCTGCTGCGATGGATAGACTTTGTAGTGCAACGTGCCCCCGGACGCTTGCTCGACCGCCGCGCCCCATTCTTCCAATGCCTTCTGCAACGGATGAGACGGAGGAACCCAATGCGCGAGCTTGAGTTCGTACGTCTTTTCTTGCGCAAACGCGCCGGTCGCCCCGCCAATTAGCAGGGTTGCAGCGTAGACGCATCCGGCGAAACGGAATTTCATGGGTTCCTCCCGTGATTGGGGTATTGGTTAAGTCACCAATTTTTTGCGATATTCAGCCGGATGCAGCAACCTTGTAAAGCATGCAGTTTGGCATCCAACTAAATACCCGGCCGACGGCGCGCGGTCGTCCGTCAAAGAAGGAAAATGCGGTGCACGGAACGAACGGCATAGGCAACCGTCGAAACGTCAGGAACGGCGAAATCCTTTCCGGGACAATTAATTTCGGTCCACTTGCGAATTGGGTCGGGTTTAACCTGCGCATGGCGCAGGAAGCCGCGTTCCAGGCATTCTCGCGCCGCTCGCAGGATATCGGTGAAAGGCCCGGGCGTTTCGCTACCCTCACGCTGATCGCCCGCAACCCCGGCATCAGTCAGACCGAGTTGTCGCAGGCCAATGGGCGCGACAAGTCCAGCCTCACCCCTGTGGTCGAGGATCTGGTGCGCCGCGGCCTGATCGAGCGCAAGCGCACGAACAGCGACCGCCGAACCTATCGGTTGAACATTACGCCGTCCGGAAAGAAAGTCCTCACCATGATGACGCGCTGCGCGCGTCGGCACGAGCGCAATCTCGACCATCTCATCGGCGAGCGCGACCGCAAGCGGTTTGTCCAGATCCTGAAGAAGATCGCTGCGGAGATTGAATAGCGGTTGCCGGGCGCAATGCAGTGTCGGGATGTAGGGTGGGCTAAGCGAAGCGAGCCCACCAGCAGACTGTCAATTGTGTCGATGGGCCCGGTGCGTTCCGCGCCTTAGCCCCCTACGTGCCCGGCCTTGTGCCAATGATTGGCATTGCCACACCGCGCAAGCTGGAATCCAGGGGTAATGACATCAGCGAAACGAATATGGATCCCCGCTTTCGCCGGGGTCATGCCAGCACTCACTTCGCGAACTTGCTGCGCACGGACTCCGGAATCGCCTGCGACTTGAGCTTGCCGCCGGCATCACGCACCACCCAAACGCGCTTCTCCGAGCACTCGACGTAAACCTCACCATCAAGGCTCAGCTTGTGCTCGACTTCGAAGCTCGAACGGCCGACCTTGATCGTACTCTCCACTGTGACGTCATCGCCAAAGCGCGTTGGCTTAAGAAAACGCGCACGGGTGCGCACCAGCGGATAACCGGAGAAATGCAGCTTCTTAAGCTGCTGGAACTTGTTCAGGCCGGTTGCGCGCTCGATGAGCATTGCGGTCGAAGCGTCGAAGATCTCAAAGTAGCGGGGGTAGTAGATGATGCCGGCAGGATCGCAATCACCCCATTCGATGCGCACAACGCGTTTGTTGGAGAAGGTTGTCATTCCGGATTAGACCTAGCCGCTCGTCCCCGCGAAAGCGGGGACCCAGCACGGCTTGTATTTGATGTCTTGGATTCCCGCTTGCGCGGGAATGAGCGGAACGATGAAGCCAATTGGATTCCCGCTTGCGCGGGAATGAGCGCAATGATGAAGCCAATGTGCATTAGCGCGGCGCCATGCGAAGCGCGCCGTCAAGTCGAATAACCTCGCCGTTAAGATAGGCGTTGTGAATGCAATGCAGGACCAGCGCCGCAAACTCGCGCGGCTCTCCCAAACGCCTGGGAAACGGGACCGCAGCACCGAGCGAATCCTGTGCTTCCTGGGGCAGCGCCCGCAACATCGGCGTGCCGAAAATTCCCGGCGCGATTGCCAATACCCGAATCCCGAACTGTGCAAATTCGCGCGCAGCCGGCACGGTCAGCGCCGCGACGCCGCCTTTCGACGAGGAGTAGGCAGCCTGTCCGACTTGCCCCTCGAAGGCGGCGACCGATGCGGTCGAAACAATCACGCCGCGCTCGCCGCCGGGAAGCGGCTCTGTGCCCTGCATGGCGGCGGCGACCAGCCGCATCATATTGAAAGTGCCGATCAAATTAATGCGAATGACGCGCTCATAGTCGGCGAGCGGCATCGGACCATCTCGGCTAACGATGCGCTTGGCAGTCCCGACGCCGGCACAATTCACCAGGATACGTGCCGGGCCGTGTGCGGCGGCGGCCTTCTTCACCGCGGCTTCGCCGCTTGCGGCGTCGGCAACGTCGCAGATGGCCGCGACCCCTTTGAGTTCGCCAGCGATATCGTTGGCGGCCTTTTCGTTGACATCGAAAATCGCAATTTTGGCCCCCGCCGCCGCCAGGGCGCGTGCGGTCGCCGCACCTAAACCGGACGCGCCGCCGGTGACGATGGCCGGTTGACCCTTGATCTCCATCAACGCTTTCCCTGCGCAGCAATCACCCGCGAGGATAAAGGCAGCCCATAGAGTTCGTCCACCAGTGGAGCGCGGTTCTTGAGCACCGCGCGCTGGTTGATCGACCCTTTGTCGGTCATTTCGCCTCTATCCATTGATGGCGGATCTGACATCAGGATCGCCCGTTCAATTCGATTTGATGAGCCTGAGCTCACAGCAGCGAGGGTTGTCAGTAGCTCTGCAAATTTCGCGCGCACTTCCGGCGCATCGATGACGTCGGCGGACGAAGCGCCGGCAGCCAGGCCGGCGAGTTTCCGGCAGGCCTCGATCTCGGGGAACACCAGGACGGCGATGTCATCACGGTCTGCACCGGCGAACACGACATCGCGGACGTAGGGCGCAAAATGGTCGACAAAGCGCGCGCGCAGGGGTCCCACACTCACCCATGTGCCGGTCGAAAGCTTGAAATCCTCGGCGATGCGGCCGTCAAACAACAAACCTTTGCCCGGATCGTTTGGATCAACAAATTTCAACGCATCACCGATCTTGTAGAAACCCTCCTCGTCGAAAGCCTCCCAACTGAGCTGCTCCTGCCTCCAATATCCGGGGGTAATATGTGGGCCGCGCAGTCGCGCCTCGAGCTTGCCCTCGTTCGGCACGAGCTTGAGTTCGACACCGGGCGCCGGCAGGCCGATATTGCCGGGGCGGTTAAAATCCCAGCAGCAGGCGAGCGCCAGCGGCGACGTTTCCGTCGAGCCAAGCGAGGACAAAAAAACAATACGCTCGCCGGTCGTTGCGATCGCGAGCTCCGTCAGCTCATCCCAGGTGGTCTGGTTGAGGCCGGCTCCCGCATAGAACAACACCTTTAGCCGGCTGAAGAAATTCCGGCGCAGCGCTTCGTCATCGCGGAAGTGCGGGATCAGCGCCTCATAACCTTTCGGAACATTGAAATAGATGGTGGGCGCGATCTCGCGCAAATTCCGTACGGTCTTCGGCACGCCCGGCGGCGTAGGATTGCCCTCGTCGATATAGAGCGAGCCGCCATAGGTCAGGACCATGTTGAAGTTGTGGTTACTGCCGAAGGTATGGCTCCACGGCAGCCAGTCCACCACCACCGGCGGCTCATCTCTGACAAATGCGAAGCCGGACGCCAGCATCGCCTGGTTCGAACACAGCATGCGATGCGTGTTGATGACAGCCTTGGGATGTCCGGTCGAGCCGGATGTAAACAGGAACTTGGCGATCGTGTCCGGCGTCACGGTGCGAAGCGCTGCGGCGACGTCTGCATCGTCGTTTGCGCCGAGGAGATCGGCGAACAGAGTCGTCTTGCGATCGCCCAGCGGATTGCGTGTGACGACGAGCTCGACGCTGTCGGGTACTGCTTGGTAGATCGCTCGCGCAAACGGAACGCCGTCATTGACAAAGACCAAACCTGGCGTCAGCAGGTCAATAATTGCACGCAATCTGCCGAAGTCGCTCGACATCAGCGAATAGGCCGGCGAGACCGGCGCATAAGGAATCCCGACATACATGGCCGCCAGGCCGAGCAGTGCATGCTCGATGTCGTTGCTCGACAACACCACAATCGGCCTTGCGGGCGAAAGACCACGCCGCAGCAATGCTGCGGCGATGCGTCGGACATCGGCAAGAACTTCGGCGTAGGAAAGCCTTCGCCATTGCCCTTGAGCCTCGCGCTGCGCCAGGAATATGCGATCGGGCGCGGCATTTGCCCAGTGTTCGAGCGGCTTGGTGAGTGTGTCGTGATAGCGTCCCAGTTCCTGAGCTGCACGGATGTAGACCACATCAGCTGCGCGCCGTTCCAGCACAGCATCGAGCTTGCCGAGCCGCACCGGACGCAGCGGCGCCTGCGTCTGACTCCGGACCTCTGGTACCGTGCTCATTGGCCTGCAGACATCCCCGTTATCTTCGCGTTACTTTGGGCGCGCGCTTCTCCAGAAAATCCTTGAGCCGTGTCTTCGCATCGGGGTCAGCTTGCGCGATTGCTGCCATGAGTGCCTCGACGGCATAGCCGCTCGCCGGATCCATTTCGGCGATGCGCGGCAGCGCGTGCATGACGGCGAAATTGGTCAGTGGAGCATTTCCGGCGATACGCTGCGCAAGCTCGCGGCCTTTGGCAAAACCCTTGCCCGGCTCAACGAGGTATGTGGTCAGACCGAAGGCCTGACCTTCTTCGGCGGAGTAAGTACGGCCGGTGAGCATCATGTCCGTCATGCGCGCGACGCCGATAAGCCGCGGCAGCCGCACTGAGCCGCCTCCACCGACATAGATGCCGCGGCTGCCTTCCGGCAGGGAGTAATACGCCGAGCGTTCGGCGACGCGTACGTGCGCGGCGGCGGCAAGCTCCAGACCTCCGCCGACCACTGCGCCATGCAGGACGGCGACGACCGGCACCTTGCCAAATTCAATCTTCTCGAAAGCGCGATGCCAGAGGTCAGAATGGGCGATGCCCTCTGTAACGTCTCGATCCTCCAGTTCCGTGAGGTCGAGACCGGCAGAGAAATGCTCGCCCTCGCCCGCAAGCAGCACGGCGCCAATGCCGTCCGGCAGCGAGGTAAAAAATTTTTCGATACCGATGATGGTCTCGTCGTCGAGCGCATTGCGCTTCTGTGGACGATTGAGCCGCAGAATGGCGACGGTGTCCTCTCGCTCGGCAATGAGCGAGGACGGAAGCCTGATTGCGAGCCGGTCTGCCATCACTCCACCTCATAGACATCAAGCCGCACGGCACGAGCCTCACGTTGGCCTCGCGCCAGGGCCAGAATACGATTGAGCCAGTCAACCGCGGGATCAGCGGTTTCGAAACGCATCACCGTACGGAAATAGTAATGAGCGGGATCGACGTTGTCGCCCCGTGCCAGCTTTTCCATGACTTCAGGCGGCCCATGCCGGAGGCCTTCGCTCGTGACCATGACGAGAGCCCCGCCATCGGTCTCGATGGTGTAACGCGCCTTGATATCGGCGGCGCCGTCGCTGCGGATGATCTGCCAGTCGGCGCCTCCCCGCAGAATGCGGCCGGAAAGCCTTGCTCCACGCACGCTTCCGCCGAGAATGCCTACGACGCGGCGCTCGCCATAGGGCGTCCGGCCGAGACTGGTGACGGCCTCCAGTTCGGCGTGAACCGTGAATATTGGCTGCTTGCCGAGCATGGCCCAGGATCCGTTGCGGCCCCAAGTTGTGTGCGATCGCCATTTGACCCTGCCGGTAGGCGGCCGTAAATACGGCACTGCAACCAGGTGCGATATATGGCGTGTATTTCCTCGCTCGGTGAAGCTATCGGGTCCGCTGTCCACGACGGCGACACCATCGCGCTTGAAGGCTTTACCCATCTCATTCCTCATGCCGCCGGCCACGAGATCATTCGTCAGGGTCGAAAAGGCCTGACGCTGATCCGCATGACGCCCGATCTTGTCTACGATCAGCTCATCGGCATGGGCTGTGCGACCAAGCTTATTTTTTCCTGGGGCGGCAATCCCGGTGTTGGCTCGCTGCACCGTTTGCGGGACGCCGTTGAGAACGGCTGGCCGCACAAGCTTGAGCTGGAAGAGCATTCGCACGCCGCCATGGCCAATGCCTATGAAGCGGGCGCTGCTGGTCTGCCGTGTGCCATTTTCCGGGGCTATATCGGCGGTGATTTGCCGCAAGTGAATTCAAAGATCAAACGCGTGAACTGTCCGTTCACCGGCGAGGAGCTCGCCGCTATCCCCGCGCATCGACCCGATGTGGCGGTGATCCATGCGCAGCGCGCCGATAAAGCCGGCAATGTGATGATCGAGGGCGTGCTTGGCGTGCAGAAAGAAGCGGTGCTTGCATCCAAGCGCTCGGTGGTCACGGTCGAAGAGATTGTCGACGAGCTTCCCGAGCGCAGCCTTAATGCAGTGGTTTTGCCGCATTGGACGGTTGGCCATGTGGTCGAGGTGTCGGGTGGCGCATTCCCCTCTTACGCGCAGGGCTATTATCCGCGCAACAACAACTTCTACAAAGAATGGGACGCGATCTCACGAGAACGCGACTCATTTCAAAAGTGGATGAAAGAGAATGTCCTGGCGAAGGGCCCCGAAGTCTTCGCCCAATACGTGCGCGAGCATCGTGTCGCCGCGGAGTAGGAAGCATGGCTGACTACAAGCCGAATGAAATGATGACGGTCGCCGCGGCCCGCGCGCTGAAGAACGACGATGTCTGTTTCGTCGGGATCGGTCAACCGTCGGCCGCCTGCAATCTCGCAAGGCTCACGCACGCGCCTAATATTACGCTCATCTATGAATCCGGCACGCTTGCCACCAAGCCGGATATTTTGCCGCTGTCGATCGGCGATGGTGAACTGTGCGAGACAGCGCTCACCACTGTCTCGGTGCCCGAAATGTTCCGCTATTGGCTGCAGGGCGGGCGCATCAAGATCGGCTTCCTCGGCGGCGCCCAGATCGACAAGTATGCAAACCTCAATACGACCGTCGTCGGTCCTTATGACAAACCGAAGGTGCGCTTGCCTGGCGGTGGCGGTGCCCCGGAAATTGCCACCTCTTGCGGTGAGATCTTCATCATCATGGCGCAAGGAAAGCGGAGCTTTGTCGACAGACTCGATTTCATTACCTCGATCGGCCATGTCTCGGGCGGCGACAGCCGCGCCAAGCTTGGCGTGAAGACCAAAGGTCCGACCAAGCTGATAACCGATTTGGCGTTGTTCGAGCCGGATCCTCGAACGAAGGAAATGACCGTCGTCTCCATTCATCCAGGAGTCACACGGGAGCAAATTCAGGAAAATTCAGGCTGGCCGGTCAAATTTGCGGCAAAAGTCGCTGAAACATCTCCTCCGACATCGCGCGAGCTCGAAGTGCTGCGCGATCTTCATGCGCGCACCAATCGCGCCCATGCGGAGGCCGCGTAATGGCGCGCGATGCTTTTCTTTGCGATGCCGTGCGCACACCGATTGGACGTTACGGCGGTGTGCTCGCCAAAGTAAGAGCCGACGATCTCGCCGCGGTGCCAATCAAGGCACTGATGGCGCGTAACCCCAAGATCGATTGGGAAAGGCTTGACGAAGTCTACTACGGCTGCGCCAACCAGGCGGGCGAAGATAATCGCAACGTTGCCCGCATGGCCTTGTTGCTTGCCGGCCTTCCAACCAGCGTGCCGGGCGTGACCCTCAATCGGCTCTGCGCTTCAGGGCTGGAAGCGGTCGGAACCGCGGCGCGTGCAATCCGCGCGGGCGAAGTGGAGTTTGCCGTTGCCGGCGGCGTCGAATCGATGACACGTGCGCCCTTCGTGCAAGGCAAGGCGCCCGAAGCTTTTTCGCGCACGGCTGAAGTCTACGACACTACCATCGGCTGGCGCTTCGTGAACCCATTAATGAAGCAGCAATACGGCATCGATTCCATGCCGGAAACCGGCGAGAACGTGGCCGAGGAATTTCAGGTCAGCCGCGCCGACCAGGATGCTTTTGCGCTGCGTTCGCAGCAACGCGCCGGCAAGGCAATTGCCTCGGGATATTTCACCAGGGAGATCGTCGCGGTCGAGGTACCGGGCGGCAAGGCGGGTCCGGTAAAGGTCGATAAAGACGAGCACCCCCGCCCCGACACCACGCTCGAGCAGCTCGCCAAACTCAAGACCCCGTTCCGCAATCCGGGCACGGTCACTGCAGGAAACGCTTCCGGCGTCAACGACGGCGCTGCTGCCATGATCGTTGCATCGGAAGCTGCTGTGAAAGCGCATGGCCTAAAACCGCGCGCGCGTATTGTCGGAATGGCTTCGGCGGCCGTGCCGCCTCGCATCATGGGTATTGGCCCGGTGCCTGCCACGCAAAAACTGATGGCGCGCCTCCAGCACAAAATTGGCGACTATGATTTGATCGAGATCAATGAAGCGTTCGCCTCGCAATCGCTAGCCTGCCTGCGGCAGCTGGGGCTTGCCGATGATGCCGAGCACGTCAATCCGCACGGCGGTGCGATCGCGCTTGGACATCCACTGGGCATGTCGGGTGCGCGCCTTGCGCTGACCGCTGCCCACGGTTTGGAGGAAAGCGGCGGCAAGCGGGCGCTTGCCACTATGTGTGTTGGGGTTGGTCAGGGTGTATCACTCGCACTCGAACGAGTTTCATAGGAACAAATAGAATGACCCTCGTATTTCCGAAAGAGAGCTTAAACGTTTTTCCCAGGCATCTCACTCCCGATTATCGCAGCACGGTGAGACGCTCGCCATCGAAGCCGCTCATTGTCGTGCCGCATACACTGTCGGAGCTGACCGGCCCGGTTTACGGCCATGATGCCGTGCAAGAAAGCGATGCCGATCTCACGAGGCAGCACAAAGGTGAGCCGTTGGGGGAACGGATCATCGTGCACGGCCATGTCCTTGACGAGGACAAGCGTCCCATCCCCGATACTTTGGTGGAGATCTGGCAGGCGAACGCTTGCGGACGCTATGTGCACAATGTCGACCAACATCCGGCGCCACTCGATCCGAACTTCACCGGAGCGGGGCGGACTGTCACCGACAAAAAAGGCTATTACCGGTTCATCACAGTAAAGCCAGGTGCCTATCCTTGGGGCAATCACCACAACGCATGGCGGCCGAACCATATTCACTTTTCGGTCTTCGGCCACTCTTTCCTGTCGCGGCTGGTGACGCAGATGTATTTCCCGGGTGATCCGCTTTTCCCATTCGACCCGATCTTCAACTCGGTGACCGACGAAAAAGCGCGCCAGCGTATGATCTCGAACTTCGACCTGGAGAACACGATACCCGATTGGGCGCTATGCTTCCGCTTTGATATTGTGCTGCGCGGACGCGAAGCCACGCCCCAAGACACGGATAAACATTAAATGTCCGAGATCACGCCCTCACAAACCGTTGGCCCATTCTTCGCGTACGGCCTGGCGCCGCACAGCCGTTGCGACTGGAAACCAAACGGCAACTACGATTGGAAGGAAACCGCGGGCGCTAATCTCCAGACGCCGGATGCCTCAGGCACGAAGATTCGAGTCGAAGGTTGCGTGCTCGACGGCGACGGGATGCCGATTAACGATGCCATGGTCGAGATCTGGCAGGCGGATGCGCA
>Ga0066388_100000764_pt1 | contig 16311 bp, 15 predicted proteins | sample PanSoiMetaGPlot6_FD_64539 | JGI IMG/M metagenome (GOLD analysis project Ga0066388, IMG submission 64539) | Tropical forest soil microbial communities from Panama analyzed to predict greenhouse gas emissions - Panama Soil - Plot 6 (Hybrid Assembly) | ecosystem: Environmental > Terrestrial >... | reverse complement strand
GGAACTGGACGAATTCCATATCCATGAGGTCGGCTCCGGCGTGATAGGCGAGCGAGTGGCCGTCTCCGGTGCCTTCCCAGCTGTTGCTCGTAATCTTGTAGGCCCGACCCACACCTCCCGTCGCCAAGATGACGGCCTTGGCGGGAAAGACGCGGAAGCGGCCCCGCTCCCGCTCGTAGCCGAAGGCGCCCACCACACGGTCTCCGTCCTTTAAAAGGGCGAGGATGGTGACTTCCATATGAACTTCGATTCCCTTGTGGATTCCATGATCCTGGAGGGTGCGGATCATCTCAAGGCCGGTGCGGTCTCCCACGTGGGCAAGCCGGGGATATTTGTGGCCGCCGAAATTCCGCTGTAAGATGCGCCCATCGGCGGTGCGGTCGAAGACGGCTCCCCAGGCCTCCAGCTCGCGGACCCGGTCAGGGGCCTCCTTCGCGTGGAGCTCCGCCATGCGCCAGTTGTTGACGTACTGGCCGCCCCGCATCGTGTCGGCGAAGTGGACCTTCCAGTTATCTCTCTCATCGACGTTCGAGAGGGCGGCCGCCATCCCGCCCTCGGCCATCACGGTATGGGCCTTGCCCAGGAGGGATTTGCAGACCAGGCCCACGGAGACACCTTGAGCCGAGGCCTCGATGGCGGCACGGAGCCCGGCCCCACCGGCCCCGATCACGAGGACGTCATATTTGTGGGTGGGGTGTTCCGCCGTCAAAAGATCCTCCAGTCATGCCAAAGGCCCATGGAACAGAGCCGGATGTATATGTCGGAAAATCCTACCCAAAAAAGGCTTACCCAAGCGAAAAACATATGCCGGCGGTTCAAACGGCTCACGCAAGAGTAGGCAAAATAACAGGAAGCAGACTTGGAGATCTCGTCCTTTCCCCCGCCGATCAAATGACGAAAGGAATGGCAGCCGAAGGCATAGGCGGAGAGCAAATAGACATTGACCGCAAGCACCAAGGTTCCGACTCCGATCCCGAAGGAGACCTGACCTGTCTGGGGGTCGGTGAACCACAGGGCCTTCCAGACATCGTGGGCGAGAAAGATGATAAACAGGGCGGCCAGATAGAAAAAATAGCGATGGATGTTTTGAATGATCAAGGGAAACGAATTTTCACCCCAATAATGTTTCCGCGGCTCTCCCACGGCACAGGAAGGAGGATCCCCCCAGAAAGATTTGTAGTAGGCCCCCCGGTAGTAATAACAGGTGAACCGGAAGCCGCCGGGGGCCCAGAGGATCAGCAAGGCCGGCGAGAAGGGCAGAAACGCGGGCCACCAACCGGGCTTGGGCCCGAAAAAGCTATGGGGGGAGTCACCGAAAATCTCGGGGGAGTAGAAGGGCGAAAGATAGGGCCCGAAGGTATAATGATTCCCCTGAAAGGCCGCCCAAGTGGAATAGATGATGAAAGCGCCGAACCCCAGGCTCACGGCGAGGGGTTGGAGCCACCACGCATCGGAGCGGGCGGTCTGACCGAATCGACTTCGCGTTAATGAGGCTTCTGTTTGTGCCACTGCTTTCCTCTATATTTCACGCTTCCGATCATTTCAAGAAAATGCAGGGGAATGGTCCTCTAAAGAGGACAATGCCCCGATGCGGTTTATCATTTGACAAACCGAGGCCCTAGCCGTCAAGCCATCTTTCTTGATCCTATCGATTGCGAAATTTCTTTAAGATTATATCGGAGACGTGGAGCCGATGGAGATTCGAATGCTACTTAAGAAGCCTCGTGGCAGCCAAACAATCGGTTGGACGCGTACTCGGTGTTGCCGGTGTTCGTTACTGAATAAAAGCCGCGGTGCCGCGCCCAAACCCGAAAAGCTCATCGTATCCAGGCAGGCCGATGTCCACGAGAAGAAGATCGGATAGCAGGGCTTCGGCTACCTGATTGATCTTTGGATCCCGGCCCTGCGACCTCTCGTTCGAAAGCCAGAGTGCGGCCAATCCCGAGGCATGGGGGGTTGAACCGCTCGTGCCGCTGAAAAACGTGTAGCCAGTGGTGAATGGTGGGAAATTTGCCCCTGGCGCTTTGAAATCTTTCCGCGTGGTGGTTGGGATCTGATCCCACAATTGGCATGGAATGTTCAAGAAGCCGGTTGGAAGGGTCGAGGAGTTGACCCTACAATTTGTCCTCGGATAAGAACAACCGTCTGTGGAATTTCCACTCGGCATGACCAGATAATTGGACTCGAAGCCGTAGTTTGAATAGTTCGTAAGATTGTCGATAAAGTCATTGCCGAGAATGCCGTCTAAGGCCCCACCGCAAGGGGCGACCGCGCCGACGATAGTCACATGCGGCGCATGCGCGGCGGGCCAAATCAAGGTATCTTCTAACGATACATTCTTCCCGTCATTCCCCGCGGCAGCGATGAGGAGGGTGCCACGCTTAAATACCGTTATACTCATGCGCTGCAATATCTTGTGCATATCACGACAGTCACTTGGGTCACTTGGTGTGTTTTCACAGAACACGATGTGGCTAGCATTGATGATGTCTGCTCTGTGAGGATTGGATGGATCGGATGCAAGATCATAAGCCTTTACAAGCCTGGACGTAGGAAAGGAGCCACCATTAGAAGGACCGACCTTATAATTTGCGATCTTAGCATCAGGAGCGATGCCGCATACCCCTATACCGTTGTCGCAAAGGGCGGCGATGATGCCGGCGATGGGGGTTCCATGAGCGAACTGGTTAGGGAGCAGGATCCTTTTGTCCTCACAGGGATCCTCAAAACCGGTGCTGCTGCCGTCCGGCAGGACGCAGAGGTGCTGTATCGTGTCGCAGCTCGCCCTTAAGCTCCCATCGGAGTTGGTGAGCTTGGTGCAGTCAGAATTCTGCGAACAGTTGAGGGGACCAAGGGGCACGAAAGATATGTTTGTGATGGAGGGGGCGAGGTCTGGATGCTGTAGCGGCCCGCAATTGATTCCATAATCGACCACCGCGACAGTGACTCCGCTTCCCGTGATGCCGCGGTTATGCGCCTCGGGAATACCCATCGCCAGGTGAGGCCACTGAGCAAAGAAAAACATGTCGTTCGGGAGAACGCCGGACGCGGCGGCCTGATCCTCCATTTGAGCCATCTGGGCCTCAGCCTCGTCCAAGGCCGCCTCCTCCTCCGCCGTCGGCTCAGCCTCGGGGTTCTTCACATCGATGTCAGTCGCCGCCAGCTCAACGGACCAATCTTGTTTGACCAGGGTTAGAAAATTCGGATTGTTCGACTTGACGATAGCGAGGCCCATGCTCGGAATTTGATCGATCCAGACGCCGCCGGCCGCGGAAATCGCCGCCGGGTTGGGCAGAGCGCTTCCATAGCCGGCAACTAAGTATTGGCGTTCCTGTGAACTGGTCAATGCACTGGCTTTACGGGGCCCGGCGATGGCAAGGGATGCGATCAACATTATTGCCAGACAAAAAATGGAAATTGTTTTTATTTTTAACATATTTTCCCATCCCCGCAGCTTGAGAAATAATAGAGGGGTTAATATCCAACCGTGCGGGGTGCTTTTTTTATATTTGGAGTTCATAAAATTCCTCTTTCCCGAATTTAACGGCGCGGAGTTACCTCGCGGTCGGTGCGACTCCGTCGGATGAAATTCACCAAAATAAAAACCCACCTTCACGACGCAAAGTCCCTCTAATGAGAAGTAGAAGAAGTCTTTTTTTTGGGTCTTCGCTTGATCGAGCGTTCTTCTCTTTTGGAAAAATTATACACCCTGTTTTTGAGGGGAACTCGGAGTGTTTAAGGAGGTGTCAAAAGTAGTTAGAAAAAGTAAGGGGGTGTGCCGGCTTTGCTTCCCGTAGAGAAATCCAGCGAAGCCTTGAACCGTGTGGATTTGCCGGGGGAGTGCGAGAGTTAAATGGTAATGAAAAAATAAAAAAGTGATTGACAGGGGTGGTGAAAGTATAACCAACCACACGATGCGGGCCGATCGCGAGGAATCGCGGGCGCTGTTGTGGGAGGGAGGGATTCGGGTCACCGCTCCGAGCAATAATTCATGCCCCCGTTCAGGAAGCATTCCGCCGGGCTCCAGAGGCGTCCCTCCGCGGGGGTGGAAAGAAGAGTGTTCAAGCTTTGAAGGTCCGCCCGAGTCACTGACGGCAGTCCGTAGAGTCGAGCCAATTCATTGGAGGTATCAATGAAGCCTTGCGTGACTCGCTCCTGTTCGGGAATAGGATGACTCTGAGTCAGACGATAGCGGGCATCCTCGCGGAGAACATGGATTTGATGGGCCCGAGACAGGTTGATTCCTGAAAGGCTTGAGACCCCCAGCTCTCTTCTCAAGAATTCCCAGGCACGGCGATCAGGATGATCGGCGGCGAGGTATCCGATCCGATCGAGCCTATAAGAGTGGTTATTGATTCGAATGGAATCCGATCGATCCAAGATGCCGTTGGGGGTATTGTTGGGACCTCGGTCGTCGATGTCGATTCGATTTCCGTTGGGAAGATAGAAGGTTCGAACATCCATAAGCTCTCCTTCTGATGACAAAAAGTCGTCTCGCCTCTTTTTTATTTCTCTCTGCAAATTGAGTTTATGCTGTCGTCGTCGAGGGGGTGCTGATCGGGGCGTAGGGGTCGTCCTCGCGCCGGGCTTCGAGAGACCGTCTTAAGAAATCGGCGGTGCCGGGGATGTTCCATTCCACGAGTCCCTCCGGACCGCATTCATTTCTATCGCCGTTCCCCCAATCGATGTTTTGAGGCTCGGACATGACCGAATCGACCATCGCCTGAACCACGTCTTTGGGAACGAAGTTATTCAGCATTTGAATGGCTTTCCCTTCGTCCTTGCCGGCGGTACGATAAATGGCCGTCACTACCCGCATGACGCAGACCCAGCGCTGGTTTCCTTCAAGGTGGGACAGGTGGGTCTTAAAATCGTTCCAATTGCCCGTCTGAAGGGCCGATAAAAACTTCTCTCCCAACTCGATTCCCTTGTGCCACCAGTGCCCTTGCGTCTCGCGAAACCGGCCGGCGTGAGTGAATTGAACCATCTCTTGGTACAGGGTCTCTCTTGCCTTGTGAGTGGCCTCTTGGGCCGCTTCAACCGTGGCCTCGATCTCTTTGTTCAACAGGGCGGGAAGATTGGAAAGCTCTTCGCGGGCCTTCTCCAGATCGGTCGCGGCGCCCAAGGCATCGGCACGGTCATTGAATTTTTGGATGAATGATTGCTTTTCCGTGTCGCTCAAACCTTCGACGGCTTGAACGGTTTCTTCGAAGTCGCTCTTGGCTTGACTGATTTCGGTGAGGAACTCCTGTTTCTCCTCGGCGCTCGGTGCCTCAGGCTGCGTCGACCCGGTCTCTTCGGCGGCGGTGGTTTGGGTGCCAGATGCGGTCTCCACCCCCTCGTCGCCCTGCGGAGAGGTTCGGAGGGCGGGCGCCTCTTCTTCCAGCGGCTCTTCTTCCCAACCGGCGAACTCTTCTTCGAGCAAGAAATCCAGATCTTCCAAACCCGCCTCGGGAGAAGAACCCCGGCCCCGACCCAGGTTATCGAGCCCCCGGGTGGCCCGGTAATCTTGTCCGTCATAGAGGGAGGTCGGTGGAGGAGGAGGAGGCGGGACGGGGGCGGTCATTTCCCGGCTCTCGGTTTCTAAGAGGGCCACATTCGATTTGGTCACGCTGGAATTGATTGAGGACATTGATGACTCCTTCAAAATTTATACGTCGTCTTCCTAAGACTTATATAAGCAATGAAGGTGCCAATATTTTTATTTATTTAACTTATTAATATTATTAACTTTTATTAATTAATCTGATTTTGAACATCTCAGGTGAGAATAAATAAAATATAAAATTCTAATTTTAATACCATATCGTATTTATTTAATAAAATACGATGGGAAACTTCTTAAGCCTTGAATTTGCTTCGCGATTGTCTTAAAAAAGGCCCTCCATATGAACAAGGTCTATATTCTCATGTTCTTCGCGGTGATCCTTGCCGCGGTCGGAGATATCTTTCTAAGCCTGGGGATGAAACAGGTGGGCGCCATTGAGGTGCAAGGGTTGGGACAGGCCCTTCAGGTCGGTCTCAAGGTCGTGAAGAATACATGGATCTTGCTCGGCACCCTAACCCTTCTCGTTTTTTTCATCCTTTATCTGACGGCCCTCTCCCATGGGGATCTCTCCCTCGTCATGCCCCTGTCGGCGGCGAGCTATATCCTGGTGGCGATCCTGGCCAAGGCCTTCTTAGGAGAGGAGATCTCCCTTCAAAGAATGGGGGGAATTTTACTGGTGGCCTTTGGGGTGGCCCTGGTTTCTACCTCATAAGGCCCTGATTTATAAAGATATTGGTATTTTTCTGGGCGAAAAAACAACTTTCCTCAAGCATTTTGACGAGATATGAAGTAGGAGGATTCGGGAATGAGCGCGGAAAAAGCAGGAATTCATTGGAAGCCCGGCGAGACGATCCATGACGGCGAGTGGGAATCCCTGATCCGAAGAGATTCACCTGGCGTGGCCCCGAAAGCCGCGGCCCCTTCGGGGGTGGTGGATCCGGGAGCGGCCTCAGCCTTCTCACCCGAGCCTCCACCCGCCGCGCCGCAAAATCCGCGGACGGTAAACCGACTCTTCCGGCCCAACTAAATTTTGACAAAAGCGTTCTTTGATCCATTCTCAATGCCAAGGGGCTTAAGGTGACTTAAGCCCCTTTTCTTTTCCTCACCCAACATCGTAGGGGCGATGCAGTGCCTCGGCCGCCTTCCATGCGTTGACGAAGCAGACCGAGGATCGCTATAAGCGGTCCTATGGCCTCCCCCAAAACCGGATATGAGATCGTGAGAAACGGGGCGGGTTTTCTTGCCCTTTCCCAATCGGTCCTTCGGTTTCAGGGCTCCGACCTCGTGGAGTTTCTGCAGGGCAGCTTGACCAACGACGTCAAAACTTTAAATCCCGAGAAGGGCCTTAAGGCCTGCCACTTAGATGTGAAGGGCCGCTTGCTCGCGACCTTGACGCTCTTTCAAGGGAGGCAAGGGATCTGGGCCTTCACCTCCGCAAGGGAGACCGACAGCCTGAAACAGGGAATCAAGAACACCCTTTTTTTAAGCCAATCGGAGCTCGAAGATTTGAGCGGGCAATTCGTCTGGATCTTTTTCATCGGGGCCAGGGCGGGAGACCTTATCTCCAAGGTCTTCGGCCTTAAGACCGAGCTTGGGCCCCTCGCCCATCGAAGCACGACCACCTTCGGGTTTGAGGGAGAGCTCCTCCGTGATCCGGACTGGGAATACCCGGCCTATCTCTGGCTCGTTCCCCGATCGAAGCAAGACCCGGCCTTCGCGGCGCTTAAAAAAGAGCCCTTCGACTTTCCCGTCGATGAGTTAAGTCCCGAGGTCTACGAGATTCTTCGGGTCGAATCGGGGATCGCCGCCTTCGGCGTCGACACCAACGAAAAGACCCTGCCGCCCGAGGCGAATCTGGACGAAGGCTACATCAGCTACACGAAAGGATGTTACGTGGGTCAGGAGGTCATCGCGCGCATCAAGCATTTGGGCCACGTGAACAAGCGTCTGGCGAAGCTGAAGCTCGATGTCTCGGAGCCCTTGAGCCCGGGACTTCCCGTGCTCTCCGACGAAAAAGAGGTGGGAACCTTGACCAGCTCGGTCTATTCTCCCCGATGGAATTCGGTCCTGGGGCTTTCGATTATGCGCCTGGAGGCGTCGGAGTCGGGAAAAAAGGTGAAGGTGAAGGCGGGGGACCGGGAAATTTCGGGAGTTGTGATTTAAAAATGAAGATCGAAGAGGCCTACCAATTCTGCGAGCGCATGGCCAAGAGCCATTACGAAAATTTCCCCGTGGGCTCGCTCATGATCCCCAAGGAAAAGCGCCCCTACGTCTGGTCGATCTACGCCTTCGCCCGGACCGCCGACGACTTCGCCGACGAGAACTATCCGTCACGAAAAGATTTTTCCGACGATGCGACCTGGCGCGAGGCGATTCGAAACGGCGAGGCCGGGCGCCTTGAAAAATTGGAGGAGTGGGGATCGGAGCTGGCCGCGTGCTACGAAGGCACGCCGACCCATCCGATTTTTTTGGCCCTCTCCAAGACCATCGACGATCTGAAGATCCCCCAGCGGCTCCTCTCCGATCTTTTGAGCGCCTTCCGCATGGACGTGACCACCCGCCGCCACGCCGACTGGGACTCGGTGCTTCACTATTGCCGCCACTCGGCCGATCCGGTGGGCCGGCTCGTCCTCTGGACCTTCGGTTACCGCGACGAGGAGCTTTTTTCACTCTCCGACGCCATCTGCACGGGGCTTCAGCTGGCCAATTTTTGGCAGGACATCGCGGTGGACCGTGACAAGGACCGCATCTACATCCCCCAAAGCGTCTTTGAAAGGCGGGGGTCGTCTCCCGAGGCCCTCTTCGATCCTTCCGCCCGATTTCCCGAAGGCGAGATCCTCCAAGATCTTTTTTCTTTCACCGTTCCTTTCTTTCAGAAAGGCGCCCCCCTTCCCTCGAAAGTCACGGGCCGCTTGGGCTGGGAGCTCAAGCTCACCTGGCTGGGCGGGATGAAGATCCTGCGGGCCGCCTGCGGCCGGGGACGCGGAGGGTTTCAAGAACGCCCCGCTTTGACAACGTGGGACAAATTCACGATCTTATGCCGATCGTTTTTTGGGTACGGCCGCGCGACGGCCGCCGCCTTCCGAGGTGTGGCATGAACCCTACCTTGCCGGTGAAAAATCGAAATGTTGAACCTTCCACCCGGAAGATCGCCCATGAGAGCCGGTCGAATTTTCGCCGCTCGTTTTTCTTCCTTCCGAAGGACGAACGGCGGGGCATCGAGGCCGTCTACGCCTTCTGCCGGCTGGTGGACGACGCGGTGGACGAGTCGGCCTCCCCCGCCGAGGCGGAGCAAAAGCTCTCCCTTTGGCGGGAGGAATTGGATCTTGCCTATGTGGGTGATCCCGACCCCGCCATCATGCGGGAGATCGCCTGGGCCGCCCGGCGCTTTTCGATCCCGAAGTCCCTCTTCGAGGAGATCTTGAAGGGTGTGGAGATGGATCTCCACGACAACCGCTTCGAGGATTTCCAAGCCCTTTGCGACTACACCTACGGGGTCGCCTCGGTGGTGGGGCTCGTCTGCATGAAGATCTTCGGGGTCGACGGAGAGAAGGCCGAAGAGGCGGCGATCCTCTTAGGACGGGCCCTGCAGCTTACGAATATCCTGCGCGATTTGAAGAGCGACGCCGTCCGGGGGCGCATTTACCTTCCCTTGAAAGACTTGAGGGTCTTTTCCGTGACGGAAGATGAGCTCTTGAAGGGCAAGGCGGGGCCCCACATGGACTCCCTCCTCTATTACGAGATCGGCCAGGTGGAGGCCATCTACGCCCAGGCCTTTCGCCTCATGAAAGACCTTCCGCGAAGGCCACTGCTCGCCGCCTGGATCATGGGGAGGGTCTATTACCGCATCCTGCAGGCGATCAAAAAAAATCCCCGTCGGGTGCTTCGGGAAAAGATCCAGCTCTCCAAGCCGAGCAAGCTTAAGATTATCTTGAAGGAGTGGGTGAAGAGCCGCTTCTAAAGACACCTCTCATTTCAACCCTCTCCCTCGAGGGAGAGGGTGCCCGAAGGGCGGGTGAGGGGGCCGCAGGAAAATTATGTCTGACGTCATCATCATAGGCGGCGGCTTCGCCGGTCTCTCCGCGGCCGTCGCCCTGGCAGATCGGGGCCTCAAGGTCTCCCTCTTCGAACGCCGCCCCCTCTTGGGGGGCCGCGCCTATTCGGTCAAGGACCAGACCACCGGCGACATCATCGACAATGGCCAACACATCTTAATGGGCTGCTACCATCACACGCGCCGTTTTTTAGAGAAGATCGGGACCCTTCCCCTGCTTCAATTTCAAAACCGCATGCGCGTGGACTTCGCCGACGCGAACGGAAACCCCTATCGCCTGGAATGCCCCGACCTGCCCGCCCCCCTGCACCTTCTCGTTGGGCTGATCCGCTTGAAGAGCCTTTCCCTCAAGGAAAAAATCTCGCTCATCCGCATGATGGGAAAGGTTAAGCGCATGGGCGAAGACGAATTGAACCGGCTCGACCATCTCTCCGCCCTTCAATGGCTCACCCTCCTCGGCCAGACACGGGAGAGCATTCAAAATTTTTGGGAGCCCTTGATCGTGGGAACGATCAACGAACGGCCTGACCTTTCTTCCGCCAAGCTCCTGGCGGTCGTTCTTCGTGAGGCCTTGCTGAAGACGAAAGAGGAGGCCCGCATGGCCCTTTCCACGGTGGGCCTGTCGGAGCTTTACACCGAGGCGGCCCGGCGTTTCGTGGAGGAGCGGGGAGGCTCCGTCCACTTAAGGAAAGGCCTTTCCAAAATTGAAAGCGACCGAGAGCGGGTGACCCGCGTCTTTTTGGAGGACGGATCGGAGCGAAGCTCCCGATTCTACTTAAGCTCGATCCCTCCGGACGCCTTGGCTCCTCTGCTCAACGGAAATTCGGCCTCGGTTTTTTCAAACCTCGACGCTTTTCAATTTTCCCCCATTCTCTCCATCAATCTCTGGTTCGACCGCCCGATCCTGGACGAGCGTTTCGTCGGCCTTTTGAACTCCCCCATCCACTGGGTCTTCAACAAGGGGGCGATCTTAAGCGGTTCGAAAAATTACGTCTCCCTCGTCGTGAGCGCCGCCTACGATTTGAAGGACAAGACCCAGGACGAGCTGACCGACTTAAGCCTGAAGGCCCTCCACGAGGCCATCCCCGCCTCGAGGACGGCGGCGCTCAGACACTGCCGCATCTTAAAGGAGCTCAAGGCGACCCCCTCGCTCGGCCCCGGCAGCGATGCCCTTCGGCCCCCGGCGAAGACCTCGCTCGAAAATTTCTTTTTAGCCGGCGACTGGACCGCCACGGGCCTCCCCGCGACGATTGAAGGCGCCGTGAAGAGCGGGCATGCCGCGGCGGAATTGATATTAGAAAAGTGCAAATAAGGAGGCTTCGTGACAAACCCACAAAAACTCGAAAACGTCACTGTGGATCTCAAGGCCAACGTCTATTTCGACGGCAAGGTGGTGAGCCACACGGTGTGGGAAAAAAGCGGCGAGAAGAAGACGGTGGGACTCATCTACCCCGGCTCCTACGTATTCAATACGGCAAAACCGGAACTCATGCGGATTACCTTCGGGTCCTGCAAGGTGCGCATCGCCGACGAGAAAGAATGGAAAAGTTACGGGGCCGGTACCGAGTTCAAGGTCGCGGGGGAGTCCCGTTTCGAGATCGCGGTGGAATCGGGCCTCGCCGAATACTTGTGCGTCTTTCTGGGCTAAGGGTCGCAACTTTCAGGATTTTCGAACGATAAGACCTTCGGGAGATTTGAAGGAGGAGATCATGGGCGACAAGATCCAAAAGGTCACCAATAGTTGCGGCGAGACCATCGAGGTCGGCCACCGCTACATCATCAACAATGTGGCGCCTGAGAATGCCTGCAGCCAACGCGAGTCCGGCAGCCAAGTCAAGGTTGTTGAAATCAGAAACATGGGCGGCATAATGATGGCGAGGCTGGAAGCGCCTAAAGACTTAAAACCCAACGAAATCTATCTTTCCTGGATCGTCGTGGACCGCCTTTACACCCAGGCGCTGGTCTCCTCGACCTTTCGGCCCCTCGAGAGTTACACGTCCCGAATTCGATTCGCCTGATCCCTTCAGGATTTCAAATAAGAATCCCAATCATCCGGAATCGAGGACTTAACCCGCACCTTTTTCAAGGTCTTCGGATGGCGAAAGCTTAAAGATGAGGCGTGGAGCAGGATGCGCTCCAATCCGGGAACGGCCGCACTGTCCCCCCCGTAGAGAATATCCCCCACGATGGGGTGCCCTTCCTGGGCAAGGTGGACGCGGATCTGATGCCGCACGCCGGTGGGAATTCGCACCTTGAGGAGGCTGCGATCGCCCCCCCTCTTCTCAACCTCGAAGAAGGTCACCGCCTCACGGCCTGAAATCATTTGGGGGGGATTTTTTACAACAATCATCCTCCTTTTACTTTTCGGATGATGGGCGATGGGAAGATCCACCCTCCCTCCCTGTTTCACCTTACCCACCACGACCGCTGCGTATTCCTTCTCCACACGTCGCTTTTCAAACTCCTCCCGGAAAAAATCGTAGGCCTCTTGGTTTCGCGCGACGATAAGAAGACCCGAGGTCTCGTTGTCTAAACGATGGACGAGGCCTCCCTCCCGAGGATCCTTCCCGATCTTTCCCACCTCGGGATAGTGGGCCAATACACCCTGAAGGAGGGTCCCCGTCTCCCCTACCCGGAGGGGATGGGTCGGAATCCCGGCCGGTTTCTCCACCACCAAAAAATCAGGGTCGACCAAGACGACAGAATGGGGAGCCCCGGGGTCGGCGGGCGGTTCTTTCAACCGAAGAATCTCTTCTTCCTTGAAGCTCAAGCGCTCCCCTCCCTTGAGGAGCCAAGATTTTTTACCGGGCCGGCCGTCGACGGATACGCGGCCCTCTAAATTTTGCCTCCAGAAGTTCCGGGAGCTCCCCGGAAATTTGGTGATCAAAAACTTATCGAGCCTTATGGGCTTATCCAGCGGAGGAACGATGAGGGTCTTCGGAAGGATCATGGCGCGGTCGGAGGAGTAAAGGAGGACGCGGCGCTTTTCGGCTGCTGATAGCCACGTTGGGGAGTGGCGAGGCGGTTCTCGATCTTCTTTTTGAGATCCGAGGCCTTGGCCTTGTCGCGTCGCGACTCGAAGGAGTATTTCTCTTCGGTGGGCATGGTCAGCAGGGCCTCGATTTCCTTAAGCGCCGGATCGTATTGCCTCTTTCCGAAATAAAATTCGGCGAGGGCGATATAGGGCATGCTGCGTTTCGGATTGATCGCCTTCGCCTTCTCCAAATTTTCCTTCGCCTTTTCGTCGCTTCCGCCCAAAAAGAATGGGACCAAGGCGTACCACTGACCCAAGGCCAGGTAGGCGTCCCCGTCGGAATAGTTGGGGTCGATTTCGATCACCTTCTCCATCTCCCGCTTAATGATGTCTTTGCTCTTGAGTCCCGTGATGATCCCGCTCACCTCGGCCTTGAGCCCCGTGAGGATACCGTAAAAAAGGTGGCCCCCGGCCTCCCCTGGCCTCAAATCGATGGCCTGCTTGGCCCAGTCGATGCCTTGAGACAAGATACGGCGCTTCTCCTCTTTATCGCTCAAGTGATGGGAAAGGTAGTAGACCACGTCGGAGGCCTTAAGACGGGCGGCGTAGTCGGCCGGTGATTTCGGAAGCTCCTGTTGATAGAGCTCGAAGGCTTTTTTCAAGGAAGCAGGGTCTTCCTTATTGTAGGAGAAGTCCGGAAGGTCTTGCCTTGGGGTTGAAGCGGAGTCCTGCGCATTCAATCCGGAACTCACGATCAAAAACAGCGCCAAAAATAGAAGGGAACCAATATTTTTCACGGAAACGAAAATCCGCGATCCTGAAACGAATCGCGGAGGGATTTTAGGGTTTGGACTCCAGCTCGATTTTTCCGGTCCCCTTACAATGGGGACATTTTTCCTTCAAGTCAAAGGTCTTGAAGATGGCCTTCGTGTATTCCTCGTGCTCATAGCCGTGGTCAGTATACCTCAGATGGGCAAGCTCATGGGCCAAGGTATCGAGGACCCGGGCGTTGGGGAGGCGGACGATCTTTTTCACCCGAAGCTTTCCCTTTTTATTCAGGCAGGTCACCTGGGTGTGGGTGCTCAAGACAATCAAGCGCTTGTCAAAGTAGATGTTGCCGAAGACCCGCATGATCTTCTTCCTATTCGGCCTAAAGGGACGAATCTGGCGGGGCAAGAGGAGCGAGGGCATCTTGCGCTTGGCCTTGACCAGGTAGGGATACATCCATTTGAGCTTTGGAGAGATTTTGGAGCGGATATAGACGGATTCCTGTGAAGTTAAACTTCTCTTCACCGGTTTTTTTCTCGCTAATTTTTTCCGGCCCGAAACGGTCATAGTGGTTTAACTTATTGATTATATTATACAATTTATGAAACCGATCCCCACTTATCCAAGGGCGTCCTCCCTTATCACCGCCCCTCTTTTCTTTTCAATACTAATTTAACAAGCCCTCCCAAGGTCAAGCAATGGACAGCTTTGAACAAGTTTAACACGCTCTAACTAGCTGATTTTACTACCCAATAAATAATAACGGAGGAAGGAGCCGTTTGGATGGGGAAGGCGTAAATTTATTTAAATACACGTTCCTTGTTTTAAAAAAAGAGGAGGCATTTTAACGAAGCGATGAAATTTTCGCGAGATTGGCCAATTGAAATAAAAACTCCAGAAATGACTTTAGCCAAGGCCCCGGACGAGGCCGACCGAGGCGCACCGAGAAGGTACGTCGCAAGGAGCGCCGAAGGGGGGCAACGCCGGATAAAGCACAAAGCGAGCACAGCAAGCCAGCTTCAAGCAGAAGCAATAGGTAAAAAACGCAAGAAATGGTTTTAGCCAAGGCGCCGACCGAGGCCGACTGAGGCGTACCTGGAAGGTACGTCGCAAGGAGTGCCGAAGGGCGGCAACGCCGGATAAAACCATTTATTGCGTTTTTTGTAGGCGCGATCGGGATCGAACCGATGACCTCTGCCATGTGAGGGCAGCGCTCTAACCAGCTGAGCTACGCGCCTGAAAACCCCTTCCAGCTACCATACCCAAGGCCGGGCCCGTCAAGCGTTCGTCGGACAAAGAAAAAGGGCGGCCTTCCCGGCCGCCCTATGAAAAGTGAATGATCTTTATATTCTTAACGTCGCCGGATCCTCCACGCGGCCAGAAGAAGGGGTGCCATTAGACCAAGAAGGAAGATCGGCGATCCTCCTCCGGCCGATAGGGTGCATCCGCCGTTGACCGAAATGTTGGGAGTCGTCGGGGGATTGTTGTCGAAGCCGCAGACCGAGCCGCAATCGGGATCGTTGCAGTCGATCAGGCCGTCGCCGTCATCGTCGACATTGTTCGTGCAACTCTCCGAGCCCGTCGAGGGCGGGTTTTCCGTATCGCGACAGGCCACGGCTCCCTTGCAGTTGGGGTCGCCGCAATCGGTGAGACCATCGCCATCGTCATCCAAGTTGTTGGCGCAGTTCTCCGACCCGGGCGGCGGCGTTCCCTGACAGGCGTCCGAACCGGCGCAGTCGGGGTCCAGGCAGTCGACTTTCAAATCGCCGTCGTCGTCCACGTTGTTGGCGCAGAGTTCGGGGGGACCTGCCGATTCATAGGCCCCGAGGTCAGGTCCAAAACCCTGAATTCTCGCCTCCCCGTCTAAATCATTCGAGGGAATGCCTGGGGCCAGGGGATCTCCCTTGTCGATGAGGGGAGAGATGTCCAGCAAGTGAAAATCATTTTGCAGGGAGTTCACGAATAAAGGATCGACGTCCAGGTTCGTCCCGGCATCCACGTTTCGGTTCGGCGTGCAGCCGGCATTCACATCGCAGGTGAAAAAGATGTCTGAAAAATCGCTGTGGGAAAGGGTAAAGTCGGAACCGACATTGTTTTTTTCAGTATCGTCGTCCACCAAGATATCGTTGCAGGAGGTGGAACAGATCACCCCTCCCGAGGCCTTGTTTCCCCAAATAATATTATTGAAGAGGGTCGCCTCCGACTGGTCGACCGCAAGGGCCACAAACGCCCCGCCGCCGTCGCCGCCCAGCACTTCATTCTCGGTAATCGTATTGTTCGTCAAGGTTATGGAACCGGGTCCCTCGACGGCCACAAAAATGCCCGCGCCACCGCCGGGTGTCGTGCCGGATGTCGTCCCAAGAAAGGACACCGCCAAAAGATTGTTGGCCATGACGTTGTTCGTGATCAAGACGCTTCCAAGAGTCGATGCGGCGAAAACTCCTCCCCCCCCTGCCCCGGCGGAATTTCTGAGAAAGAGGTTCCGGTTGACGATGACGTCTCCTAATACGGAGAAGACCGCTGCGCCGCCGGCGATGCTCTCCATCTGCGTAAAAAGCGCGCTATTGTCGAGATAGGTATTTCCCTCTAAAACGACTTGCCCTTGAACGGTGGCAGTAAAAGAACCGGCTCCTGCCGAAGTATCGCCCCCAAGGGTATTGTGGGAAAATTGGCTGTTGGTGACGAAGACGGAGCCGCCTGCCAGCGACGCGGCAAAGAGGCCGCCACCCGAGACGGGCGACGAGCCCGAGCCCGCCCCTTTATTGAATTCGAAGGCGCACCGCTCGATGCGGATATCCGCCCCAGTGGTCCCGACGAAGAGTCCGGCTCCCCCCCCTGAAGGATGGCTGCCATTGACAAAGGAGACATCTTGAAATGCGATGTCGGCATCGGAATCGGCCGCCAGCGAGGACGTGTCGACGGTAAACACCTGGCTTAAACCGTCTCCGTCCAAAATGGTTTGGCCGG
>Ga0066388_100000763_pt1 | contig 16315 bp, 16 predicted proteins | sample PanSoiMetaGPlot6_FD_64539 | JGI IMG/M metagenome (GOLD analysis project Ga0066388, IMG submission 64539) | Tropical forest soil microbial communities from Panama analyzed to predict greenhouse gas emissions - Panama Soil - Plot 6 (Hybrid Assembly) | ecosystem: Environmental > Terrestrial >... | reverse complement strand
CGTTGCGCCAGAGTTTGCCCCAGTGCGTGGTTCTGAATGGCGAGTGCGATGTAGTGGCAGAGCAGGTCGAGCGCGAAGATCTCATCTTCAGCGTACGCGGCGTCTTCTTCGTGTCGGCCGAGAGCGGCAGCGCCGACCAGTTTCCCGTTTACTTTTAAAGCAGCAATGCATTTGAAGAGTTCGGGCGCAACATTGCCATTAGCGCTCAGGTATGTGTCGTAACCAACCGACGTCAAGACCACTGGCGCCCGCGAGGATTGCAGCGCATGAACGTGCTTGGGAAGCAGCGGAATGATGGCCGGCTCTGGCATGAGCGTGAAGCCAGCCGAGGCAACAGAGGTCAGCATTGTCGGCTTGCTGCTGAAGGCGAACACTACTGCTTCGCGGGCACCGCTGGCCTGCATGATTCCGGAAACCATGGCTTGTGCGGTTTGGGAAAAGTCGCGCTCCGCCGTCATCTGCGGACCGAGATCGGCCAGAGATTCGACAGTTTTCAGCAGACGACGAAAGTTATTTTTCTGCACTGTCACTTTAAAGGTGTGAGCAGAAACGTACGCAGAAAAAAGGGTAACACGCGTAAAGACCCGGGCTGCGACTCGCATTGTTGGTTACTTTGGTGCGGAGAAACTCTGCTAGAAATGCGATCGGAGATCGAAGAAAGAGTTCACAACCAGCAGACGCCTGGGCGGCTGTGCGGTGGCGAGTTCTTCATGCTCCAGGACCCAAGTATCACCGTGCGGAATAAAAACGGCATTTAGTCCGGCGGCAAGAGCGGGATTGACATCCGAGCGCGGACTGTTACCGATCATCCAGGTGCCATCGGGAGGAAGGGCGTATTTGGAAGCGATGTTGGTGTAAAGATCTACATTCTTCTCGGCGACAATTTCGATGGCAGCGAAATAATCTTTCAGGCCAGAACGCTCGACTTTTCCTGACTGCTCCGCAAAGGCGCCCTTAGTCACCAGAATCAGACGGTGACGCTCGGCTAGATACGCGAGCGTTTCCGGGACGCGCGGAAGAAATTCGATTGGGTGCCCAGCGATGGTGTGGGCGAAGCCGTTTATGGTTTTGTGAAGCTCGGGCGTGATCGGTTCGACGGCGAGACGCTCGAAGGTGCGAACCAGTGCATGGGCAAAGCTGTGCAGGCCGTAACCGTGCGTGACGATACACTCGCGCTCCACATCGTCCAGAACTTCACGAATCTGCTCAGGAGAGTATTCCTGATGATTGAGGAAAGAAATGAAGCTGGCGATGACGCGCTCGAAGTAGATGTTGTTTTCCCAGAGCGTGTCGTCTGCATCAATCAGCAGAGTTTGAGCGCCGTTGGAGTCGGAGAGAGTCATTGAGAAATATGATAGCGGGAAAGTGAGCCGGGGACGACGCCCGGCCTCCAACGGGTAGTTACTCGACGAAATCCAGCCTGGCGGCATGAGGGATGATGCCGGCCTTGTGCCCCATATCGAGCAGGCGGCGAATGGCTTCGCGGCCTTCCATGCCGTAATCAAGCGTGCGCTCATTCACGTACATGCCGACGAATTTGTCGGCAAGCTGAGGATCGAGGTCGCGGGCGAACTGCATGGAGTAGGCGAGCGCTTCGTCGCGATGATCGAGCGCGTACTGAATGCTCTGGCGAAGAGCACTGGCGCATGTGCTCATCAACTCCGGGCCGAGAGAACGACGAATGGCGTTTCCGCCCAAAGGAAGCGGCAAGCCGGTTACACGGAACCACCATTTGCCGAGGTCGACAACGCGCTGCAGGCCCGATTTCGAATAAGTCAGCTGACCTTCGTGGATGATCAGCCCGGCTTCGTGCTTGCCTTCGAGCACCTGGTGAATGATCTGATCGAAGGGAACCACGGCGGTTTCAATTCCGGGCGCGAAAAGCTGAAGGGCGAGATAGGCGGTGGTCAGCCTGCCGGGAACGGCGATTCGCTTCTGGCGAATTTCGCTTTCCGAAAACGGCTGTGGCGAAACGATCATGGGGCCGTAGCCTTCGCCAACGCTGCCGCCGCTGGGCAGCAACGCGTAATGATCCTGGAGATACGGATACGCGTGGAACGAAATCGCGGTGACGTCGTAACTCCCACCTTCCATGGCCTTGCGATTCAGGGTCTCGATGTCGGATAGAGAGTGAGTAAAACGCAGGCCGGGCACCCGAACTTTATTTGTCGCGAGACCGTAGAACATGAATGCATCGTCGGAGTCGGGGCTGTGAGCGATAGTGACTTCCCGAGTATCAGCTTGCGTGGGTGGATCCTTTAAAACAGCACTATTGCTTAAAGTCATACATCAATCCTTCGGCCTAGCTGCCATGCGGATGCGATTCCCGCCGCCAGCATGACTTTGACTACCTCAGCGAAGAAGAACCAGTACAGGCCCCAACGAAAAGCGAGCGCGACGGAATGGGTAAGGACGAAGAGCCAGGAAAGGCCGCCGACGAACAGGAGGACCTCAGCGACGATAGAGGCGCTTAGGGCGCGAAAGAACGTGCTGTTTTGTGCGCGCCGGGCGAGGACGCCTGGCCTCCACTGTTCAAACAGGAAGCCGGCGAGCCACGCGACAAAAGGGTAGGCGAACAGGAAGCCTCCAGTTGGACCAAGAAGCTGCGCGATTCCACCAGGACCGGGAGTGAACACAGGAAGCCCGGCAGCGCCCTCCATCAAATACAGGCACAAAGCGGCAAAACCGGCGCGGCTGCCTAGAAGCAAACCGACCAATACGACAGCAAGGTTCTGAAGTGTTAAAGGCACGGGCGTGAACGGCAGCGGCACGCTGATTCGAGCGCACAACGCAACAAAAAGGCTGGTGCTAACGACGAGAGTGCCCTGCACGGCCCACGACGTGCCACGGTGGTTGACTTCAAGGGCTTTGGCCATGAGTTTGGGCATGTGCTCTCCGAGACCGAAGATCGATTTTACAGGGAAACGTTTTTATGGGGAATCGTGGCCGGCGGTTTTGGTGGATGAACTATTCATCTGACGGCGCACATAAAAATAAAGCGAGAGCAGGGCCCAGGCGACCGCGCCGGCGCTGCAGGCCAGAATCAGGAACCACCAGATCATTCGCACAAGGAAAGGATATCAGAGGTCGCAAAGCGGATACGGAATGGGTCGATTCAGGTATGCCACCCGCTCGGAATGACCCTGTTATTTGCCGGCGATGGCGTGTTCGACATCGTCGGCGGTGTGGGGAAGAGCGCCGCTCAAATTTACGAGTTTGCCGTCTTTATCGACATAAAAAGTGTCTTCGATGCGCACGCCTAATTTTTCTTCCGGAATGTAGATGCCGGGCTCGATGGTGAAGACCACACCCGGTCCGACGGGCACCTCGTAGTCACCTTCGTCGTGGACATTCAGTCCGACGTAATGGCTCAGGCCATGGATGAAGTACTGGCCGAGCGGCTGGCCATGCATGTCTTTGCCGTGGGTGTTGATGTAGTTGTAAGCGACGTCGTAGAGGTTGTCTGCCTGCTTGCGGAGCAGGTGCGATTTGCCGGACTGGAAGGCGGCGATGGCGGCCTGTTGTGCACCCAGAACAATGTCGTAGATCTCACGTTGCCGCGCACTGAATTGGCCGGAGACTGGCAGCGTTCGCGTGATGTCGGTGGCATACAGCGCGTACTCGCCGCCGGCATCGATAACCACGACTTCGCCCGCCGGTGCGGTCCTTGAATCGTCGGAGTAATGCAGCACCGTCGAGTTGATTCCCGATCCAACGATCGGCGCATACGCCGGACGCTCGCATCCGCGTTTTCCCCATTCGTATTGCAACAGCGCGGACAGCTCGCGTTCCGTGATGCCGGGCTTGATTGCTTTCATGGCTGCAAGATGCGCGGCGACGGAAGCATCGCTCGCCTTGCGAATCAGGTCGATTTCGCCGGGATCTTTGTAGGTTCTCAAAGAAGCTATTAGGGGCCGTACATCGAGAAACGATGTGCCAAGCGGGAATGAATTGGCGCGCTTCAGCCATTCAAGAGGTGCCTGGGAATTTGAAGTCTTGTCATAAACCGGTATGTCGGTGTAGAGCGTCGCTTCTTTCGCCGGAAGAAGTTTGGCGAGTTCGGCTGGTAGATCATCCAGGCTCTTTACTTTCTCGAAGCCGGTACTGGCGGTTGCAGACTCGTCCTCCGGGCCCAGCTTAGCTCCTGTCCATCCCTCCTGCCCGGGGTTGCGACGGGGTAGAAAGAAAATTTCCGTGTAGGGACGACGATCGTTTGCTGCAGCGATCAGGAGCACCGACCCGGGCTCAGCCCAGCCAGACAGATAGAAGAAGTTGTCATCCGGACGATAGCCGTAGAGATCATTCGGGCCTTCGGCCTCGGTGCTGGCGAAAAGCAGAACTACGTCGTTAGAAGCTTTCGCCGCGAGTGCCTGGCGACGTGCGCGGTAAGCGGAGGCCGGTTGGTGTTCCAGCGCAAAGCATAGCTGCGCAATCAGGCAAACCCACAGCAGGGCTGTTTTCATCTCGCCAGTTTATCTTGCACCGGTAACCGATTTGTTGGCCGCGATAAAGGCGTCAACGTTGCTCTTATCCACCAGCGCCGACCCAGTATCAACAAACGCGGGCATGGGCGAGAGGCTGTCGCGGGCCCAGTCGCTATCGAGCTTGCCCGGCTTGTGATGGTAGAGCGCATCCAACAAAGTGATGCCGAAGTGGCTCATGGTGTACGGCTTCTGCGTGATGGTGGCGGAGACCACGCCTTTGTTGATCCAGTCAAGCGTGTCGGGATCGGTATCCATTGCCATGATAGTTTTACCCTTCACGTTATTGTTGCTGATCACAGTTGCGACTTCTTTGCCTGACAGGGCCTCAAGACAGACGAAGGCATCGATTTTTTCCTTCTTATCGTTGCCGACGATCTGAGTGGCAGTGTCGAAGGCTATGCGGGGATCGCCCTTGATGTCGATAATGCGGCTGATCTTGATTCCGGGAGTTGGCTCTAACGCATCGCGGTAGCCGCGCAGGCGCTCCGTCATGTTGGCCATTTCAGGAATCGTGAACACGGCAACGCTGCCTTTGCCTTTCAGTTCTTTTGCCAGGCGCTGGCCGCCAATCCGCCCGGCCTGGTAGTTGTCGGTCCCGATAAAAAACAGGCGCTTGCTTTCGGGAGCATCGGAGTCAATAGTGATGACCGGGATACCTGCAGCAATTGCGTTGTCGATATCGGCCTTCAGCAGAGCGGGGTCAGTAACCGAGATCAAAATGCCCGTTGCTTTTTTCTGTACTGCTTCCTGAAGCGCCTGCTGTTCCGCCTTTGGATCGTAGCTGTCGGGACCTGTGAACTGGGAACGTACTTTCATGTCCCGGGCGGCGTCAATAAAGCCGGCGCCAGCCGTCTTCCAGTAAGGGACCTGAATGTTCGCGGAGATGAGGTAGTAGTTTTCGTCGGCTTCGTGTCCGCTTCCGCAAGTGAGCAGGAACAGCGACAAAGCAACGGCAAGCGAGACGGTGGCAGTTGTTTTCATGTTTCCTCCTAGCGAAGGATGGGGGAGAGCAAAAACGGAAGGCATTCTAAACCTGAGTGCAAGCAAAAGAAAGAAATCACAAAGGCTAGACTCCAACGGGGAAGGGCTTGCTGTGATTTTCCGCGCCAAGGGAGAAGCCGGAGAGCCGTCCTTGCAACAAAGACATAAGCCCGGTGTACCAGTAGCCGATCACGAAAAGCAGTAGGAAGGGAACGGTGATGTAGTTTTCGTTGACTATGGCGTAGTACACGGTGCAGGCGAAGTACGCTCCGATGAGCAGTTCGGCCCACGGAACCCAGCCCAGTCGCTTGCGATAGCGAGTATCTCGAACCCTATCTTTCTTCGATTCAACGCGGTATTTGGGGGTTCGAGCGAACCCGCTCTGGCGACCGAGCAGGGCTTCCAGCACGGCGCGCGTGTTAGTGATCGTCAAGCCGACTCCCAGCGCCATGAGAAACGGCAGATAAAGAAGCGCGCGCGGCCAGGTTTTGGGGAAGAGTTCGCGCTGCGAAACCAGATAGAAGCTGGAAATCGAAAAGGTGGAGGCCAGAAAGAGCGGCAGGTCAATGCAGAGCATCTGGAACCAGCCTTGATAAAACCGAATGATCATCGCCGGAAGCAGCAGGACGGAAAGCACGATCATAAGGGGGTAGCTGAGGTTGGCCGAGAGGTGATAGCAGGCTTCGAGCTTAACGTGAAACGGCTGATCGCTCCTGAGCACCTTCGGCAATATTTTCTTGCCCGTCTGAATCAGTCCCTTTGCCCAGCGCGCCTGCTGCGTTTTGAAAGCCGTCATCTCCACCGGCAGCTCCGCAGGGCATTCAACGTCCTGGAGATAAATGAACTTCCATCCCTTCAGCTGGGCACGATAAGAAAGGTCGGTATCTTCGGTCAACGTATCATGTTGCCATCCGCCGGCATCTTCGATAGCGGCGCGCCGCCACACACCGGCCGTCCCGTTGAAGTTGAAAAACACCTTGCTGCGCGCGCGCCCGGAGTGCTCAAGCACGAAGTGTCCGTCAAGCAGCATCGCTTCGACTTCGGTCAGGAAAGAATAATTCCGATTGATGTGCGTCCAGCGCGTCTGCACCATGCCGATCGTTGGGTCCGTGAAGTGATGAATAGTGCGCAGCAGAAAATCTTCAGGTGGGGTGAAGTCCGCGTCGAAGATAGCGATGAACTCGCCCCTCGCGGTTTTCAGGCCGCTCGCAAGCGCTCCGGCTTTAAAACCCTGCCGCTGGTCACGATGAATGTAGATAATCGGAAAACCTCTTGCCGCGTAGTGCTCAACCAGGCCGCGCGCCACCGCCTGCGTTTCGTCCGTTGAGTCATCGAGCACCTGTATCTCGAGTTTCTTGAGCGGATATTTGAGCTGGCAAACGGAATCCAGCAGGCGCTCGATCACAAACTGTTCATTGAAGATCGGGAGCTGCACAGTTATGCGAGGAAGTTCTTCGAAATTCTCCGCAGGCTCGGTCGTGCGATTGCGCCGGTTCTTGTAATAGAGGTAAACCAGCACATAGCGGTGCACTCCATACGACGCAAGCAGGATCAGCACAACGAAGTAAGGGACGAGCAACGCCATATCGAAGGCATTGGCGCGATAGAGGCCTTTAAATGTCGTGTTGAAAAAATGCTGGTTTAGGTATTGGGTAATGCTGCGCGATGCAAAGAAAGCGGCAGGCAATAGAGCGGAAAGGGTCATGCTACAAGGACGGTCTCGGCCACGGCTTGAACATTGTAAATGACTAAGCTTAAGCGGATTTTCGAAACAGCGGCAATGAAGCGCGTCCTGCTCTCCTGGAGCAGCGGCAAAGACAGCGGGTGGAGCCTGCACCTTCTCCGCCAGCAGGGTGAATACGAAATTGCCGGTCTGCTGACCACTTTCAACCAGGCCACGAATCGCGTGGCCATGCACGCCGTTGGTCGCGAACTGGTGGAAGCGCAGGCGAAAGCGACTGGCATTCCGCTATGGGCAGTCGATCTGCCCTGGTCATGCTCGAACGCAGAGTATGAGCGCATCATGAAGGCGCAGTGCGAGGCGGCGGTCGCAGCAGGAATCGAATGCATTGCTTTCGGAGACTTGTTTCTCGCCGACATCCGCGCCTATCGCGAGAAGCAACTCGAAAGCACCGCGCTCAAACCGATTTTTCCGATGTGGCGCTTGCCCACGCGCGAGTTGGCAACAGCCATGATTCGCGCCGGAGTGCGCGCGAAGCTTACTTGCGTCGATCCCAAGCAGCTCGCGCCGAAATTTGCCGGCAGGGAATTCGACGAACAGCTTCTCGCCAATCTCCCGTCCGGTGTCGATCCCTGCGGCGAAAACGGCGAATTCCACACCTTCGCCTACGCCGGCCCCATGTTCGATCGCGAAATTCCACTGGAGTTAGGGGAAATCGTAACGCGCGATGGATTCGTATTCGCGGACGTAAGGATCAGCCAGGGATCTTAGTAAGCTTTGCAGATCAACCCCGATTTGCTCATGATTTCCAAAATTAGCCTTCTTGAAGCACGCGCCCGATCCCTGCCGGCAGGCCTGGCTGTATGTAAATACAAGGATTGCCGGAGGGCACAGACACGATCGGGAAGGGCACGACTTCAGTCGTGCCAAAAGAGCGCTCCGAAGCGCGCGGCTTCAGCGGCTGAGGCTAATTCAGGAAGTAAGTGCGATACAGCGTATCGCGCTGCGCCGGTCTGAACCCCGCGTCGCGGATGATGCGGCGGAGTTCTTCTTCCGTGGTGCAGTTGGTGACACCGGCGGCGCGCACGACGTTTTCTTCAAGCATCACAGAACCGACGTCGTTGCCGCCGAAGCGCAGGCCCATCTGGCAGACTTTTAGCCCTTGCGTCACCCAGCTCGACTGGACGTTGAGGAAGTTCGAGAGATAAAGTCGGGAGATCGCGAGCACTTTCAGATATTCAACGGCAGTGGCTTCATCCCAGTGTCGTCCGCCGAGCGCGGTGTTAGCGGGCTGAAAGCTCCATGGAATGAATGCCGTAAAGCCGCCGGTTTCTTCCTGCAGATCGTAGAGCCGTTGAAAGTGATTGACGCGGTGCTCGAATTTTTCACCCACGCCGAACATCATCGTCGCGGTGGTGCGCATGCCAAGTTGATGCGCAGTGCGATGAACGTTGAGCCAGTCATCGGTCAGGCACTTCAGGCGCGCGATCTTGTAACGCACTTCATCATCGAGAATCTCAGCGCCACCACCGGGAATCGAATCGAGACCAGCATCGCGCAGCCGCGAGATCGTGTCGCGGATTGTCAGCCCGCTGTACTCAGCGATGGCAATGATCTCTGACGCCGAATAACAGTGCAAATGAATCTTCGGAAATCGCTGCTTGATTCCACGGAGCATCTGCTCATGCCAATCGATTTTCAAATCCGGATGCAGCCCGCCCTGCATCAGCACACCAGTCCCGCCGAGTTCGACGGTCTCGCGAATCTTGTCGTAGATGGTTTCCAAATCGAGAATGTAGCCTTCTTTGGCCCTCGCTCCCTTCAACGGGCGATAGAAAGCACAGAAGGAACAAAATTCCGTACAAAAATTTGTATAGTTGATGTTGCGGTCGATGATGTAGGTGACCACGCCCTCCGGATGGAGCTTACGTCGGAGGGCATCCGCTTGCATGCCGATACCGATGAGATCGTCGGTGCGAAAGAGATCCAGGGCCTGGTGTTTGGTCAAAGACATGAAGACTCAAGCAATGATTGTAAAGCAGCGTGATTGTGGTTCCAAATTCCGACTGCGCCTAGGCGGCGCTGGATCGTGGCTGTGGCCGAGCTGAAGACGTATGGGTGTGCCGCATGCGCTTGTACTGCACGAGGGCGACAATCCCGGCGATGATCGAAAACGAAATTAGAGTGATGAGAGCCGGCGTGTAGTAGCGTTCGAAAAATTTGACGATCTGCCTGCCGTAGATCACGCCCAGGCCGGCGATTACAAAGAAACGTATGCCTCGGCCCAGGGCGAGCGAAGCCAGAAATTTTTTGGGAGAGTACTGGAGCGCTCCGGCTGCGAGCAGGAAAGGAACGATGGGAAAGGGTGGAGGCAGCATCGCGGGAACAGTCACAGCCCAGAATCCCCAGCGCTCAAATCTTCGATAAACCTGTTCAGCTTTTGACTTCGATAGCTTTTTCTCAAAGGCTTCTTTGCCGCCTTTTTTTGCCAGGCCGTAGGTCAGATATCCACCGAGCACAGCTCCGCAAGTAGCCACAATCGCGTAATACCACCAATAGGTACGATGGTGGGCGGCGAGCCAGATGGTAAGCACGTCCATGCTGCCGGGGAGCGGAATGATTGAATTGTCGGCGAGCCCCAGCAGGATCAAACCCGGGCCGCCCAAACGGGCCACCCAGCGCATAAAAGTGGATGCGGCAAGCAGGCCTGGAAACGGCATGGTTGTGCTTAGAAGCATTTTGGGGCAGGAAAGTGGCCCAGGCATTCATCCGGCCACGCGCTGACAGGTTTCCAAGAAATGAAGCTTCGGTGATCTGGGAAAGATCTTGCATTCATCGGCGTAGCGATAAAACAGTTGCAATCCTTCGAGGCAAGCGGAGTCGAGTTCGTAATGAATATTGTGGGTCAGATAGTTTCTGACCGCCGACTCGCTGATACCTAGCTTGGGCGCCCAGGCTTTAACGATCTTTTCGCGATTCACTGGCAGCAAGCCGTGATTGCGTGAGCGCTGAAAGACCGCAGCCAGATCAAGATTGGTGGTGAGATTTGCGAGCGAGGCATACCTCACCGCCCAGAAAGCGAACACGAACGGTTTGCCGGTAAATTTGATCCATTCTTCGGCAAGGTCGTAGGTGCGAAAGCGGGAGCGGTCCACGCGCAACGCGGGATCACCGATGAGAAGTGCAGCATCGTTGCGCGACAGCATTTTCTCGAGGTCTGGTGCTTCGGTCGAAAATGCTGGTTTCGTTTTCCAGAGCTGCTGGAAGAGAATTTTTACGAGTGCGACTGAGGTCAGCGAAGACGAATCCAGCGCAACCGATGAAATTTCAGAGAGCGCTACCTTGCTGACCAAAAGAATGGAGCGCACTGCCCGGCGCGAAGCGATCGCGACTCCTGGAAGGATGGAGAGATCAGAGATCGTCGCGTAGGCAGCCGCCGGAATAATTCCAATGTCGGCTGAGCCCTCCTGCAGTGCGGCTGCGCAAAGCGAAGGGACCGTGTAGGAGATTTCGAAGTCCTTGCCCGCATCCCCGTGCTCGAAATCCCACATCAGTGGTGCTGTATTCAGATAGGAAATGCTCGAGATGCGGAGTTTCATGCCCTTCAATGTTCATTTTAACAAAGACATGTGTCGGCCAAAGGGTAAGGCATGAGATCGCAACAAATTGTGTAGCGAGGTGAGAATGGGACAGCCCATGGCGATTGAGGGTTGTACCGAAAGCGTGGTCCTTTATTGGCTGGCATTAACTCTTACGCCCGCCCTTGGCCCAACCCGCTCACGAAAACTAGCAGAACACTTTGGCGGTGGTACAGGAAGTGTTTCAGGCGACGCTAACCGAACTTGAGGCAACCGGGGATCCAGGTGGTCTCGGCGCAGGCATTGGCGAACCGCAAATCAATTGAACTTGCGCAGCAGGAGATGCTGCGCGCCGCCTCATTAGCAGTGAGCTGCATATGTCTCGATCACGCGTCATATCCTGCCCGGCTGAAACAGATCTAAAGCCAACCGCGACGTGGGAGGACATATGGGGAGAACTGCCGGAGGATGTGAGACTTGCACTGCAGCCACGAGCCGGCGCTGAATCCACACAAGGGGAGAGTGCATCTCTATTCGGGGAAAGCGAGCTGGGACCGCAGGAGAGGAAGATTCTGAGGGTCCTGAAGAGTGATGAGGCTTTGCACCTCGATCAGATCATCGAGCGACTTGAGCCGACGATTTCTTCTTCGGAAATTTTCGCCCCATTATTTGAGCTGGAACTGGCCGGCAGGGTGAAGCAGCTTCCGGGAAAAACTTCGTGGAAAGTTTCTAGTTCTCAGTTGGCAGTGCTCACTTCTCAGTCGTCACTCACCGGTGGTCTGGAGCGCTTTACGCTCTGTAACTTGTTGCGATTGCCGATTCGTGCTAGCTTCAAAACCAGAAATCATCCAAGAGGATCATTTGGCAAAGGGTTTAGTTATTGTTGAGTCGCCGGCCAAGGCGAAAACAATTCAGAAATATCTTGGCAAAGGGTTTACGGTCGAGGCCTCTCTGGGTCATGTGAAGGACCTGCCCAAGAGCACTCTGGGTGTCGATATAGATAAGGATTTCGACACCGAGTACGTTGTAATTCCGGGGAAAGAAAAGGTCGTTGCCAAGCTGAAGAAGCTGGCTGGATCGGTTGATACCATTTATCTGGCGCCCGACCCGGACCGCGAAGGCGAGGCCATCGCCGCACATCTCGCAGAAGAGCTGGGCAACGGTTCGAAATCAAAAAAGAAGAAGAAAGGAGACGCTGAACGCATTCGGCGGGTGACGTTTAACGAAATCACCAAGCGCGCAGTGCAGGAGGCGTTCGAACATCCTCGAGGAATTGACGAAAATTTGGTCGATGCGCAGCAGGCTCGGCGCGTGCTTGACCGCCTGGTTGGATATCAAGTCTCGCCGTTGCTGTGGGACAAAGTACGGCGCGGTCTTTCCGCTGGACGTGTGCAGACTGTGGCCCTTCGGCTGATCGTCGAGCGCGAACGCGAAATAAAATCGTTCGAGAAAAAAGAGTACTGGACGATCGACGCGCATCTCGCCGCTGGCAAGCCGCCGGCGTTTGATGCTCGCTTTCTGGGCAAAGGCGAAGAGAAGATTGAAATTCCTAACGGCGAGGAAGCGGAGAAGATCCGCGCGGCACTGGAAAAAGCCGACTGGCTTGTGCGATCGGTGGATAAGAAAGAACGCCGGCGCAATGCGACTCCACCGTTTACCACCAGCAAGCTGCAGCAGGATTCATCACGCAAGCTGCGCTTCAGCGTGAAGCGCACCATGATGATTGCGCAGCGGTTGTATGAAGGTGTGGACCTGGGCGAAGAAGGGTCTGTCGGTCTTATTACCTACATGCGAACCGATTCCACCCGAGTTTCGCCGGATGCGATCCGCGAAGCGCGCGAGTACATCGGCAACGAATATGGGCAGCAGTATCTGCCGGAATCGCCGAACGTATTTAAAGAGAAGAAAGAAGCGCAGGCGGCGCACGAAGCGATTCGGCCGACTTCGGTTATGCGCCATCCGGACCAGATCAAGCAATACTTAAAAGAAGATGAGTTCAAGGTTTACAAGCTGATCTGGCAGCGCTTTGTGGCTTCGCAGATTATGCCTGCGGTGTTCGATCAGACCACGGTTGATATCGATGCAAAGTCCGGTGCTGAGGCATTCTGGTTCCGTGTGACCGGATCGGTGCTGAAGTTTGATGGATTTCTGAAAGTTTACGAAGAATCGAAGGAAGTCAAGGACGAACAAGATGAGGAACTGAAGCACAAGCTGCCGCCGCTCGAACCTGGCCAGAAGCTCATGTTACGAGAGTTGAAGCCGGAACAGCACTTCACTGAGCCGCCTCCGCGTTACAACGAAGCGTCGCTGGTGAAAGAGCTTGAGGAGCGGGGAATTGGCCGACCCTCAACCTACTCGGCGATTTTGAGCACCATCCAGGAACGCCAGTACGTGCAAAAGATCGGCGGCAAGTTCGTGCCGACTGAGATCGGCCTGGTTGTTACCGATCTGCTGATAGAAAACTTCCGCGACATTTTCGATGTGCAGTACACGGCGCGGCTGGAAGAAGAGCTGGATGAGATCGAAGAGGGCAAAGAGAAGTGGACTGATGCCCTCGCTGAGTTCTACAGGCGCTTTGCTAAGGACCTCCGCTATGCCGAAAAGCATATGGAGAACATCAAGCGGATGGAGAAGCCGACCGACGAGAAGTGCGAACGCTGCGGCTCACCGCTGGTGATTAAGTGGGGCAAGCACGGTTCGTTTTACGCGTGCAGCACGTATGAGAAAGATGATCCGAACAGCTGCACCTTCACTAAAGAGAATCCGATTAACCTGCCAGACCTCGATTCCGCGGATCTGCAGGAGACAACCCAGGAAGAATATTGTGAGAACTGTGGCCGGATCATGGTGTTGAAGCGTGGGCGCTTCGGGCAGTTCATGGCATGCACCGGATATCCAGACTGCAAAACGACGCGCCGCCTTGATCAGGGCAAGAAGGTGCCCGACATTCCGCTCGATGAGCTTTGCCCAAAGTGCGGCCGCAATCTGATGATCCGGCACGGAAGGTTTGGTGAATTCACGGCCTGCAGCGGATATCCCGATTGCAAGTACGTGAAGCAGAACTTCATAGGCGTGAAGTGCCCGCTATGCAAAGATGGCGAACTAGTCGAAAAGCGCGCGCGTAAGGGCAACACCTTTTATGGGTGTTCGAATTATCCGAAATGCAAATTCACGTCGGCCAATAAGCCGATCGCGGAGCAGTGCCCGAGCTGCGGTAGTGAATTCCTGGTCGAAAAAACGTTAAAAGCAGGCCCGGTGATTGCATGTCCGAATAAGGAATGCGATTATGAAAGGCCGGCTGAGCCGCCTCCTGCCAGTGCAGGAGAGCAGCCTCGGCAATCGCCTATAGCTTGAATTTAAGGAGAGACAATGCCCCGCAAAGCTACCGCCGCCGACGCGCAACTGATAATCGAGCTTTATGATCTACGCCGCGAAGCGGAGCTTCGAAAGGCCCGCGCGTGGTGGGCAAATTTCTGGCCCCAGAGTGCGGATGACATTCTTGCGGTGGCAAGTAAGTTCGGCAGCCAGGAAAACGCGTGGTTTCGGCAGGTAGGCGGATATTGGGAAATGGCCGCGTCCATGGTAGTGCGCGGTTCCCTCAATGAAGATTTGTTCTTCGACGCTAATGGCGAGCTCTGGTTTACGTTCGCTAAAGTGCAACCGTATCTGGAAGAAGTACGCGAGCGGATGAGTGCGCCCGAAGCCTTTCGCAACGTGGAAAAAATTGCCACGGGAAGCAAGCAAGCCCGCGAGCGTTTACAGCGGATGATGAAGCGGGCTGATTCGTTCCGCAAAGCCATGGCGGAGAGCGCTAAAGCCTAACAATCTACGAAATATATTCCCGGATATATTCGTCTCTGGTGTGTGACAGCTGCTGCACGTCGCCATCAAAAATAATTTTCCCGTCTCGCAAGATCAGGAACCCCATTGGCACTTCGCCTTTTGCACCCGGGAGCAGTGGCAGCATCTTGTTGACTTTCTTATCGAAATAGTGTGAGGCCATGATGAACGAGTCCTGAAGACGATGGGTCACCAGGAGCGAACTGGTCTTGTAAACGTCCCGCTGTTTGATGATGAGTTCAATGATCGTCGTTGAGGTTACGGGATCGAGACCGCCGGTAGGCGAGTCATAGAGAATAACTTCCGGCTGAGTGATGATGGCGCGGGCGATGGCAACCCTGCGCCGCATTCCGCCCGAGAGTTCGGAGGGTAATTTGTCCATCGTGTGCTCCAGTTCAACGAAACTAAGAGCCTCACGAACGCGCTTATCGATCTCCTGTTCACTGACATCTCCTTCTTCCATCAAACGGTAGGCAACGTTGTCGCGCACGGTCATTGAATCGAACAAGGCACTCTCCTGAAACACCATGCCGATTCGACGGCGCAATTCGAACAGCTCTTCCTCGCGCATGCGGGTGATGTCGTTGCCGAGAACGTAAATGCGCCCTTCGTCGGGCCGCACCAGACCCATAGCGAGTTTCAGAAGTGTGCTCTTGCCGGAACCAGCGACGCCGAAGATGGCCTTGGTTTCGCCGTGGGCCAGAGAAAAAGAAATGCCATCGAGCACTGGCTTGTCTTCGAATGCCAACACGACATCTTCGAAGACAATGACGTTCTGCGCCGAGTCTGATTGAGGCCCGGCGAAGCCTTCGATCGGGAGGGTCGGTGTTGCCATGTCTCAGCGAAATCCCAACAGAACAATCAGAACGCGAGTCAGGAAAAAGTCCGTCACCAGGATCATGACCGAGGAAACAACCACCGCTTGAGTGGTGGCGCGTCCCACGCCTTGCGTCCCACCTTTTGCGGTCATTCCATAGAAGCAGCCGACGGTCGCGATGATGAAACCATAAAAAATCGGCTGCACCAGACCTGTGAAGACGTCCTGAAACGCGAGAATCTGCCACGAAGATGTCCAATACTGGTGGGAATCAAGGCCAAGCATCAGGACCGCGACCATGGCGCCACCGACAAGCCCAAAAAGATCAGAAATGATAGTCAGGAAGAACAACATGAAGACGGTCGCGACAACGCGCGGCGTAACCAGCTTCTTCATGGGATCAGTGCCGAGCGCGCGCATGGCGTCGATCTGCTCAGTGACCATCATCGAACCGAGCTCGCTGGCCATTCCGGAGGCGTTGCGTCCGGCAACCATCAGACCGGTGATAATTGGGCCCAGCTGCCGCACCATGCCGACCGAAACCAACTGCGCAATCAGGCCAAGAGATCCAAAACGTTGGAGTGTGCTTGCGCTGTTCAGGGCCAGCACAGCGCCGCTGGCGGCTCCGGCCAGGACGATGATCGGCAGTGATCCCCAACCGATGAAATCGGCCTGCTGAACCGTGTCGGCGACGTACAACGGGCGTTGAAAGAGGTTGCCGATCGCACGCGCGGAAAGCAACGCGTACTGCTGGACGGAAAGGATTTTTTGTTTGATGAAATCAGAGGGGGAAATCAGTTCGAGTTCGGTTAACAGGTTGCCCGCCGCCATCCGCTGCGCTCCTTTGCGGAACTATAGCAGAGAGATCGTTTGGGGCGGAGGCGGATATGTCCGCTCTCCTGAATCTCTGGTTTCAGGCGCTGATTTAATCGCG
>Ga0066388_100000762_pt1 | contig 16328 bp, 18 predicted proteins | sample PanSoiMetaGPlot6_FD_64539 | JGI IMG/M metagenome (GOLD analysis project Ga0066388, IMG submission 64539) | Tropical forest soil microbial communities from Panama analyzed to predict greenhouse gas emissions - Panama Soil - Plot 6 (Hybrid Assembly) | ecosystem: Environmental > Terrestrial >... | reverse complement strand
GGCACCGGGCTACGACGAGATCCTCTCGCGCACCCACAACCCGTTCGTGCTGCACGACCAAGCGGAACAACTGAGCCTGAAGGACGTAGAAATTTTATTCTATCACTTCCATGCTCTGCCTCCCATGCTCGAAGGCGAGGTCCCCGCGCTGTTCCGCCGCGCGAGCTTAGCCATGGAGAACCCACGCGACTGGCGCGGCCATGTCATGGCTTCCGCGTTCGTGCTGGTCGGCCGCCGGTCAGGGCAGCGATAAGCTCCACGCCGTGTAATCCCATTCATGCTGCAGCCGAGCTCAAGAATAGGCGTCGCCAGCCGGAGCACGGGCACACTTGCCGTGCCGATGCACGAACAGCCTTGCTGCCTCGGCACAAACCGAATCCATTGTCTGGAAACTAAAGTCCAACGCTGTATAGGCCTTCCGTGAGTCCAGCGACGTCCGAGGCGGACGGCGCTCAGCGAAGCCAAAGTCGTGGATACTGCACGGTGTGATATCGGTCACCAACGGCATGTGCACGCGAATGTGGCGTACCAGCATCTCCAACAGTTCGAGCCTCGAAAAGGCTTGCGGACCGCCCAGATTGAACAAGCCGGTTGCGTCGCCTTCTGCCAGGGCGACCAAAGCTCGGACGACGTCCTTGACGCTTGCCGGAGAGAATTGCATCGCGCGCACCGCAACGCCCACCCCGCAATCAAACTTTCGCCGCTTGATGCAGAAGTATTTTCATAACGTCTTCATGTTCAGCATGAATGACGAAGTCGTACACACCGGGTATCATTGGCTTGCGCATGAAGGACGGGATTTTTCCGGCCGGCTAAGGGCTTGCTTTTTGCGCGCCGGGCCCTTTAATGGGACCAAATTTCGCAGAATCAAGCCTATCCATGGCATCGGGCATCGCTGGAAAGAAAGTCCTCATCACGGGAGGGGCGGGCTTCATCGGCCATAACATGGCGCTGAAGCTCAAGGCGCTCCGCGCCGAAGTCAATGTGACCGACAGCCTTCAAGTCAACAATCTCAATGCGTTCGCGTTGAATTCCAACAACGTTCCCAATCAGAAGCTTTATCTCCATCTGCTGCACGAGCGGCTCGCCCTCCTCGATGAAGCGAACGTTCCGCTGCATGTCATCGACTTGCGCGACTACCAGACGATCGGCGCGCTCATCGGTGAGCTTCGCCCCAACGCGATCGTGCATCTCGCGGCGGTGGCGCACGCCAACCAGGCGAACAAGAATCCCTACTCTACCTTCGACCACAGCCTGCGCACGCTTGAGAATGCACTCGATTGCATCCGCATGCGGAAGGACTGCCACTTCATCTATTTCTCCTCAAGCATGGTCTACGGCAATTTCGCCCAGGGCTTCGTCATCGAGGATTCGGTTTGCGAGCCGCTCGGCATCTACGGCGCTCTCAAGTTCGCCGGCGAGAAGATAGTCATCGCCTACAATCAAGTGTTCGAAATGCCCTACACCATTGTGCGGCCGTCAGCGCTCTACGGCGAGCGCTGCGTCAGCCGGCGTGTCGGGCAGATCTTCATCGAGAATGCGCTGCAAGGCCTCGATCTTGAAATCGCAGGCGACGGTTCCGACCGGCTCGACTTCACCTACGTCGATGACGTCGTGAACGGCATTGTCAGAATTATGGAAAATTCGAACTCTCGGAACCAGGTCTTCAACATGACCTATGGCCAGTCGCGCTCGATCGACGAGATGGTGGAGATCTTGCGCGACCATTTCCCGGGCCTTCGCGTCAACTACACGCCGCGTGACAAGCTGATGCCCTCGCGAGGCACGCTCTCGATGGAAAAGGCGCAGCGGTTGCTCGGGTTTGAACCGCAGTATCCGGTGGAAATAGGGTTCCCCAAGTACATCGAATGGTACAAGGAGCTGTTCGCCCGCCACGCCAACACCATCTGCCCATCGGCGCGTCCGGCGGCGCGCGCCGATGCGCTGCGCGTGGTCGGCGGCCACGGGGGCGAACCGAGCTGACCGGTGGTCGCCCCGGCGGCGGGGGCCCGGTCCTTGTTGGCGGGCGTCGCGCAAGACGAGCCGGGAGTCGCTGCATACCGATGAGCAACCTAGCGATTCTCGGCGGCGGGCCGGCGCGGACCGGCTCTCTGCGACCCTATCGGGCGATCGGACCGCCCGAAGTCCAGGCGGTCACGCGCGTCGCCGAGTCCGGTCAATTATCAGGCTTCTACGGCAGCATTGGGCCGCAGTTCCTGGGCGGGCCGGTGGTGCGGCAGTTCGAACGGGCCTGGCAGGAGCGGTTCGGCGTGCGCCACGCGGTATCGGTCAACTCGGCCACCTCCGGGCTCTGCGCCGCCATGGGTGCGATTGGCGTCTCTCCCGGTGACGAGGTCATCGTCCCCGCCTACACGATGTCGGCGACCGTGGTCGCTCCGCTCATCTACGGCGGGATTCCGGTTTTCACCGATATCGACCGCGAGACCTTCACGCTCGATCTAACCGCGGTCGAGGCCGCGATCACGCCCCGCACGCGCGCCATTTCGGTTGTCAATCTGTTCGGCCAGCCCGCCCGGCTGCGCACGCTGCGCGAACTCGCCGACCGCCGCAAAATCATGCTGATCGAGGACAACGCGCACGGACCGCTCGCAGCCGAATATGGCCGGTACGCCGGCACGATCGGCCATATCGGCATCTTCAGCCTGAACTACCACAAGCACATCCACACCGGAGAAGGGGGCATATGCGTCACCGACGACGACGCGCTCGCAGAACGGCTTCAGCTCATCCGGAATCACGCCGAGAGCGTAGTCGAAGCGAGCGGCGTGACCGAGCTAACCAACATGGTCGGTTTCAATTACCGGCTGAGCGAGTTGAGCGCGGCCGTCGGCATCGAGCAATTGCGCGAGGCCGAAACGCATGTGGCGCGCCGCGAGCATGTGGGCCGGCGACTGACCGAAGGTGTCGCCGGGCTGGATGGGCTGCATCCTCCATGCGCGCGAGAGGGCTGCCGGCACGTGTATTACGTCTGGGCGCTGCGCGTCGATCCGGATCGGCTCGGGGCAACGCGCGCGCAATTCAGCAGGGCGTTGGCGGCCGAGGGTTTCCCCCATTTTTGCGGCTATGTTGCCCCACTCTACCGCCTTCCCCTGTTCCGCAAGCGCATCGCCATCGGACGCGACGGCTTTCCATTCAACCTGTCGGAGGTGCGCTACAACGACGGGCTCTGTCCGGTCACCGAAGTGCTACACGAACGCGAGCTGATCGGCTTCGAGGCCTGCGCCTATGAACTGGACGACGCCGACATTGATCAATTGGTCGCGGCCATCCGCAAGGTGCATGCCGCGCGAGACCAATTGCGCAAGCTCAACTGAACACCACCGTGCCAACCGGCACGTCCATGACCGCGTTGAAGAGACCCCGGGTTATCGCAAGCGTCGAGGCCCGGATGGGTTCGAGCCGCCTGCCCGGAAAGATGCTGTCGGACATTGCGGGCCGTCCAGCGCTACTGCGCCTCATCGAACGCTTGCAGCGAGCCAAGACGGTCGATGCGATCGTGCTCGCCACTACCGCGCAGCCGACCGACGATCCCTTGGCGCGGCTCGCCGAGACTGCGGGCATTCGATGCTATCGCGGAAGCGAGGAAGACGTGCTCAATCGCGTGGTTGAAGCGCACCGCATGATGGGCACGGAGCTCGTCGTCGAGGTCACCGGCGATTGCACGCTGATCGATCCCGCGGTGATCGATCTTGGCGTGACGACGTTCATTGAGAACGACGTTGACGTCGTCGCCAATGTGGTGAAGCCGTCCTATCCGATGGGGATCGACGTCCAAGTGTTCCGTCTCAGCGCGCTGGTAGAGGTGGAGTCGAACGTCCGTGATCCGGCCGTACGCGAGCACGTCTCCCTCTTCTTTTACGAACATCCGGAGCGCTACCGCATCTTGCATCTCGCGGCGCCCGAGCGCTATCGTGCCCCGAAGCTGCGGCTGCAGCTCGACTACCCCGAGGACCGGGAGCTGATCCGGGAAATCTACCGGCGCCTGGAGCCCAGGTTTGGCGATTCCTTCGGCACGCCGGAGATTTTAGACCTGCTCGCGGCGGAGCCAGCACTGGCCGAGATCAACCGGCACTGCGTTGAGAAGGGGCCGCGGTGAACGCGCGCCTGTGGCAGCGGCTGTTCGCCTCGCTAGTTGGTGCTGCGGCTGTCGATGCGGCGACGATACGCGAGTTTTGCAACATCCACGGCCTTACCCCGGACCGCGTACTTAGCGAAATGCAGGCGCGTCGCCAGCTCGTTCAGCCACGGGAATAGGCCGCCACCAGCACACCGTCGGCTGACGGTTAAGCCGGTCGCGCACCTTTCGGTGTGTTCGTCGGCCTTCGCTTCATAATGGGCGGCCATTTCGAGCATGCGCTGCTTGATCTCGGGATTACGGGCGATCTCGGCGAGTTGCCGATAGTTGACGGCGATCTGGCGGAAGAAATCTTTGCGATCAGCCATCGATTACCGGACTGCTGCAACTTCAGTTATGGGCTGAAGGAGACGTTCTAGGTCTTTCGCTAACGCCTCGATTTCTGGGGGAATTGGCCCCCCTATGCTGCCCCCCACTCTGCGCAGCGACAGGTCGTGCGCAGTTTCAATCGCACGGTCCAGTCCATTTTTTATTTCCTCGTTGAATACAGTCTCGGCTCGGTTCCTTACAGCGCGGATGTTATCGATCGTGCTGCTAGTCATTACTCGGTATCGTCTGAGATCAGATACTATCCCGCGAAGTTGTTCGATTGCTTTGGTTCGCCGGTCCAACAGCGCGGTTCGCCAGCTGCTTGGCGTGTTGCGCGTTCACGAAACTTCCGATGGAAACCACCAAACTCAAGGCCGCCAGTACAAGGCCTCCGCCGGACGGCGGCGGTGTCTAGGGCGCCACCCCGCTCCGCGTCTCGAGTTGATACTGGAGAAAGCGTTTTAATTCGCTAGTTGTTCACCAAATCGAGGAAATGTGGTGTCAAAATCGAGAGTCGGCCGGCCGGCCCCAAATACCGTAAGTTCGCTAGTTAAAACTCGCGAGTAACACTCCAATCCCCGTGCGATCCCGTCACGGGCGGGAAGTTCTCATCGCCAGAAGTTCTTGAACCACGCCCAAAGCCTTCCACGCGCTTTTCGGCCGGATCGGCGGGCGCGCCAAGATGCCGTTTCCGATCCATCCGCACATGTTGCGGCATGGGCTGTGGTTACGCCTTGGCGAACGCCGGCCACGACACACGGGCGCTACAGGCTTGGCTCGGGCCCAGCACACGGTTCGCTATACCGAGCTTGCGCCGGATCGGCCGCTGGGTGACTCAGGGGATCCACGGCCGCCCTCATGGCCCGTCCCTGCTACCCCCCTAGCGGCCCACCGTGGCAGGCCAGTCCACGTGGCTCCCTGAGTCACCGGGAGGCAACTGCGCGGCGTTGGCAAGCCCAGCCCCAATTCAGAACAATTCAGGCCTGCCTCAAGGACCTGCCGGCCGCCGGCCGATTGCCATCTTCGTGCTCGATGATGCGAGTTTCATCGCCACTCGGGCAGGTATGGCGGCGGCGGCGGCGCGCCACCGTCTGCCGCTGATCTGCGCATTCCGGGAGATGGCCGAGGCGGGTTGCTTATTCTCCTATTCGGTTAGTCTCAAGGACACGTGGTACCGCTCAGCCAGCTTTGTTGACAAAATCCTCAAGGGGTCAAACCCATCCGATCTGCCGGTTCAGCAGGCGACTAAGTTTGAGTTGGTGATCAACCTCAAGACCGCGAGGGCCTTGGGTTTGGATATTTCGCCGATCTTGCTCGCCCGCGCCGACGAGGTGATCGAATGATCCGACGGCGCGAGTTCATCACGCTGCTCGGGGGCGCGACGGCTTGGCCGCTGGCGGCGGAGGCGCAGCAACGTGGCCCTATGCGGCGCATCGGCGGATCACTTAACGGGTCGCTTGGTCGCGAGCAAGCATGACTTCACAGCCGGCGTTTTACGGGCGTTACGAAAATGCTACAATTGGCATCAGGCGTGGCCAGGGCGTACAATTGGCATCAGGCGTGGCCAGGGCGCGAGCAAGCCATGAGCAAGAAGGTCGAGATCAGAACACCGCGTCTCCGGCTGTTGGCTTTCGATGATCGCCATTTGACGAAGGAATATCTCGGTTGGCTCAATGACCGCGACTTGATGCGATTTAGCGAACAACGTCGACGCGCGCACACCTTTGAAAGCTGCACGGCATACTGGCATTCGTTCCAGGACACGTGCAATCACTTCGTCGCTATCGAGCGCACACAAGGCAATCCAATCTTCATTGGAACTGCAACCCTGTATGTGGATCAGCATTCTGGAGTTGCCAACATAGGCATCTTGATCGGAGATCGCTCTGCACAGTGTCAGGGCCTCGGGTCGGAGGCGTGGATTGGTCTGATGCATTTTGCATTCGAGAAGCTCGGGATGCGAAAGGTCGAAGGGGGCGCTCTTTCAGTCAACGAGCCAATAATGCGGCTATTCCATAAAGTCGGATTGCGAAGCGACGGGCGCCGAACGCGGCAAGCACTATGGGAGGGCAAAGAAGTTGATTTAGTTTTTTTGGCAAGCTTTCGCGACGAATGGAATACACCGATTCCAGTGGAACTCGACAGCGGTTCGCGAAGCTCCTGACCATGAGACCATGAAAACTGCATTACAGGGGAATGTCTTCGCTCACTGTTTACAAGAAATGAAGTAGCCTCATCATCGTCGGCCTTTTTGCAGGTCCGAAGCCGTGTCTCCACTATCCGACATCCTAGTCTAACTCGTAAGAAGTTCGTCAAAAGTTGCGACCACACGTTCCAACGCGCCGGATGGAAACAAACAATCGAGAGCCGTCGATTGTGCGGGGGGTCGGGCTTCCAACAATCGTCTGATCTCTTTGCGGACCGCATCTCTACGCGACGCACACGGGGTTACTCCTGCCGCTATTGTTGGTAACCAAGTCGCTTCATGACCGCGCGGAAGAATCGCGAGCGTCGGACGTTCCATCAGCGCCGCCTCGATCATGAGCATCGATGTCATTCCTACTACGATGTCTGCTGCGTAGAGAACATCGAGCGGCGGCTCCGCCTGGCTCACGCTGTCGAACTCGGAATAAAACTGCGACAAATCTTGAGGTGCATGCTTGGGGTGGAGCCTTAGGACCAAGTGCAGCTCCATCCGCCGCGATGCTACACCTGTCAGAAACTCCTCGATCACGATCTCCGTTCGGCCGCGGCTTTCGCCGCTCCCTGTCAGGGAGTATTGATCGGAGAATTGGAAGTCACTTCGGTTCATTCCGGTGGAGATTTCCGCCGCGAACAGAACGACCGTCCTGATGGCAGTTGGTGCTACGTCAAATAGTCGCAGCCTCAGAGCGGTGCGATCTTCCCTTAGCAGCGATCGGTAGACTGATCGCACGTGGTCCCAATGCGGATGGCCGGCCACCACAAGCCGCTGTTGGGACACTCCCAGCTGCACGAAGCCGTCGCGACACACAGTGTCCGGTACGATCACGGTGTCGGGGCAGAATTCCAGCGGTCGGGTGCTCCGGCCGCGAAACCGGTAGTCTAGGTGGGTGGACGAGTCGACTAGGCCGACGCTCGGAATCCCCCGCGCGGCCGCGATGGCCACGAGCTGCAATCCAAAGCTATCGACATTCTCCGCTGTTCCAACTGCGATTAATCGGGGGGCGAGCCGTGCAACCAGGGCCGCCAGGTCGCATTGGGACGGCAAGGGATCGACCTCCACGCCCCGCTGTTGCAGATACGCGGTGGCGAGGCCGCTGGTAACAACATGCGCGGTGCGGCCGCGCCGGCTCAGCAGCTCTGGCACATCGGTAACGAAATTAGCCGCGCCAGGATCTTCAACGAAAATGAGGACGTCGGTCTGATTCTCGGACAGGGTCATTGGGTCGGCGGGATCTTGATCGCCTGCACGTCGCCATCGTAGGTGGCCACGGCGCGCTGAATCGAGTCGATGATGACCGCGGTCCGCCACGCCGAAGTTGCAGGGCTCAACAATCCGTTCCGTCCCTGCAAAGCGTCGGCCAGATTATCATATACTTGGAGCAGCGCCTCCCCCACCGTGGATGGCAGCATTCGTGGCGCATCCGCTTCGATTTCGTCAGCACCGGTCAGCGCGCGGTTCGGCGCCCGGCGGGACAGCCGGCTGGTTAAGCCCTCATTCAATAGCTCCAGCCGGCCTTGTTCGCCCCAAATGTCAAGCCCGATTTCCCGGTAGCACCCGAAGTCAAGGGGCTGTAAGATCGCGGTCGCGCCGCCCGCAAACTGGAGCGAGCAAGCAACGTCGAGGTCACCGGCAAACGAGGACCTGCTGGCGGTCAGGGCAGGTCCAAGGGCACGGACCTCGGCAACCTCGCCGAACAACATCCGGCAGAAATCGACGAGGTGTGTTCCATTGTTGAGCAATCCATTTCCGTAGACGCCGCTGATGACCTGTGGTCTGCCAACGAGAGCTGTGAGCTCTCCCTCGGCAAGCCGCCGATAGAATGCATCGCAGCGGCGCCACAGATTCACCTGCACGAGAACCCCGCGCCTGTCGCACAGGTCGAGGAACTCCCTCGCCTCCTCGAGGCTCGAGCCGATCGGCTTTTCGCAGAGCACCGCCTTGAGCCCCGGACAGGCCGCAACTGTCGTAAAATAGGCTGAGGGTGGTGTCGCAACGACGAGCACTTCCGGCTGATAGTGGCTCAGGAGATCGCTCATCGAGGTGGCGCCATAAGCGACGTCCCAGCGCGCCTGCGTCTTCGCCAACACCGAAGGATCAGAGTCCACCGCCGCTTCCCAGGCGAATGCCGGATGTTGGGCGAGCACCTCAGCGTGACTGCAGTGACGATAATACCGGTGAGTCCTCGGGTCGTCGGAATAAGTTGCGCCCATGCGCCCCACGCCGACGAGTGCCGTTCGAAATCGTCGGGTCACCGCGGTGCTTTCTCCACGCAGCGACGATTGATCTCAGCCAATGCCGGCTCGGCCGCCAAGAGCTGCAGAATTTCCGGGGTGCCGAACGCATTGCCGAATTTGGGCTCGAGCCGTCGGTAGATCTCTCGAATGAGCTGCTGATCCTCGGGATAGTCGAGCTGCAACAGCAGCCCCGGGGCACGATATCGTTCGGGAGCGGCGAGGTGCAGGATTCGATAACGCTCCGGATGATCGTAGAAGAACAGGGACATATGCTCGCGGACGGCAGGATCGCGGACGTCGGCTTCCACCTCGGCGAGCGCGGCAAACGGAAAGACCTGCACATCAACGCCCATCGGATATGACGGCTTCACCACGTTGGCGACGACGTCCACGTCGTTGGCAAGAAATGTCGTCACGCCGAGATCGATCACCGCGGGATCGATCAGCGGGCAGTCGGCGGTCACTTCGACGACGAGTTCGGTCCCCATCATGCGATGCGCTTCGACGACTCGGTTGAGCACATCCTCCTCCCTGCCGCGATAGCAGCGGATGCCGGCGGCCTCAACCGTGCGCACTAATGCCTCGTCCTCCGGCTTGACCGTGGTCGCGAGCACGATCGCATCGAGCGTCGTCGCCCGCTGCAACCGGAGGCCTTCGATATCGGACAACACCTTTCCGGGGAGGCGGGACGAACTCATCCGCGCTTCGACGCTTGCGACGACCCGGGGTTTTCTCAACGCTTCCATTGCAGAGCCGAGCGCGACCGAGGAGTCTCAATTCAGCTTGCGCAACTGATCCCGTGCGGCGTGAACCTTGCGGATCGCCGCCACCAGGTCGTCAATATCGGCATCATCCAATTCGTAGGCGCACGGCTCGAATCCAATCAGTTCACGTTCATGCAATGCCTCCGTGACCGGGCACAGCCCATCCCGATAACAAACGTCCGACAAATTGAATGGAAATCCATCTCGGCCGATGGCGATACGGTGTCGGAACATCGGCAGGCGATAGAGCGGCGCCACATAGCCGCAGAAATGCGGAAACCCTTCCGCCGCCAACGCCTTGCTGAATTGCGCACGGGTGGCTCCGAGGCTGTGCGGATCAACGCGCAGCGCCCACACATAGTAGACATGCCGGCAGCCATTGCGAGCGCGCGGAGCGTGCAATCCTTCGAGGTCGGCGATGCCTTCCGTCAACCGCCGTCCGACGTGCTCTCGGCGAGCGACGTGCTGCTCGGCGTTACGCAACTGTTCGATCCCGACCGCCGCACTCAGCTCGCTCAGCCGATAATTGAAGCCGACCATGTTGGTGAGGTCGGCTACGCCCTCCGCCTCGACGACGCTCTCCGCATGGTTACGAATCAGCTGCAGCCGACGCGCCAGCTCGCCGTCGTCGGTGACGCAAACGCCGCCTTCACCGGTGTGAATGTGCTTGTGGTAATTCAGGCTGAAGATGCCGATGTGGCCGATAGTGCCGGCGTAGCGGCCGGCTTCACTCGCGAGCGGTCCCTGCGCATTGTCCTCGACGAACATGAGGCCGCGCCGGTCGGCCAGTTCACGCAGCGCGTGGAGGCGAGCGGGCTGACCGAAAAGATTGACGACCAGGATTGCGCGCGTCCTTGGCCCGATCGCCGCTTCTACAGCGGAGAGATCAAGCGTGAAGGTATCGTGTTCGACATCGGCGAATACCGGAACCGCGCCATAGATCAGCGGAGCGACGACGGTCGCCGACATCGTGTACGGCGGGACGATGACCTCGTCTCCTGGCGAGAGTCCGATCGCGCCCATCGCCGCATAGAGGCCGGAGGTGGCGGAATTGACGGACACCGCATGTCGCACGCCGAAGTATTCACGCCACGCCCGCTCGAACTGCTGCACCACCGGGCCGCCCAGGAACTGGCGACCTGAGCTGCCATAGAATCCCGACAATTGGCCGGATTCGGCAACCCGCTTGACCGCCTCGACCTCAGCCGGTCCGATCGATTTGTACGCCCGCAAAGGAGTGGGCCGCGCCCGCGCGCCACCGAGAAGTGCCAATCTGTCCATAAGTCCACGAACTCTCCGCGGCGCGCTGCACGTGACCTGGTCAGCGACAGAAATCGATGGTTTGCTTCCGCACCATCGCAGCGCATCTATCAATTCGAGTCGCCCTTCTCCCCTACGCCCCTGAGCATCCCGGTTCGCGCGACTGCTCCGCCATGCGGACCGATCACGTTGCCGCGACGGGCGAACAGGCTCTTGTACCATTCGATGTATTTGGGAAACCCTTTTTCGACCGGATATTGCGGCTCGAAGCCTAAGAGCCGTCGCGCCTTTTCCATGGAGAGCATGCCCCGCGACGGCACGAACTTGTCGCGCGGGGTATACTTGACCCTAATGCCGGGAAAGTGGCTGCGCAAGATCCTGACCATCTCATCGATCGAGCGGGAGTGGCCGAACGTCAGGTTGAAAATCTGGTTCTTGGAATTCGGATCCTCGATCATGCGCACAACGCCATTCACCACATCCTGCACGTAGGTGAAATCGAGACGGTCCGAGCCGTCACCGGCGATCTCGAGATCGAGGCCCTGCAGCGCATTCTCGATGAATATCTGGCCGACCCTCCGGCTCACGCATCGTTCGCCGTAGTGCTGAAGGCCGCACGATGGTGTAGGGCAATTCGAAGACCTGGTTATAGGCGATCACCAACTTCTCGCCCGCCAGCTTCAAGGCGCCATAGATCCCGAGCGGCTCGCACACCGAATCCTCGGTCACGAAACCGTCCTCGAAGTTCCCGTACACCATGCTGGAGGAGAAGTAGATGAAATGGCAAAATGGGTGCGCAGACGCACACAATCGAGCGCGTTCTCAAGCGTCCGAAGGCTGTGGTCAAACGTCGAGTAAGGGCTCTTGTTGGCCTGGTTGGCGTGAGCTACGGCCGCGAGGTGTACGATCACGTCAGGAAGTAAGCTAGTAATGAGAGCTCCGACGACGTGATAGTGGCGCAAGTCAAGGACATGGAGCGGAATGCTCGCTTCATTTAGGAGCGCCAAGCGCTCGTGAAGCAGATTGAGATACAGATTCTGATTGGGTAAGTTGTTTGTGTTCAGCGCGAACGCATTCAGATTATTGACCTGGAGGCTGTCGGTGACATGAACAATCGCACCTAGCGAATTTAGCTTCAGCGCCAAATTATGACCGATGAAGCCAGCTCCCCCGGTAATGAGAACTTTTTTCCCAGCAATGTTGGATGCCATGTACGTGTCCTTTTTTCCGCATCGTGCCCCATGCACGCAAAAATGCAAGTCGTCAACCGGTTCAGCCAGCCGACCTTGGTTTCGCGACGAAAAGGCAGAGACAAAGTGGACTGAGGAACCATGAAGAAACGGAACAGTCTAGGGGCTGCAGGCGAGCGTGTCGTTACCGACGCCGCCCTTCAAGGTATGAGTGCCAGCCCCCCAGGAGGCTGTCATTGACGGCCTATTTCGGCTCCGCCCTACCTCGGACGCTCGCCCGCCAACGGCCCCGCCTAGTGCCCGCCGGGGCCGGATTTCGTTCAGAGGGTCGGATTGTGATGTGACCAACTACGGCTTAATTGCCACCATATGACACCAAGGTTGATAGAGCGGGCCGCGAAAACAAAGACGATCACCATCATCCATTTTGGCCGTGTAGCTGCGTTGATCATCATAGCCGCGAAATGGAAAATCGGTCGGAATAACGAATGGGTGAAATTCGATCCCATCCAAACCGACTTTGTTTAGGACGCGCGAAGTCTTGAGATAGAACGCGCGCGAAATATGGAGCAGCAAGTTTCCTGTTGAGCAGCCGATGTCGAGCACACCCACGGGTTTTTTCCGCAATCAGCCCGAGCATGACCTTATCACATTCGGGAATTTGCTGCGCGAACTGCTCGTAATATTCATTGGAAGCGCTCTGAAACTTTTCATCGTAGGACGTTGGAATTCTCCTGCATATACTGGCTTCCCAAGCCGATGGCGACCGTGATAGTCCAGCGCAAGACCGCGGCATCGAGCATCGGCTCGCCCGACTGCGACCGTCGCGCGCACACGGCGATGGGTTTACTCTGATATGTCGCCGATGTTAAAGACAAGACCAAAGGGCATAATGTGCAGAACAGCCGCCGATCCGATCCCGGCGCGGAATGACAGGCGAGTAGAGGAAGTCGATGGGCCTTATCGCAAAAGACGCGCTGGAACGTCGGGCGGCAGCCGAGGCGCTTGCCAAGCAGAACCCAGAGGACATGGCAACATGGATGGCGCTGAGTCGGGCGTGCCAAGCGGTGGTCGACGAAGAAGGGGCGATCGTAGCCGCTCGGCACGCGCTCGAAGCGCAGCCGCAGAACGCCGAGGCGATACGCCAGCTTGCGAGTTGCCTGGTCCAGACCCGGGCGGGCATGCCTGAGGCTTGCACTCTGTTCGAGCGGTTGCTGGCGCTGGTCCCGGGCGATGCGGTGGCGCTACACTACCTCCATTACTATGCGATCTACAATGGCGAGTATGGGCGCGCGATCGAACTATCCGAGACGTTGGATCGCACCCATCCGGGCGACCCAGTGACCGCGGGCCGCATTGCCCGGGCCTATAAGTTGAAGGGTGAGCCGTTCACGGCCGCCGAGCACTTCGCGCGGGCCGCCGCGCGGTGCGACACCGAACATTATCCGTTTCCCTTTGGCCCATCGGCCGCGCTGAAGCCGGTCTTTACCGCGCTTGCGGGAGATTTCTTTCGCTCGGAACGGCAGTCCATCGAGATTTGCCAGAACGCGGGCCGCGGGCTCGCAGATCTTTCAAATCCGCGCTATCCGGAGAATTGCGTGCAGATGATTGGCCGTATCCAGGACCTCGTGAGGGGCCGGGATCTGTTCATTTTTGGCATGGGTCCGTCGCTAGAGGAGGTCGTCTCGCGAAGGGAGGACATCGCGTCGTTGGATTTTGCCTCTATGACGCTTAGCGCGTTCCCAATCATTGAGGACGACGTTCTCCGACCGATCGGCCGCCGACTGGACTTTGTCTGCACGACGCATCCGACGGTGGTGGAGCAGCAGGATCCGGCGCTGCGCGAGTGGCTCCAGAACGTTCCCTCGTCCATCCTCATCCTGCCGCTGCTCATACGGGAGCTCGCCGCAATCACCGGCGGGCCGGATTTTCTGCTCGACCACCCGGAGCGTTTGTTCTGGTTCGACTGCGTCAGCGAATACCTGCCGCCATCCCCGCTCGATCCACTTCACGTGCCTGCTATCAATACGCTGATCTGCGCACTTTCGGTTGGAATTTTGGCCCGACCGCGGCGCATTTTCCTGTTCGGTTTCGATGGCCAAATGCAGGGATCTAACATTAACGGGGCGCACCATTATCGGGAAGAGCACTACGCCTACCATACCGCTCATGATTTGGACGCTGAAATGCGGCGCATCATCAAGGGCTGCTTGTTGTGGAATTCCACACACTTCAACGAGGGCGCTCCGATAGTTGTTCGCCACATGTCGCTGTTGTTTGACGTACCGTTACCACCAATCTACAACGTCTTCGTAGATAGCGCTCTAACGCCATTTCCGCGTATTACGTTCGATCGATTCCAAAATATCACCAAGGAAGATGGCTGAGCCGTAATCCAATAAATCTCCGTGGTTCGCGTTGGCCACCAAATTTCGCCAAGAGGGACCGCATGAACTTCCACCATCTGCCGGCACTTTCTTCCGGCGACGATCCTAATGGGATGGGCCGCTCTCGGAATCCGGTTGGCAGCTGCAGTGCAGCACGTACGCTATGGTGAAAGCCAATGTTATAAGTGCGGTATTCCACGGTGGCGGTACGAAGTTATACCGGCTAGAAACAAGGCGCCCGGGCCTTGTCCGCACTTTCGTTATCATCGGCGAAGAAGGTGCCCAACTGTGAAAAAAGCCATTCTCAGTATCTTCCAACAGGCGGGGTATGTCATCCTAAAGACTGATACCTGGCAGGAATTGGGGCGGCGGTTGTCTGAGTGCCGGAGTCAATTGGCGGCTGTCGAAAGCCAGTTGGTGCAATGCCAAAACCAGCTGAGTCAATTGGCGGCTGTCGAAAGCCAGTTGGTGCAATGCCAAAACCAGCTCTCCGAATGCGTAAGCAAGCGGCACTCGCTCAGTTTACGGATCGGTCGCGCGGAGGCCAACGCTCATTCGGCCGACCGCGGGCGGGCTCGCTTGCAATCTGAGCTGATGGTCTGCCGCGATCAGCTCGCCCAGGTCGACATCGCGGGGCGCATCGGCGAACTCGAGACTGAAAACCGGCGCCTGCAGCAGCGGCTCGCGGATCTTCAAACTTATCTGAAAGAAACGCGCGGGCCGGACTGCAATTTCTATCTCTGAGAAGCTAACTTCAAATTGCGAAAATGGCCGACCTCGATCTTGCTAGCGCCGCTCATCTCGTATAGGACGCACCACAAGTTCTGATTGTAGTTGTTGCGGACTCGCGGTCACCGGCCGTCTCGGGTCTAAACCGCGTCAATGCCGATCATGCGCACGATCCAGCCCCCCGGCGAGCTTTTCTGGGCCCCCGAACACGTGCTCGACTTGGTAGCGATCTTCATCTATATCCATGCATCAGGATCGTTCTATGTCAACATTCGTTGAGAAGCAGACTGAACGCTTCGGCGCGCGCTATGCAACCTATCGCGGCGATTGGGAACGAGCGGAGCGCCTCGAAATAGTGCCCGAGTTTCCCCTGTACGTGATGCTGGAGCAGACCTTTAAGTGCAATTTGCGATGCCCGACCTGCATTCTGGGTGACACGAAGCAGGCCAAGACCTGGGCCGCACCCTACATGAAGCGCCCGCTGTATGACCGCATCGTCGCGGAGTGCGGGGTCGAAGGCCTGCCCTCGATCGCCATGAACTCAACGGACGAGCCACTTCTTGTTAAAGATATCGTTAGTCGCGTTGAGGCGGCGCGCAATGCCGGCATTATGGACATCGTTCTGTCCACCAATGGGCATCTACTAACCAGACAGAAGATTGCCGATCTGATTTGCGCCGGCTTGACACATTTGCTATTCTCGATCGACGCCGCGACCGAAGCAACCTATGCTAAGGTTCGTCCCGGAGGCGGAACCTTGGCCGACGTAATCCGCATTATTGAGACCGTCAATGAACTGCGGGGAAATTCGCCTGTGCCGAGAACGCGAGCTTCGTTCGTGGTGTCGAGCCTCAATCAGCATGAGCGGCGCCTCTTTCAACAGGCGTTCGAGTCTCTGGTCGACTATATCGATTTTCAGACGTTCGCCGGGTTCGAGGAGAATGTGTCGTTTGCTCCGATCGGCACCGCTTTCAGCGATCCAACGAACTTTCAATGCAATTCACCCTTTCAGCGCGTCGTCATCCGCGGCAACGGCGATGTGCTCCCGTGCTGTTCGTCCTACGGCTATCAACTGCCTCTCGGAAACCTTAAA
>Ga0066388_100000761_pt1 | contig 16337 bp, 16 predicted proteins | sample PanSoiMetaGPlot6_FD_64539 | JGI IMG/M metagenome (GOLD analysis project Ga0066388, IMG submission 64539) | Tropical forest soil microbial communities from Panama analyzed to predict greenhouse gas emissions - Panama Soil - Plot 6 (Hybrid Assembly) | ecosystem: Environmental > Terrestrial >... | reverse complement strand
ACCGCGACAGCGCGACCTTTCATGTTCCTCCCTTTGCATGGGCTCTCCCCCTGCGCCGGAAGGCCATTGACGGTTCGCAAGGCGACGGTCGATCGACCACCCTGCGTGGCGGCGGCTCACACTACTCAAAACGGACGAGGGTGCAAGCCGGGGCCGAGTCGGGGCGAAGCGTGCCTAAACGGTGGGGAGTGCGAGGGAGGGTGCGACGCCGGCGGCGAGCGGTGTCGGGCCGTCGGCGCGGAGCCGCCACCACGCGGCGCCGGCGATCATGGCGCCGTTGTCGGTGCACAAGGCGAGGGGCGGGAGGAACGCCCGCCGTCCCGAGGCCTCCGCCGCCTCGCCGACCCGGGCCCGCAGCCGGGAGTTGGCGGCCACGCCGCCGCCGAGCACGAGCGTGGACGCCCCGGCGTCGTCGGCCGCGGCGACCAGCTTCGTCGTGAGCACGTCGACGACCGCCTCCTGGAACGAGGCCGCCACATCGGCCGTCGCCACCTCGGGGTGCTTGCGCACGTGGTTGACGACCGCCGTCTTGAGACCGGAGAAAGAGAAGTCGTAGCCCTCGCCGCGCATCGCCCGCGGGAACGCGACGGCGTCGGGATCGCCCTCGGCGGCGAGCCGGTCGACGGCGGGACCGCCCGGGTAGCCGAGGCCGAGGAAGCGCGCCACCTTGTCGAACGCCTCGCCGGCGGCGTCGTCGACGGTCTGCCCCATCATCCGGTACCGGCCGTGGTCCTCCATGACGACGAGCAACGTGTGACCGCCCGACACGATGAGCACGGCCAGCGGCGGCTCGAGGTCGGGCTCCTCGAGCCAACCCGCGTACAGGTGCGCCTCCAGGTGGTTCACCTGCACGTACGGCAGGCCTGTCGTCAACGCCAGCGCCTTGGCCGCGCTGACGCCGACGAGGAGCGAGCCGGCCAGTCCGGGCCCGTGGCAGGCGGCGATGGCGTCGAGCTCGCGGGCGTCGAGGACCCCCGCCTCCATGAGCGCCTCGTCGACGACCGGGTTGACCAGCTCGACGTGGGCGCGGCTGGCGAGCTCGGGGACGACCCCGCCGTAGGGCGCGTGCAGCTCCACCTGGCTCGAGACGATCGACGAGCGCACGCGCCGGCCGTCCTCGACGACCGCGGCCGCGGTCTCGTCGCACGAGGTCTCGATGCCGAGGATGCGCATGTTCGCTACCAGCGCCGCGGTTGCTCCACCACGGTCTCGCCCTCGACCCCGCGTTCGATCCCGGCGAGGAGGTCGGCGTACTCGGCCCGCTGCGCCTCGTGTGCCCACATCACGAGCGCGTCCTCGTTGGTCTCGGCGTAGTAGTTCTTCCGCACGCCGACGGGGGCGAAGCCGAACCGGCGGTACAGCTCCTGGGCGGGACGGTTCGACAGCCGCACCTCGAGGGTGAGGCTGCGCGCCTCGCGGGCGATGGCCTCCCGCGCGAGCACGAGCAACAGCCGGGTGCCGATCTGGTGATGCTGCCAGCGCGGGTCGACCGCCAGCGTGGTGACGTGCCCGTCGTCGGCGGACATCATCAGGCCGCCGTACCCGACGACGTCGCGCCCGACGCGGGCGACGAAGTAGGCCCGGCTCGAACGCAACGCGAGCTCGCTGAGGAACAGCGACATCGTCCACGGCCGCGGGTACACCTGCTGCTCGATGCGCAACACGGCGCGGACGTGCCGGCGTCGCATCGGCATCACCTGCACCACCAGCGGCTCGGGCGTGGGCTCGACCGCCATTACGACGCCGCCCTCCTCTCCCATTCGATCTCCGCGTCACTCTGCCGCAGGTAGAGCGGCTGGACCTCCCACGCCGAGGAGAACTCCTCGCGCTCCATGCGCGGCGACGCCAGCTCGACGAGCGCGGCGCCGCTCGGGAACGCGAACGCGGCTCCTGCCTGCTCGGACCGGTCGACCTCGGCGAGCTCGTCGCGGTACAAGAGCGCGCCGTCCCCGGCGAACAGCACCTCCTCGCCCGAAGCCACGAGGTCGGCGACGAGGTCGGCCGGCGCCCCCACCTCGTAGTCGCCCACCCGCTGCACGCCGCCGGGCACGGGTCGGTAGCGGGCGTGGAAGACCTCGCCCCGGCGGGCGTCCAGCACCGCGGCGACGAGCCGGCTGGTGTGCCGCACCGGGTAGGCGACGAGGTCGAGGCTGGCCACCCCGACCACCGGGATCCGCAGCGCCTGGGCCATGGTCTTCGCCGTCGTCAGGCCGACGCGCAGGCCGGTGAAGAGGCCCGGGCCGAGCCCCACGGCGATCCCCGACAGCCGGCTGAGCTCGACGTCGAGCTCGCCGCAGAGGTACTCGACCGCCGGCGCCAGCTGCTCAGCGTGACGCCGGCCCCGTCCGAGGCACACCTCCCCCAGCACGGCGCCGTCCTCGCCGATTGCCACGCTGACCTGCGGGGTCGCGGTGTCGAGGCACAGGAGCAGCACGTCAGGCCCCGACGGTCAGCTCGGCGGCCCGGGCGCGCCACGACCTCCCGCGACCTTCGATCTCGATGACGCGCTCGTCGTCGCCGGCGCCGGCTGCGAGACGCACGTCGAGACGGTCGCCCGGCAGCATGCCGTCGATGGCGTCACCCCACTCGACGATCGTGACGGCGTCGTCGCGCACGACCTCCTCGAACCCGAGGTCGTGCAGCTCCTGGAACGTGTCGATGCGGTAGACGTCGACGTGCACCACCGGAACGCGACCTTCGTACTCGCGCACGATCGTGAACGTCGGGCTCACGACGGGATCTTCGACGCCGAGCGCGCGCGCGACGCCGCGCGCGAAGACGGTCTTGCCCGTTCCGAGATCGCCGGCGAGGGAGACGACGTCGCCCGGGCGCAACAGGCCGCCGACGGACCCCGCCAGCGCGAGCGTCTCGTCCGTCGAACGCGTCACGATCCGACCTGGAGCGGTCATGTGCCCGACGACGAGACGCGCTCGGCGGTGACGCGCTGCAGGGCGCGCTTCACGCGTACGAAGTCAGCGCGTGCCTGGGCGAGGGCGGTGCCGCCGCTGCGCAGCACCGCCGACGGATGGAACGTCGGGATCAGCGCGCCCGACTGGCGGAACGGGAACTCGCGCCCGCGCAGCTTGGTGATCCCGTCCTTCGTCTCCAGCAGCAGCTTGGTGGCGAAGTTGCCGAGCGTGACGACGACCGCGGGGTCGATGAAGGCCAGCTGGCCGTCGAGGTACGGCCGGCACGCCTCGATCTCGTCGGGCAGGGGGTCGCGGTTGCCGGGCGGGCGGCACTTCACGACGTTGGCGATGTACACCTCGTCGCGGCGCAGGCCGATATCGGCGATCAGCCCGGTCAGGAGCCGGCCCGCGCGCCCGACGAACGGGATGCCCTGCTTGTCCTCCTCGGCCCCCGGGCCCTCCCCGACGAACACGAGGTCGGCGTGCGCGTTGCCGTCGCCGAACACCACCTGGCTGCGGCCCTGGGTGGCGAGCGGGCACTTCGTGCAGCCGAGCGCCTCCCGCTCGAGCTCCTCGAACGAGGCGAACGGAGACTCCACCAGAAGCGACACGCTTGATGGTACGTCCGAATCAGGCGTCCCGGTCGGGCGGCCCCGTCAGGCGACCGCGCCCCGGATCGCGTCGACGACGGCGTCACCGGCGCCCACGCGGAGGCGGTCGAAATGGACGCCGGTGGCGCCGGTGGCCACGACGAAGGAGACGTCGCCGTCGAATCGGGTGTGCGACGGGTACAGCGCCCGGCTCATCGCGTGGTGGGCGGTCTGGGCGACCAGGTGGCACTCGAGCTTCGTGAGGCGGGCGTCCGTCGCCACGACGACGAGAGTGGTGTGCCGACCCTCCACGAACGGCAGCGGGTCGGGGAACGGCGGCGCGTCCGGCGGCGCCGTCGAGCCCGCCAGCACCCGGCCGTCGTCGCCGACGACGTCGCCGATCGCGTTCACGACCGCAAGCGCGCCGACGACCGCCTCGTCGACCCGCCGGGAGGCGGAGCCCAGGCCCCCGGGCACCCGGTCGTCGGCGCCCTTCCACTTCCCCACGGTGGCCCCGGTGCCGGCGCCGACCCGCCCGGTGGCGCGCGGGGCGCCGGGCTCGGCGTTCGCGAAGGCGGCGGCGCCCTCCTCGGGCCCGGGCCGGGCGCCGCCCGAGCTGAGGAGGTCGTAGACGGCGGCGGTGGGCACGATCGGGACCTTCCCTCCCGCGGTCGAGAAGCCCCGGCCCCGCGCCTCGAGGGCGCGCATCACGCCGTCGGCGGCGGCGAGCCCGAACGCCGACCCACCGGTGAGCACGACGGCGTCGACGTGCTCGACGAGGCGGTGCGGGTCGAGGAGCGGCGTCTCCCGGCTGGCGGGGGCACCGCCCCGCACCTCGCCCGAGGCCACCGTGCCCTCGGGCACCGTCACGACGGTGACGCCGGTGCCGTCGCCGGTCCAGTGGCCGACGCCGATCCCGGGGACGTCGGTGATCAGGAGGCGGCCTCCCGGGGCGGTTCGGCCGCGCGCGCCCGCCTCGCTGTCCGCTGCCGCGCGGTCCGCCGTCGGGGCCAGAACCGGCGCAGCGGCGCGCCGGCGCCGAGATCGCGCGCGAACTCGGTGATGAGCGCGTCGATTTCGTCGGTGCGTTCGAGCATGAGCATGTGGCCGGCGCCCTTGAACAGCTCGAGACGCGCGTCGGGGATCAGCTCGGCGATGCGCCGGCCCTGCGCGGGTGGCGCGATGACGTCGGCGCTCCCGCTGAGCACGAGCGTCGGCACCCGGATCTTCGGAAGCTCCTCGGTCATGTCGAGGCCGACGAGCGCGGTGACCGCCTCCTGGCTCGCGTCCTTGGGGCACGCGGCGATCATCTCGCGCACGAGCTCGACGTGGCTCGCCTGTGGGTCGCGTCCGAAGCCGACGCGGGCGAGGAAGAACCCGAGGTTCTGTTGCGTCATCAGCTCGCCGGCCGACGGGCCGCCGCCCGTGAGACGCTCGAACATCTTGCGCAGCCAGCTCGAGCCGGACAGGTACGTCTTCGCCAGCGTCGACATCAGCACCATGCCGCGCACCCGCTCGGCGGCCACGTCGGGATGGTGGATCGCGAACGCCTGCAGCGCGATGCCGCCCATCGAGTGGCCGACGAGGACGGCGTCGTGCAGGTCCATGCGCTCGAGCACGGTGCGCACGTCCTCGGCGAGGTTGACGATCGAGTGCCCGGTGTCGCCGCACTCGGAGTCCCCGTGCCCGCGATGGTCGAAGCCGATGCACCGGAACCGCTGCTCGGGCAGGTTCTCGAACTGCTTCACCCAGACGCGCGTCGAGAGCGTCACCCCGTGCGAGAAGAGGATGGGCGCGCCCTTCCCGCGGCTGATCGTGTACACGCTCCCGCCGTCGTGGCTCGGGTACCGCCGGGCTTCGTCGAAGGGCGGGACGAGGGGCTTGCCGGCGTCGGGGTCGGGGCGGCGGCGCACGCCGGCGACGACGGCCCGCTCGATCGCGTAGGCGACACCGGCGAGGCCGGCGGCTGTGCCGGCGACGACGCCCGCGCCCCGCAGCGCGCGGCCGGCCCGGCCGCTCGGATCGGAGTCGCGCGCCATCAGCTGTGGCTCCGAGGCACGCGCGCGCCGATGCCGCAGACGATCTCGTAGGCGATGGTGCCGAGCCGGTCCGCCCATTCGTCGGCGGTGATCTCTGCGTCGCCGTCCCGGCCGAGCAGCACGACCTCGTCGCCGACGTCGACGGGCGCGTCGCCCACGTCGACCATGAGCTGGTCCATGGTCACCGTGCCGGCGATCGGGTGGCGCCGTCCCCGCACGAGGACCTCCCCGCCCGTCGCCGACAGCGCCCGCGGCACGCCGTCGGCGTACCCGACCGGCACCGTCGCCACCGTGCCGTCGGCGGGCATCGTGTACCGCAGACCGTACGAGAGGCGCGCCCCTGCGGGGAGCCGCTTCACGTGGGAGACGCGGGCCTTCAACGCCATCGCCGGGCGCAGCGGGACGCGCCCGGCCAGGCTCGGCGCCGGCGGCACGCCGTAGGCCGCGATGCCGCAGCGCACGAGGTCGAAGCGGGCCTGATCGGTGAACGCGAGCAGCGCGGCCGAGTTGGCCGCGTGGACCAGGTCGAACTGCACGCCGGCGCGGCGGAGGTCGCCGAGCACGCCCTCGAAGCGGTCGAGCTGCTCGCCGGTGTACGGGTTGTCGGGCTCGTCGGCGACGGCGAAGTGGGTGAGAACGCCTTCGAGCCGGAGCTCGTCGCGCGCCGCGATCATCTCCGCGAGCGAGCACGCATCGGCGGCGGTGCACCCGACTCGGTGCATCCCGGTGTCGACTTTGAGGTGCACGGGCAGCGGATCGGCTCCCGAGTCGGCCACCGCCTTGGCCAGGGCGTCGATGCCGGGCCGCGTGTACGCCACCGGCGTGAGACCGAGGGCGACCACCGCCGGCGCGGCCGGGGGCGGCGGCTCGGACAGCACCAGGACGGGTGCGTCGATCCCGCCTGCGCGCAGCTCGGCCCCCTCCTCGACGAGCGCCACGCCGAGCCACTGCGCGCCGGCGTCGAGCGCGGCGCGCGCCACGGGCACCGCCCCGTGCCCGTAGCCGTCGGCTTTCACGACGGTCATGAGCGCGGCCGGCGCGGCCGCGTCGGCGAGCATGCGCACGTTGGCCCGGATCGCGTCGGTGTCGATCTCCGCCCAGACGGGGCGATACCGGCGCTCGTCGCCCATCAGCTCGTTCGGGAGAGGAAGCGGACGAGGTCGCCGCGGGCGATGATGCCGACGAGCTTGCCGCCGTCGACGACGGGGACGTGGCTGACGTCGCGGTCGTGCATCTCCGCCGCCACGTTGTCGAGGGTGTCGTCCGGCTTCGCGACGTGGAAGTCGGTGATCATGACGTCGGCGACGGTGGCGCCGGCGGCTTTCTTCAGCTCGTGCTCGAAGCGGCGCAGCGACGAGGGCAGCACGAGGTCGGCGCCGAGGAACGAGACGACCGTGGGGACGTGGAGGCGGGCCTCGGACACGATGAGGTCCTCGTCCCGGAGGAGCCCGACGAGCTTCCCGCCGCCGTCGACGACGGGGGCGGCGCCGATCGCCTTGCCGGCCAGCACGTCGGCGGCGTCCTTCACGGACTGCTCGGGGCGCAGGGTCACGACGTCGCGGGTCATCACCTCGCGCACGGGCGTCGTGTCGGGCATCTAGTCCTCCATGCCTTCGGGGCCGTCGAGGCTCTCCAGGGAGCGGATGGCCGCCGGGAGCGCGCTGATCAGGTCGCCGGCGACGAGGCCAGTATGCCCGGCGACGTCGGCAGCCCGCCCATGGGCGACGGCGCCGGCGGCCGCGGCCCAGAAGGGCTCGGCGCCCCGGGCGAGGAAGCCGCCGATGATCCCCGAGAGCACGTCGCCGGTGCCGGCGGAGGCCAGCCACGGGCCGCCCGTCGTGTTGATCGCAGCACGGCCCGGTGTCGACGCGCCGTCGGCGATCACCTCGCCGGGTCCCTTCAGCAGCACGACGGCCTGCGCCCGGTCGGCCAGGCGCCGGGCGGCCGCCAGCCGGTCGTCGCCCACCTTCTCCCCGGCGAGGTGCACGTACTCGCCCGCGTGCGGGGTGAGGACGGCGGGGGCGCGGCGGGCCCGGAGCGGACCGACGTCGCCGGCGAGCGCGTTCAGTCCGTCGGCGTCGAGCACGAGCGGCACGGGCGCCTCGGCCACGATGCGGCGGACGGCGGCGGCGGTGCGGTCGTCGCGGCCCAGCCCGGGCCCGACGACAAGAGCACGAAACCGGTCGGCCGCCTTGAGCACCTCGGCGGCAGCGGGCTCGTCGAGGGCGCCGTCGGACGTGGCCGGCAGCGCCTTGGTGATCACCTCGGTGCCGGACGCGCGCGCGGCGGCCTCCTCGCCCGGGACGCCGCACCACACGATGCCGGCACCGGCTCGCATCGCGGCATGGCTCACGAACGACGGAGCGCCGGTCATGCCGCCGGAGCCCCCGACGACGAGTGCGCCGCTGAGCCACTTGTGCGCGTCGGGGGCCCGGTCCGGGAGCGCGAGTGCGAGGTCGAGCGGATCGGGGACGAACACCTGGGGGTCGCCGAGGTCGATGCCGATGTCGACCACCTGCACCTCGCCCGCGAGGCCGGCGCCCGGTTCGAACACGAGCCCGGGCTTCAGCGCCGAGAACGTCACCGTGTGCGACGCGTGGACGGCCGCTCCCTCGACGGTGCCGGTGGCCCCGTTGACGCCGGACGGGATGTCGACGGCGACGCACGGGCCGAGCACGGTGTCGGCCGCGCCGGCCACCCACGCCGCGTCACCGTCGAGCGCGCCTCGGAACCCGGTACCGAACATGGCGTCGACGAACGCGTCGGCGCGCAACAAGGCGCGTTCGCACAGCTGGCGATCGACGCCGCCCTCGAGCGTGAACACGTCGACCCGCACGCCCCACTCGCGCAGCGCGCGGGCGGTGACGAGGCCGTCGCCGCCGTTGTTCCCCTTCCCGCACACGACCACGGCGTGACGACCGTACGTGCCGCCCATCTCGCGCCGCACCGCCCATGCCACCGCGCGCCCGGCCCGCTCCATGAGCACGTCGACGGGGGTGCCGGCCGCGATCGTGCGCCGGTCGGCTTCTCCCATCTCGGCCGGGGTGAGAACGGGACGCATCGCGCGCCTCGGCTCGGGCGTCAGCCGACGGCGATGGCCACCGCCATCGCCATCGAGTCGGTGTGGGTGAGCGAGAGGTGCCAGGCGCCGACGCCGCGCTCGTCGGCCAGGACCGCCGCCTTGCCGTGCAACGCGACGACGGGCGCGCCGCCCCGCCGGCGGACGACCTCCACGTCACGCAGCCTGAAGGCGCCGAGCCCCACGCCCAGCGCCTTCATCACCGCCTCCTTGGCGCCGAACCGCGCCGCCAGCCGGGGCGCCGGGTCGCGATGACGGAATGCGTACGCGCGCTCGTCGTCGCTGAAGAGACGCTCCGGGAGCCGCGCCCGCCGCTGCATCGCGAGCCGGAAGCGGTCGATCTCCACCAGGTCGGTGCCGATCCCGACGATGTTCACGTGCGGGTGCGCCACCGCTCGGCGAGCACGTAGACCGGCTCGGTCAGCAGGTCGACGACGTCGACGTCGGCGAGGCGGGTGTCGTCGAAGGTCGGCTCGGTCTCGGTGACGGCGTCCTTGAGGGCGGCGTACCGACCCCGGTAGCCCTGGAGAACACCCCGGGCGACGTCGGGCGCGAGGCGGGGGCGGAACGCGACGTGCAGCAGCGTCAGACCCGTCGCCAGCGCGCCCTTGAGCTCGGGGACGATGACGAGTGTCCGGCCGTCGCGCCGGCCCTTGGCGACGGTGACCTCCCGCTCGTACGCGACCCGGTGCTTCGTGCCGATGAGCCGCGGGTCCGAGTCGGTGCGTGACGGCAAGCCGGCGGCAACACCGCCACGGTCGACGACGTGGATCGTCGCGGCGTCGCCGTCGACGTCGCCCTCGATCCGGTAGCGCGTGAACCCGGTGACCTGCTCGACGGCGGGGTCGAGGTCGACCAGCGTCCGCAGCGCGCGGTAGCTGAGGCTGTCGCGCGCGACACCGGCGCCCAGCACCTCGCGCACCAGCGGCGCCTCGAGGAGCGTCTCGTCGGACCGCGAGATGCCGACGGTGACCGTCTTGGCCTGGTGCTTGATGGCGTCGACGGGACGGGTGAGCTCGTCGATGCCCTGTGACAGCGCCGCCGTGAGATCTTCGACGACCGTGCTGGGCGTGCCGACCTTGCCCAACTCCACCTGGTACGCGTCGAGGGGGGTGGCGCCGGTGGCGAACCGCAGCACGGATGCGATCCGCACCGCACTGCTCGCGTCGAGGTGACCGTCGTAGGCGCCGGTGCGGAGCCCGTCGAAGAACCCGGCCGCAGGCGCAGTCACGCCAGCGGCCAGCCGGTCGAGCACGGCGTCGGCGTCGCCACCGGAGACCGCGGCCTCGACGGCGGCGCGAGCCTCGCGCAGCGGCACGGCCTGGGCGTCGATAGCCAGCGCCGCCTCGTAGCCGAAGAGGTGCCCTGCGACCGTCGAGAGCACGAAGCCCAGCGCGGGATGGACGGCGGGGACGGTGACCGTCTCGACGGCGCCGGAGAACCGGGCGTCGCCCTCGGTCGCGATGACGATCGGCGTCGCCCGGTGGGCGCGGTAGATCCCGACCTCCTTGGCGACGTCGTCGGCGTTGGACCCCTCCAGGCCCGACGCGCACACGATGATCATCGGCTCCGACGACAAGTCGATGTGCTTCTTGTCCTCGGTGAAGTCGCAGGCGATCGACTTGTAACAGAGCTCCGAAAGCTTGATGCGCAGCTCGGAAGCGGCGATGCGGTTTGAGCCGTTCCCGACGACGGCCCAGTACCGCTTCGCCGGCGCCTGGCGCTGGGCCACACCGGCGATCACGTCGCGCGTGGCGATGACCTCGAGCATCCGGTCCGGGAGTTCGCGCAGAGCCGCGAGCAGCTCGTGCGTGCGGGCTTCGTCGGTCGGGCCCGCCTCGCGCGCGATCGCCAGCGCGAGCAGGAACCCGGCCGCGATCTGCGAGTAGAACGCCTTCGTCGACGCCACGCTCATCTCGACGTCGCGCCCGTCGGACGTGTACAGGACGCCGTCCGACTTCTCGACGAGGTCGCTGTTCCGCCGGTTCACAATCGCCAATACCGACGCGCCCCGGGCGCGCACGAGGTCGACGGTGCGGTTCGTGTCGGTGGTCGTGCCGCTCTGGCTGATGGCGACGACGAGCGTGTCGTGCATGTCGGGGCGCAGGGCGAAGCCGGACAGCTCGGTCGCCGGCATCGCGTCGACGAGCAGGTCGGAGGTCGCGTTCCTCAGCACGGCGGCGAAGCTCTGCCCGGCCACGGCGGCCGTGCCCTGGCCGACGACGACGACGCGCTGGAGCGTGCCGTCGCGCAAGCGCGCGCGCACCGCGTCCGGGAGCGATTCGGGGCCGAGCTCGACCGTCAACCGGGCATCGGCGCCGCCGGCGATCCGGCCCCGGAGCGTCTTGCGGAACGACGCCGGTGACTCCGAGATCTCCTTGAGCAGGTAGTGGGAGGAAGCGCCGCGGTCGATGTCGCGGGTGGTGATCTCGGCGTGCTGCAGCTCGGCCGCGGTGACCGGCAGCTCGGTGCCGTCGTACGCGAAGCGCCGCACGCCCGACAACTCGCCGGCCTCTTCGGCGTCGAGGCTGACGATCTGACCACGGGTCGCGCCCCGCCGTTGCGGGTCGGCGGGCGTCTCGCCGTCCATGCGCAGGTACGTCGCCGTCTCCTCGACGAGCCCGTAGGGCTCGCTGGCCACCACGAACGTGTCCTCCGCCAGGCCGACGTTGAGCGCCTGACCGCTGCCGCGCAGCGCGAGCAGGACGCGCTCGGGGCGGTCGGCGGCAGCCGCCGCGATCGCCACCGACCCCTCGAGCGAGGCCACGGTGGCACGGAACGCCTCGTCGAGGTCCTCGCCGGCGGCGAGGCGGTGTGAGACGAGTGACGGGATCACCTTGGCGTCGGTGGTCATCTCGGTCGGGACGTCGAGGTGCTCGATCGCCGCCAGGTCGGCGTAGTTGTCGACGTCACCGTTGAGTGCCCCGACGACGTACGGCCCGTCGGCGTCGAGCTCCTCGCTGTTCACCGGGTGGGCGTTGGCCTCGGAGATGATGCCGACGCTCGCCCACCGGGTGTGCGCGAGGACCACGGCCTGGGCCGTGTCGGCCGACACGGCCAGGTGCAACAGGTCGTCGGCGCGGACAGCGGCGCGCAGCACCGCGGTGTTGTCGCCGAGCTCGCCGATCTCGGCCGCCGCCTTGTACACGAAGCTCAGCGCGTCACCGGTGGCGCGCACGGCCCGCGAGCCGAAGAGTGGATCGCGCCGCTCGTCGAGCAGGCGCGCGACCGCGGGGTCGTCGAGGTCGAGGGCGTGGTGATGGACGAAGACATGGAGGCCGGCAGAGTCACGGCCTCGCACCTCGAGCCGGTCGAGGGCCGACAGCGCCACCTGCACCGAGGTGAATGCCTCGATCGCGCCCTGCGAGAGGTCGGAGCCGCTCAGGTCGGCGACGGCCCGCGCCGTGCGCAGACGGTCGTGCCCTACCGCCCAGACCGTGTCCTTCAGGCGCGCGAAGGCCGCGTTGACGTCCTCGAGCTCGGCCGTCGACAGGTCGGCAGTCAGGGAACCACTGCTCTCGTCGAGGGCCGCCTCGACGCGGTCGGCCGCGGCCTGGAGCTGTTCGACACGGTGCTCGACGCCGACGGCCAGCGAGCGGTCGGCGAGCAGGGCCTGCACGCCGGGCGCGCCCTTCAGGAGCGTGTCCACCTCCTCCACGTGCGCCGCCGCCCGCGCCAGCACGTCGGAATCGATCGTTCGGGTGTCGCCGAGCGCGCCGACGGCCCGCTCGAGCTCGTCGAGGAGGTGGGCGCCGTCGGGCGGCATCCGGCCGCTCGACCGCCGCAAGACGGCCACGATGCCGCACATAGACACCCCAGGTTATGCGGCCGGTGGTCCGGAGGGGCTCCGGTTGCGAATGAGCCGCGAGCTCTCCGACAGCACGAAAGAAAAGAGCTCGCGTGAGCACCAACGAGGACGTCGTCCGGCGGGGATACTGCACTTCACGGTGAGCGGCGGCAAGATCTCGCGGCTCGACGAGGAGCACCCGGACCTCGCCAAGTTCGACGCCTTCTTCGGTTAGCCGGTCGCCGTCGCAGGCTCCGGATCCTGCGGCATGGTCGGCAAAGCCGTCGTGCCGCGGGTCAAGCCGAGTCGCAGGCGCGCTCGACGGCGGCGGCCAGACGCGTCGCCGCCGTCTCGGCCTGTTCCGTGGTCGGTGCCTCGACCATCACCCGGACGACGGGCTCCGTGCCCGACGGGCGCACGACGACGCGGCCGTCCGATCCCAGCTCCTGTTCGACCGCCGCGAGCTCGGCGCCGAACGCACGGTCCTCGGCGAGCCGGGCGCGGTCGCCGACCTTCACGCTGCGCAGCACCTGCGGCAGGGGCTCGACGACGGCGGCCAGCTCCGACAGCGCCCGGCCCCGCCGGGCCATCACGTCGAGCAACGCGAGACCGGTGAGCGTGCCGTCCCCGGTCGTCGCCAGGTCGGCGAGGATCACATGTCCGGACTGCTCACCGCCGAGTGACAGCTCCCGTTCGTCGAGGGCGGCGAGCACGTTGCGGTCGCCCACCGGCGTCTCGACCAGCTCGATGCCGTGCCCGACGAGGGCACGTCGCAACCCGAGATTCGACATCACCGTTGCGACGACCGCGTCACCGTGCAGCACACCCCGTTCGTGCAGGTCGAGGGCGATGATCGCGAGCATCTGGTCGCCGTCGACGAGGTCGCCGCGCTCGTCGACCGCGATGACGCGGTCGGCGTCGCCGTCGAACGCCAGGCCGGCATCTGCCTCGGCGGCGAGGACCGCCTGCTGGAGCTCGCTCGGGTCGGTCGACCCGCAGCCGGCGTTGATGTTGGTGCCGTCGGGCTGGTCGTGCAGCACGCGTACCCGCGCCCCGCACACCCGCAGCGCCCACGGCGCGACCTCGGAGGCGGCGCCGTTGCCGCAGTCGACCACGACCGATTGCCCGCCGACCCGCCGACCGCCCAGGGCGGCCGCGAGGTGCCCGACGTAGTCGTCGGCCGCGCCGAGGCGGTCACGCGCCACCCCGACGGCCGCACCCTCCGGCCCACCCTCGGCGCCGGCCTGAGCACCGCCGTCCACGAGGCGCGCCAGCTCCGCCTCGATGCGCTGTTCGGGCTCGTCGGCGATCTTGCGGCCGCCGCGGGCGAAGAGCTTTACGCCGTTGTCGGGATACGGGTTGTGACTGGCAGAGATCACGGCACCGGGCCCGTCCAGCAGCTGGGCGAGGTACGCGACGCCGGGGGTGGGGAGCACACCGACGCGCTCGACGGCGGCGCCCTCGCTGCACAGCCCCGTGACGAGCGCGGCTTCGAGAAGCGGGCCCGAGCGGCGCGTGTCGCGCCCGACGAAGAACGGCCGGTCGGTGCCGAGCACCCGGGCGGCGGCGCGGCCGAGCGCGGTCACGAGCTCGGGCGTGAGGTCGCGATTGGCGACGCCCCGGATGCCGTCCGTGCCGAACCGCAGCGTCATGCCGCCGCGCCGGTTCGTCTCAGCGCTTCGAGTACTGCGGCGCCTTGCGGGCCTTCTTCAGGCCGTACTTGCGGCGCTCCTTCTCCCTCGCGTCTCGCATGAGCAGCCCCGCCTTCTTGAGCGTCGGGCGCAGCTCGTCGTCGAGGGACACGAGCGCGCGCGCGATGCCGAGACGCAACGCGCCGGCCTGGCCGCTCACGCCACCGCCGTCGAGTGACGCGTCGACGTCGTACACGTCGGCCGTCTGGGTGAGGCGCAACGCCTCGGTGGCGACGACCTGGTGCGTGAGCGTCGGGAAGTACCGCTCGAACTCGCGACCGTTGACCTTGATGACGCCGGTCCCCGGACGCAACCGGACACGCGCGATCGACTCCTTGCGCCGGCCGGTCGTCTGGATGAGGGGCTTGGTCACGCGCTACCTCCGGGTGCCGCTCGCGAGCGGGCGGGCGACGGGCTTCTGCGCCGCGTGCGGATGCGTGGGCCCGGCGTACACGCGCAGCTTGCGCAGCATCTGCCGGCCCAGGCGACCCTTGGGCAGCATGCCCTTGACCGCCTGTCGCACGACCTTCTCCGGGTCGCGGGCGAACAGGCGCTCGAGGCTCTCCGACTTGATGCCGCCGGGGTAGCCGGAGTGCCGCCAGTACCGCTTGCCCTCGGCCTTGCGCGGGCCGATGTCGAGCTTGGCGGCGTTGACGACGATCACGTGGTCACCGGTGTCGACGTGCGGCGCCCAGGTCGGCTTGTGCTTGCCCCGCAGCAGCGTGGCGACCTCGGTCGCGAGGCGACCGAGCACGGCGCCGTCGGCGTCGACGACGTGCCACGCGCGCTCGATATCGGCGGGCTTGGGGCTGAATGTACGCACAGGAAAGAAGAGGTTACTCCTGCCCGAGGCAGCTCAGACAATCGGGTCGAAGCCGGTAGGGTCGACTCATGGTCGCTCCTGCCACGATGGCACCCGTCCACGGGATCACCGCCGAGCGCGAGGACGACGCCGAGCGGGCGCTCGAGATCCTCCTCGACGATGCGCTCGACCCGATCGTCGACATGGTCCTGCTCGCGCGCGACGACGCCTACGAGGCCCGCTCGCACGACGGCTGGGTCCGCTTCCGCCGGACCGAGGACGGCGGCTTCGCGACCACCGGTGGCGACGGCGCCAGCCCGCTCGCCGACCAGTCGACCGACCGGTTCGCCGGTCTCGAGGCCGAGCGCTCCCACCCGTACCCGACTCGACGCGAGAACTCGTACCCGTTCGGCTTCGCGCACGTCGCCCAGCTGTTCGACCACCCGGCCGCGCCCGACCTGTGCGTGATCCACTCCGCCGCCCACAACTGGGAGGACCAGGGCGGCCATCGCGGCGAGCACGGCTCGCTCGACGTGGTGCAGGCGCGGGCGCCGTTCGTCGTGGCGGGGAAGGGCGTACGCGCCGACGGGCTCGTGCCGCGGGCGGGACGTCTCGTCGACGTCGCGCCGACGATCGCCGAGCTGCTCGGCCTGGCTCCCGGCGACGACGGCATGTACGTCCGCGGCCAGGACGGCGAGGTACGCACCGACGTCCTCGATCTCGCCGGCGGCCGGCCGCGCCACGTCGTCGGCTTCCTGTGGGACGGCACCAACCCCAACGTGCTGTACGCCATGGCTGCCGCGGGCGAGGCGCCGAACGTCGCCCGGCTGCTCGAGATGGGCGCCGCGTACGAGCACGGCGCCATGGCGGGCCTGCCGACGGTCACGCTGGCCAACCACACGTCGATCCTCACCGGCCGGCTCCCCGGCCACCACGGCATCCTCAACAACGCGTGGTACGACCGGCGCACCGGCCGCCAGATCATCACGAACTCGTCGGCCACCTGGCCCACCGCCATGGAGACGCTCACTCCCGGCGTCGAGTCGATCCACGACGCCGTGCACCGCACGTGGCCCGACGCGTTCACGGCGTCGATCAACGAGCCCGCCGACCCCGGTGCCGACTACTCGACCTTCGACTTCTTCCGTCGGGGCGAGGTGCCGCCGATCCCGACGTCGCCCGACGGCCTCCCGCACACGACCGAGCGGTTCGTGCGGCCGTCGAAGGACTACCAGTGGTCGACGATCGTCGACCACATGTGCGTGGAGCAGGCGACGGGCATCTGGAGCAGTCACTACCGGGATGCCGATTACCCGCACCCGAGGTTCATGTGGGTGAACTTCACGCTGACGGACTCGGCGTTCCACGAGGGCGGGCCGCACTCGGAGATCGCGGCGGCGGCGGTACGCGATTGCGACGCTCGCCTCGGTGACGTGCTGG
>Ga0066388_100000759_pt1 | contig 16370 bp, 12 predicted proteins | sample PanSoiMetaGPlot6_FD_64539 | JGI IMG/M metagenome (GOLD analysis project Ga0066388, IMG submission 64539) | Tropical forest soil microbial communities from Panama analyzed to predict greenhouse gas emissions - Panama Soil - Plot 6 (Hybrid Assembly) | ecosystem: Environmental > Terrestrial >... | reverse complement strand
GGATTGCCCATCGCAGCTACGACAGTCTTTGACGACGCAGTCTGCAAAACCTGCCGCAGAAGACCGGCGGTTTCATTGTCAAGCGAGAGCGAATTCTTTACACCTGAGGTGGTTTTGACCACTTTACCGGCCGTTGGCGAAACATACACGGCAACAACTACTTCCGCAGCTGTTTCGGCTGCTTGGACTATCTCTGGTGTCATGACCCTGGCAAGCTGCGGGTCCGTAAAAATGATGTTCGTGTCCGGAACTCGCATCTTGATCTGCCGTTCCAGCGCACGGCCGGCTTCGAGGCGCACATCGTCCGACACAATCACCACCGTAAGCTGATTGCGGACCTTTACGGTAGTTTGATACGGGAGTACTCTGGCAGTTGTTCCCGTCTTTTTCAGCGGCAGGACCGCCCCATTGGTTCTCACGAGAGTAATGGCATCGTCTGCCATTTGCTGGCCCAATGCGACATTTTGAGGAGTGCCAATTGTCGAATCCAGTGCGGCGAGGTCAACCAGCCTGGCTTTGTTCAGACCGAGCGAGGCCTTGACGCGCAGGATTTTGAGAACCGATTCGTCCACTCGAGATGCAGGAATCTCCCCGCTTTTGGCGGCTGCGAGCACAGCGCGATAGGCTGCGTCCAAATCCGGCGGGATTAACAGCATGTCATTGCCAGCCTTGAAGGCGTCCACTGCTTCGCGGCCAATGTCGTTCGCGTAAAGTCGCGTCAGAGCGGCCATGTCGAGGGCGTCGGTCACTGCTATTCCGTTGAAGTTTAATTGCTGTTTGAGCAGATGGCTCACGATTTCTGGAGATACGGTCGCTACCGCGTTCAGGTTCGAATCAAGCGCGGGAACGGTAACGTGTGCGACCATCACGGAGTCCACGCCAGCCTCGATCGCTTTACGGAATGGCGCTAACTCGACTGAATCGAGCCGAGCGCGGCCGCCTCCGACTTGCGCAAGCCCGAGATGCGAGTCGGTAGCGGTATCGCCATGTCCCGGGAAATGTTTAACGGTAGTGAGCATTTTCCCTGAGCGCGCGCCGCGAATATACGCGCTCACAAAATTCCCAACCTGCTGCGGGTCTTCGCCGAATGAGCGTGTGTTGATGATTGGATTGTCCGGATTCGAATTCACATCGGCAACCGGGAAGAAATTCCAGTGAACTCCAATGGCGCGCGCTTCTTCTCCCGAGATGCGGCCGAAGTCCTCTGCGTATTGCAGGCGGCCAGTTGCGCCGATCGCCATAGCATTGGGGAAAGCCGTGGTGCCGTTCAGGCGATTGCTGACACCCAGCTCAAAATCAGCGGCGATGAGCAGAGGGAGCTTGGAGTCGTTCTGCAGTCGGTTCAACAAGTCCGCTGCCTCGTAGGGCTGGTTCCTGTATAGGAACGGTGGCTCGTAGCGGACGGTCATGGCAAACGAGCCGACGTGATATTTGTTGATCGTGTCGCGCAGATGTTCGTATTCGGGGCTGTTTGCGTTGAGGAATTCCGCCCGCGTCCAGATCATGAACAGCTGGCCGATCTTTTCTTCGAGTGACATCTTGCGCAAAGTTTTCTGCGACCATTTTTCGCCACCACGATCAAGGTGGACCGGCAAGGGTTGATATTTGGGTTTTGCGAAGGCGGCGGGGGAAAAAATGATAAGAAACGCGAAAGCTAACCATTTTTGCATGCAGCATTATTACTTAAGAGGGATCGAGAGTGACCCATCATTCCAGGTACCTCGAAGATCGAATCGCGCCGGGGCCGTTAGCCTGAGTAGGTAAATGCGTTAGGCTTACATCGTGCGCCGAAGCAGCGTTGCCGATTATCTGCATGATTTCGAGCGGCTTGGCTCTAAACCGGCCTACGCCGAGCGCCATGGATATCGGCTTGTTCGCAAAACCTACGCCGAAGTTGCGGCTACTGCTTTTCGATTTGCCCGCGAACTCGAGGCACGCCAAATTCGTAAAGGCGACCGCATCATGCTCTGGGGACCCAACTCGGCAGCATGGGTCGCGGCGTTCCTGGGCAGCGCAACCCGTCGCGTGATCGCCGTGCCGATGGACCATGCAGCTGCCCCGGAGTTCGCCCTGCGCGTTTACCAGCAGGTGAATGCAAAGCTGCTTGTGTGTTCGCGGGAGCATGCGCTGGCGGGTCTTCCGGCCATTATTTTTGAAGACTTCGAGGCATCGCTGACCGGACACTCACCGGCCACCCTTGCGGCGGCAAAAATCGATCCCGACGACCCGTTGGAAATCGTTTTTACCTCCGGCACCACGGCGGAGCCAAAGGGAGTTGTTATTTCTCACGGCAACGTGCTCGCCAACGTCGCACCGCTCGAGCAGCAAATCGCAGCCTATTCGAAGTACGGACGGCTTGTGCATCCGCTGCGTTTTCTGAGTCTCCTGCCGCTCAGTCATGTCTTCGGCCAATTCCTGGGGATTTATCTTCCGTCTCTGTTGCGCGGCACTGTTTTCTTTCAGGACTCGCTCAAGCCCGGCGACGTCATCCATAGCATCTGTCGCGAGCGCATCTCGGTGCTGGTTGCAGTGCCGCGTATGCTGCAGTCTTTGAGGGAAAAGATCGAACGTGACCTCGAAGACTCCAAACAGCTCACGAAATTCCGCAAAGATTACGCGGCGGCGGATAGCAAACACTTCCTGCGCCGCTGGCGGATTTTCCGCCACATTCACCGCCAATTCGGATGGAAATTCTGGGCTTTCATCTCCGGAGGCGCAGCACTCGACCAGGAAACCGAAGATTTCTGGCGGCGGCTCGGCTTTGCCGTTGTCCAGGGCTACGGATTGACCGAGACAACTTCGCTCATAAGTGTCAATCATCCTTTTAAAACCGGCAAAGGCTCCATTGGTAAGGTGCTCGCGGGACGCGAAGTCAAGCTCGCACCGGATGGTGAAATTCTGGTGCGCGGCAGTGGCGTGGCCTCTGGATACTGGAGCAGCACAGGTCTCACTCGCGTCTTGGGGGACGAAGGTTGGTACCGCACCGGCGATATCGGCGAACTTGATTCAGAGGGCAACCTTTTTTTCAAAGGCAGAAAGAAGGACGTGATTGTCACGCCTGCCGGGATGAACGTTTATCCCGAGGACCTCGAAAGCGCTCTGAAGCAAGCGCCGCAAGTAAAAGATGTGGTCGTCGTCCCAGCGAGCGTAAACGGCAACGCCGAACCCTGCGCTGTCCTGATTTTGCGAGACACAACTGATCCTGCTCGCGTTATCGAAGATGCCAATCAATCTCTCGCCGAATATCAACGCATCCGCCGGTGGGTGGTCTGGCCCGATGAAGACTTTCCGCGAACCTCCACTCAGAAACCGCGCCGCGCGGAAATAGCCGATGCGGCCGCCAAAATGGGGCCCCCAGATGGAGCCCCATTATCGCGAAGGAACACCCCGTTACAAGACCTGATTTCGCGTATCGCCAAACGCCCAGCTGTTGTACTCGACAAAAACGCCAGCCTTGATTTCGATTTGGGCCTCAGTTCGCTTGACCGCGTTGAGTTACTCAGCGCGCTGGAAGATCGCTATCAGGTTGATCTGAGCGAAACCAGGTTCTCCTCAATCAGCACGGTCGGCGACCTCGAACACATGTTGAAAGGCGGGCCCGCCGCGCGCGCCATCTACCACTATCCCGCTTGGGTACAGCGCTGGCCAATCACTTGGATTCGCTTCGTAATCCACTATCTCTTGTTGCGGCCTGCTGTGTTCCTGCTTGGCTGGCCAAGGATCATCGGTCGGGAAAATCTTCGCGGTTTCAACGGCCCCGCTATTGTGATCTGCAATCACATCGGAGATGTTGACGTCGGCTTCGTGCAAACGGCGCTGCCCTTTCGCTTCCGCCACAAGCTGGCAACAGCGACCGGAGGCGAGGCACTGGAAGCGCTACGTACCCCGCCGTCCAGCCGCAACCTTTTCAAGAGGATCTTTGATCGCGTCGAATGGTTCCTGGGTGTGTCGCTGTTGAACCTGTTCCCTTTGCCGCGCGAGGCCGGTTATCGTGACAGCTTTGCTTTCGCGGGAGAGTCCCTCGACCGCGGTTACAGCGTGTTGGTATTTCCTGAGGGCCACCACACCACGGATGGGAAGATGCGGCCCTTCCGCTCAGGTATCGGTCTCCTCGTAAATAATCTTCGCGTCCCAGTCATTCCGATGCGGATTAACGGATTGTTTGAAGTCAAACAAGCGGGAAAGCGAATGGCACGCCCTTACCAGATCACGGTCAAAATCGGAGCACCCGTCCGGTTTGAACCGAGGCGCGACGCGGCAGAGATTGCCCACGATCTTCAGCGAATGATCGACAGACTCTGACGACCTAATCTGCACAGTTTCAACAGCTTATCAACATCTCACCTAGCCCAGCCTACAGAGTTAACCGTATGGACTTCGGTAATCCCTTACGACTGAGTTGTTCTGGATAGGCCAGCCCAAGGCGTGTCGCAGGGCTGGTCTTGCGTGGCGCAAAACCGGCCGGCTCACCATGAAGCAATGAGCCGGCCAGTAGACGAAGCACCCGCGCTACGGAGCGAAGGCTGCTGAGCATCGTTACGGCGCACAGATATCGCCGACGAGTACGCCAACACGACTAGCAGGACGGCTGGCGGAACAACTGCTATTACGACTGAAAGTAACCGGCGAGGTGTGTGCGGTCAATTCCGCAAAAGATGCAGTGTATGTGCAACTTTTGAGTTAGGGAAAAGCAGTGTTGTTGTGGGTCTTCGTTGCTTGGCTCCCAAACCAGATGCATTCAGTCTGGTGAAAATTCAAGCTTTCAAAAAATTTGGGCTGGCTCGGAGACTATGAGGAGCCAGCCCAATAGCCAATAAACGAAGGAGCAGCGCGAACGGAGCGGTGTAAACCGTCCCAAAAGCTTTTTCGCGCCCGCAAAAAGCGCGAAATCGAAACTTAAGCGAGTCTTTCCGGCGCGGTCAATTCCGCAAAAGTTGTAGTGTAAATACAACTTAAGTTGTAGCGACCCCACTCCGGCTCTCAAGCTCCGAGAGCCTATCTCCTGGATTGGGACAGTCGACACATTTTTTGTGCATGGCAATACCAGCCAATTTTCTGTCCTCCCTCCGGGACTCGCTGGTGATGTTACCTAGCCAGGGCTTACGCCCTGAGCTGACGTATTCCGCCCCCTTTTGGGCTTGGCGCACTTTAAACCGCGGCGTGGGCACTGCCAGAGACACGCACTGTGCTGATACACGCAGCCTAAGAGCTAAAAGCTAACGGTTAAGTGCGGATTCAGGGCTATAATCGCCCCGATGCAGCCGGTGCCTTCAGTTTTGGACCTTGCAAGCCGTCGGCTGGCATCGCCCCGCAGCCCAGGTCGACTGGTTGGTACTGAGCGCGTTCTGGCGGCTGTTCGGCTGGTACTGGCCGTTAGCTCGCTTCTGTTCGTCTGGTTCGATCCGGAAGCAGTCTCGAATGATCGAACCCTGGTTTCTTACGTTATTGTCGGGCTGCTCTTATATCTGGCAACGGCGCTCTGGCTCCTTCTTGTGGTGCAGCTTCGGTCCGAGGTCTCGCCGGCCTTTTCGCGCTGGGCTCACGCAACCGACATTCTGTGGCCAGCCGCCATTAGCCTGTTCGCAGGCGACGCCAATAATCCCTTCTTTCTTTACTTTATTTTTGCCCTGCTTGCGGCGGCGTTTCGCTGGGGAATGCGCGAGACTTCGCTGACCACCGTCGCTGTGGTTTTTACTATGGCGGCGGATGCCGTTGTGATCGCCCGCACACCTCTTGGAGCTGCGATCGGCCAGCACGTGGACGTAATGCACTTCATCATGCGCGCCGTCTACCTGGTGATCTTTGCGTTCTTGATCGGCTACGTTGCCGAATCGGAGAAGCGCCGGGTAGCCGAGGCCCTCAGCATCTCCCAAATGACGGCCAAGATCCGCATCGAGGCCGGCCTGCGGGGCACGGTGCAGACCGTGTTTCAGGAGTTGCTGAAGCTATTTGGCGCTCGCGAACTGCTTGTGCTGACCCGCGAATCGGAAGTCGAACGTGTCATGTTGTGGCGTGCCGAAATCCGCGAGGGCAAGAATGCGGTCTTCACCTGGCGTCAGCTGGATGAGCAGGAGGAGCAGGAGTATTTGTGCGTCATGGCAGACGGCTCAGTAGGTGCAGTGTGGCGCGATGCGCGCAAGGCCAGCACATTCGGGCTGGACAAGGATGGGACTCGCACGACGGCACAGTCGTACCTGGGATCGAAGTTTGTCGAGCTACACCCCTTCCGGCTTTTGCTGGCATGCGCGATCACTGCTGCCCCTGATGTTTCGGCCCGCCTGCTGCTCTTTGACCCGCTGCGGGGAGGCCGAGCCGAGACGCAGCTTCGCTTCGTTCAAGACCTCGCCAACCTGATTGCGCCTTCTGTGTACAACGTGTACCTCCTGCGCCGGCTGAGGTCCCGGGCGGCGGCAGTCGAGCGCGCCCGTGTGGCGCGTGAATTGCACGACGGAGTCGTGCAATCTTTGCACGCCACTGCGTTCCGTCTATATGCGTTGCGGACTCGCTCCTCCATTGGCGCGGGAGAGCGCGAGCAGGAGTTGTTGGAGATCCAGCAATTGGTACAGAACGAAGCCGCAAACGTGCGGCACTTGATTCAACAACTCGAACCACTCGATTTCGACCCCCGCCACCTGGTGGATTTTTTGGCGGGCATGGTCACGCGCTATCGGCAGGACACGGGCATCGGGGCGCAGTTTGTCTGTGATGTGGCAGAAGTCAGTCTCCCGCCGCCGATCTGCCGCGAGGTGGCCGGCATTCTTCGCGAGGCGCTGGCCAACGTTCGCCGTCACAGTGGCGCGCAGAATGTTCTGGTCCGGCTGTCGCGCCAACGCAGCGCATGGACGCTCACGATTGAGGACGACGGCCGCGGTTTCGAGTTCGCTGGAAGTCTTACTCATGCCGAACTCGAGGAATCCCGACGCGGCCCCCTCGTGGTCAAACAACGCGTGCGCGCGATTGGCGGAGAACTGAGTATCGTTTCGAAGCCCGGCCAAGGAGCCAGACTGGAGATCAAGGTGCCGGATCTTGCCCGGGCCAGCATCGCATGACCGACGTGGGACAGGCGGCTCGCCTGTCCGCCCGGACGAAGTCCGGCATCCCGGACTCGCTGGACAGGCGAGCCCTGTCCCACGTCGGTCGTAAAAGCTTATGGAACCTAACCCAATTCGAATTCTGATTGCTGACGATCATGCCATCTTTCGCGATGGGCTGCGCCGCTTGCTTGGTACCCAGGAAGATTTCCAAGTTGTCGCTGAAGCTTCCGACGGTAAGGATGCCATCGCGCTCGCAACCGAGCTGAAACCAGATGTCTTACTGCTGGACTTAGCCATGCCCCGCGTGCCCGGCATGGAAGTACTGCGCGAGCTTGCGCGTCAAGAACTGCCTCTCCGCACCATTCTTCTCACCGCCGCGATTCAGCCCTTTGCAGTGACGACCGCGCTGCAATTGGGGGCACGGGGCATCGTGCTGAAGGCCTCGCCGCCGGAGTTGCTGCTCAAGAGCATTCGCTCAGTTTGCGAAGGTCAATTCTGGGTTGGAAGCGAGCCGGTCTCTACCTGGGCCCGATCGGGTCAGCCGTCAGGAGGCGGTTTCGGACTCACTACTCGAGAGGTGGAAATAATCGCCGCCATCAAAGAGGGAAACAGCAATCGCGAAATCGCCAGCAAGCTCGCCATCAGCGAGGAAACCGTCAAACGCCACCTTAGCAACATTTACGGAAAGCTTGGGGTTAATAGCCGGCTGGAGCTGGCTGTGCTGGCGAGCGAACAACATCTGGGTGTGGATTAATCTCTCCGCTGTTCAGCTTGACTAGCGAAACCGCACCGAATAGAGTTTCCCGCGTCAGATTTGGAGGCAATTATGGCCGTGCTCGGTGGATTCAAGCAATTCATTCTACGCGGCAATGTGGTGGACATGGCAGTTGGTGTCGTGATTGGCGCGGCCTTTGCCACCGTTGTTTCTGCGTTTACTAAAGACCTGTTGACACCGCTGATCGCCGCTCTCGTGGGCAAGCCGGATTTCTCTGCGATTAAGTTCACGGTGAACGGAAGCGAGTTCGCGATCGGAGATTTCATTAATGCCACCGTCTCGTTCTTGCTGGTCGCTGCGGCGGTGTATTTTTTCGTGGTCACACCGGTGAACGCACTCATCGCGCGCATGCATCGTGGGGATGCGCCCGCGAGTCCTACCAGCAAGAAGTGCCCCGAGTGCCTGAGCGAGATTCCGATTGCCGCGCGCCGCTGCGCCCATTGTGGACAGCCGCAGACGGCCACACAGGCGGCATGAAGGCGGCTGTTGGCTTTGTGGCTGTTGGGGGCGCGAGTCCGCGGGCCGAAATCTCTCGTCTCCGAGCAAATCGTAAGGCAGACAGCCAGCTGCATTCGATAACATGGAAGCATGTGGAGTGCATCGCGCCGGTCGGCTATTCTCGTGTCGATACTCGCTCTAAGCACTGATTCACGAACTCAAGCCAAACCGAGGACACCACCAGCATCGCCTCCCAAGGCACAGGCTTGCGGGCCGATTGCAGACAACACACTCAAGTGCCCACGCTTCGGATTCACTTATAAGGTCCCGTTCGGCTGGGTCGACCGCAGCAATGAGATGCAGGATGAAATCCCTGCCGCATCACCCGATGCCGATCGCAGCTCGCCAGCCAAATCAGCAAAATCGGAAACTCTGCTCGCCGTCTTCGAGCGCCCTCCTGGCGCTCCGGGCGAGACAATCAATTCGGCAGTGATCGTTGCCGCTGAACCTCTTTCTAGTTACCACGAAATCAAACAGCCGTCCGATTATTTAGGTCCAATCTCGGAACTCGCAGAGCAGCGCGGCTTCAAGATAGTGAATGAGCCTTACTCTTTTTCGATTGCCGCCAAGCAACTCGTGCGCGGCGATTTCAGTAAGGAACGCGGCAAGCTGACCATGTGGCAGAGCTCGCTGGTGATGATCGACAAGGGATATATTGTGTCGTTCACGTTTGTAGCTGGAAGCGAGGACGAGTCCCAGGCTTTAATCGGCAATTTGAGCTTTGCGGCAAACGCTCGAGTGAAAAAGTGACGTTCTTTTCTCGTCGTAAAATTGTTGACGAATATGGAGGGCTATGCGATTCACGAAAGGCCTCTCGCAAGTATCCCTGGCAGTTCTGTTGGTGCTCAGCGCCGCCCAGCTGTGTTTCGCGAAGCACTACCTGATGTATGTGGGCACATACACGAATAAAGGAAGTAAAGGCATCTACGCGTATCGTTATGACTCCGCGTCAGGAAAGCTCGAAGCGCTCGGGCTCGCCACCGAGACAGACAATCCTTCGTTTCTTGTAGCCGACTCGGCTGGAAAGCATTTGTACGCCGTGAATGAGAATCAAACCTTTCATGGCGAGGCAAGCGGTGGAGTGACGGCGTTTGCCATCGATCGGAAAACAGGCAAGCTGACCTCGCTCAACCAGGTTGCGTCTCGTGGAACCGACCCCTGTCATATCTCTCTTGACCGGACTGGCAAGTACATTCTGGTTGCGAACTACAGCGGCGGGAACGTTGCAGTTTTGCCGGTCGCGGCTGATGGGCGGCTCGGACAAGCCTCGTCGGTCATGCAAGACGAGGGCGCCGTCGGGCCGAACCATGAGCGTCAGGACAAAGCCCATGCGCATTGGATCGAGGCTTCTGCACGCAACCGCTTCGTGTACGTGGCGGACCTCGGTCTGGATCGGGTGCTGGTGTACAAATTTGACGCGAGCAAGGGCGCGCTCAGTCGCGGCGAACCCGCGAACTTCTTTTCGGCTGTCGTGGCGCCCGGTATTGGGCCGAGACATGTCACGTTCTCTGCGGATGGAAAGTTTATGTACGTGCTCGGGGAACTGGATTCGAGCGTCACCGTGTTTGCAAATGACAAGGAGACGTATCGTTCGATCCAGAAGATTTCAGCTCTGCCTTCGGGCTTCTCAGGGAAGAACGACGCTGCCGAGATCTCACGTCACCCTAACGGAAAGTTTCTCTACACCTCGAATCGCGGCGACGACAGCATCGCACAGTTCACCGTAGACCAAGCGAGCGGGAAACTCACATTTGTGCAGCGCGTGTCTACCGGAGGCAAAACGCCGCGGCATTTCGCGATCGATCCCGACGGCACGCATCTCCTGGCGGCGAACGAGGACAGCGGGAACGTTGTGGAATTCACGATTGATCAGAAGTCCGGTCAGCTGAAAACAGTGGGAGAGGTAGCAAAGGTTCCGTCAGCTGTGTGTTTGGTGTTTGTTGCGCTGGATTAGTCGCAAGAGGAACTAACGCTTCTGCAAATCCCGAATGAGCTCGCCTGAAGCGACGGCAGGAAATCGCACAGGCTTCATGCTTGCCGTGTAGTCGCGGTCGCTGATGACCACGTCTAAAACGCGGCCAGCAGGGTCCGTCACCTTTACCTCGCGAACGTGATCCCTTTCCACGTCCACGTATTCGATCTTGTAAGTACTGCCCTCTGGAAGCACCTGCCGCGTGACCCGGCCTGAGGAATCATAATCGGTTCTCAAGATGGTTTGCGGATGTTCTCCGGGGTGCGGGCCGACGGCAACAGCGGTCATGTGATGGCCCGCGTCATAGGAATAAATCTCCTCCCGTCCATCAGGCCAGCGCAAGCGAGATAGACAACCGGTTGTGTCGTACTCATACGAGACGTGATTTCCGTGAGAGTCTTTCACCTCTAGTATCCTGGCGTGAGTGTCGGAAACGAAGTTCAGCCCCTGGCCATCGTTCGCTAAGAGCCGCTGCAAGGCCAGATGATTGTCGCGTTCGAAGCGCAGAGCGTTTTTGTTCGCGTCCTCGAAACCGATCCAGAAACAGCGACCGTCACCGCAGGGAAGGTACGTCCACCATGACTTATCGCGCGCCAGGAGCTTGAAATGGTCCGTGTCCCACGTCATGCTCGCCCCATACAGTTCAAAGGGATCGTCGCGGTCCTCGAAAACGACCTTCGGCGAAAACCCAACTCCCGGCGACACCCGCTGCAGGTGGTTGCGCATTCCATCCTCGTGAATGATGTCAATGAAGCTCAGCTTCGAGGGGCCATCGGAAATGAGCCAGGTGTTGTACTTGTGGTTTGCGCCCAAGCCGAAGGCCATCGGCTGCAAATACTGCGACAGATATGAGCGCCGAAAATCGATCGGCGGAGTTGAGGCGAGTTTGATGTCAAGGCTGCGTTCCACCAGCTGACCGTGAGCAAGTTCAATTTGAAACGTTTCCTCATCCGTTGAATGAGGACTTACATCTTCGTAGCAGTCGTGCACAAACCTGGGCCAGGGCGTGATCTGGGCCGTTTCGTATGAGTACGTGAAGGAGAGGCATGGCCAACCGTCTCCTTTCCTGCCATTGGCCGACTCTTCGGAATGCAAGTCCGATTCAAACAAATCATCCCTGCCGCCGTTGGGCGTCAGCGGCCAATACATCACGCTCGTCGGATCGAGGCTGCGCGGAATGTGAAAGTAGATTTCAGCAATGTGGTCGGTCAGGAGCTGATGCGTGTTGGCGAGCGTTACGCCATCGCTGGGTGAATCGTCCCAGAAGGATGGCCCCATGCGATGGGTGGATACAACCGCGAACCGCGGGCGGTGATACGAATAGGTGAAATCCCACCCCAGCATCCTGGAATAAAGGTCCTCGTCGGTGAGGATGAAGATGACCGCATCGGGATCGGCTGCGATGTCTGGGTAGGCACGTTTGGCGGCCAGGACCATTTCTTCTGCAATGCATTGTTTGCGCGCGGGCAGGCAAGCCGAGGGATCGAGCCGGACCTCCGAAAGAACCCCGATATTGATTTCAAATTTTCTGTCGTAATACTCCGCCAGCGATTGCACTGAAATCGCCTGGCGCCCCATGGGAATGAAGTAAAGCGTTCCGCGGTGCTGGAGTTCACTGGAGTGAACAACGTTTCCGTGGACTACGGCGACCCCGGTCCTGCGGTATGGTCGGCGATTGAGATGGAACAAGCCCTGCCATCCGCCACTTCTCTTGATAAGTGTCGCGGCTGCAATACCAATAATCGCGAGAACCAGTGCGAAAAAGATGATTCGGACCGCCCAGGTACCTCCACTGACCGACGACACTTGCGCCGGCGGGATAACGCTGATGAACGCTCCGCAATGCGGGCAGATGCTGGGCGCTGACGGCGCTTCGGACTTGCAGATTGGGCACTGCATGGTGGATAGCTTGCCACAGTTGTGGCGATTCGCGGAAGTGAGAACGTTACGTTGCCGATTCCAAGCGTAACCAGGACACAATTAGGACAGCGGACCGATTTTCCTTTGACTTTGCTTGATATGTCCGCGCTCTCAATCTGACGAGGGTGGGCTTCACGCACCTGTTGTTCACCACGACGGCAACATGCCCTACGAACACTGCTCTATGGGGCGGTGTTGTGCGTGTGTATACCCCTTGTCCGAGCAGGATCACCTAACTGAGGGGTTTTGATTAGGACAGGAGGTCTGACCTACACAGCCCACCGCATATAATCGGCGGTGGTCGTGCGTGCCGCAACAATCCTGATCGTCACTGCCGAGTATGCTGGAAAACGGCTTGATCAATTTCTCGTCTCGCAGCTGCCCACCGTCAGCCGCGCGCGCGTGCAGGAGCTGATCTCGCAAGGCAAAGTTAGCGTGAACGGGACGATTGGCAAGAACTCCTTGCGGCTGCGCGGCGGCGAACAAATTGAGGTTCTTGGAATCGTAGAACGCCCGCCGCTGCGCGCCATTGCCGAAGAAATTCCCCTGCAAATCGTTTATGAGGACGATGATCTGGCGGTGATCAACAAGCCGGCGGGCATGATGGTGCACGTAGGAGCGGGTGCAACCGAGGATACACGAAATCGTGGAACTCTGGTGAATGCCTTGCTACATCACTTTACGGCATTGTCTGCCGTCGGGGGGGAATTAAGGCCCGGCATTGTCCATCGTCTCGATAGAAACACGAGTGGCCTGATCGTCGTGGCGAAAAATGACGTCGCTCATCGTGCCCTGTCCTCACAGTTTTCTGGCCGGCGCGTGAAGAAGACCTACATCGCACTCGTGCACGGATGGCTGAAGCAAGACTGTGGCACGATCAGCAGCCCCATTCAGCGCGATGCGGTGCGCCGTACGCGCATGACCACCCGCCGCAGCGGTGGACGTGAGGCCATCACACGCTACGAAGTGCAGCGGAGAATTGAATCAGAGTTTGGGAAGTTTACGCTGCTACGCGTTGAGATTGACACCGGAAGGACGCATCAGATTCGCGTGCATATGGCTTCGTTGGGACATCCGGTGGTCGGCGATACGCTGTACGGAGCGCCGCGCGAGATTCGGAACCGAACAAGCCGGGCGGCGGGTCCTTCGGCAAGCTCAGGGCAAGCTCTGGAGGGCCGCCGCTACACAGGCTCGACTCTTTCGCTAGCGAGGAACTTCTTGCACTCTGCGGAGATTGAGTTTTCGCATCCTCGCACTGGACAGGCGTTGAAATTCGAGAGTCCCATTTCGGACCAATTGCAAGGGTTTTTGCGGAACCTGGGGACACCCTCCGCTGCCACATAGCGGCTATAATGAGAGTCAATGCTTCGGCTTGGGAACACTTGTTTGATTGGAATTCTGGCTGGCTTTACCCTGTTAGCCCCAACATCGGTGGCCCAAAGCGGAGACGACCTTCCCTCCGCACCGTCAGTCGTAATTCAGCAGAAGAACACGCCGCCCCTGCCCACGCCGCTCAAGCCCGCCGATCCAGCACCCGAGGCGACTCCTAAAGCTACGGCCCAAACCGTTGCGCCGCCTGAGGGTGAACAGAAAGCGAGCGTGCCGCCGGCGACAACGGACAATAGTGATATTCCTAGCGCAGATCGCACAACTATCAAGAGACAGGTCAACGAAGTCAGTGTGGTGTTCACCGTAACTGACAAGCACAACCGTTACGTCAAAGACTTGACGCAAGCTGACTTCAGGGTCGTTGATGACGAGAAACCAATTGAAAGAATGAGCAGCTTTCGTCGTGAATCCGATCTGCCTCTTCAAGTAGGTCTCTTAATTGACGCCAGCGGCTCCATTCGTGAGCGCTTCAAGTTCGAGCAGGAATCTGCTATCGGATTTTTGCAGGAGACGGTCCGGCCAAAGTTTGATAAAGCCTTCGTTCTGGGCTTCGACACGAATCTGGAAATCACGCAGGATTTCACCGACAGCGCAGAGAAGTTGTCGAAAGGAGTTCGCTCGCTGAGGCCGGGTAATGCTACCCGTCTCTATGATGCGCTTTACTACGCATGCCGGGAAAGGCTGCTGCAGTCGGCACAGAGCGACTCGGTGCGTAGAGCGATTGTTCTTGTGAGCGACGGCGATGACAATGCGAGCCATGTGACGCGCGAGGAAGCGATCGAGATGGCGCTTCGTGCTGACGTCATCGTCTATACGATCAGCACGAATTATGTAAACATGGGCGATAGTGATCGGGGTGACAAGGTACTCGAGCGTATTGCCGAGGCAACCGGCGGGCGCACATTCCGGCCGTTCCAGCCGCAGGACGTTGCCAATGCTTTTGCCCAAATTCAGGATGATTTGCGCAGTCAGTATGCGTTGTCGTACCGTCCGGCGAATTTCGCGCACGACGGCAGGTATCGGACCATTGAAATTTCGGCGCTCCGCAAGGGGTTCAAGGTGCGCAGTCGACACGGATACTACGCTCCAAGTGACAACGGCGGCTTCTAAGCCGAAATAATCCAAGGACAGATCGTGACTCCCACTGAAGCCATAACTGGCACAAGACGAGAGATCGAAATCGAAGTTCCCTCTGACGAAGTATCGCGCGAGACTGATGCGCTTATAGAAAAATATCGCAAGCTCGCCCGCATTCCAGGCTTCCGCCGTGGGCATGTGCCGGCGTCCATCATCCGCCAACGGTTCTCACAAGACATTCAGAACGATGTGATTGATGCACTTGTACCGAAATACTTCCGCAAGGAAACCGAGCGGCTGGGCTTGTATCCCATCTCTCAGCCGCGCGTCACCGATCTGCACGCGCACGAGGGCGAAGGTCTGCGTTTCAAAGCCAGCTTCGAAGTCATGCCGGAGATCAAAGTCGAAGGCTACAAGGAATTGCGCGCCGAGCATCCGGAGATCGTCGTCACAGATGAAGAGGTTGAGCAGTCTCTAAACGCGCTGCAAGAGCAAAAGGCGACCTTCTCACCTGTGGAGGGTCGCACACTAGAAGATGGCGACTACGCGCAGGTATCACTGGACGGTACGCCCAAGCAGGAAGACGCAAGCACAAAGCCCGTCCACATGGATGACGTTTTAGTCGAGATCGGCGGTAAGAACACCATGCCGGAGTTCACGGAAAACCTGCGTGGCGCCAATGCCAGTGACGAACGAACGTTTGATGTGAACTATCCCGAAGATTTCTCCGACGAACGGTTGCGCGGCAAGGTGTTCAGCTACAGGGTCAAGGTCAATGCGATCAAGGCGAAGTCGCTGCCCGAAATGAATGACGACTTCGCCAAAGAGCTGGGCGAGTTTTCCACGCTCGATGAAGTCCGCAAGCACCTGCGCGAGGGCATGGAGCACGACCGCCGATCATCTGCCGAGCGCGAAGCCAAAGACAAACTGCTTTCCGAACTCATTCGCCGTAACGAGTTTCAGGTTCCCGAGGCGCTGGTCGAGCATCAAATTGATATACGTCTCGAACGCGGACTTCGCGCGCTTGCCGCCCAGGGTTTAAGTTCCGAGCACATGAAAAAAATGGACCTGCCGCGCCTTCGCGCCGGGCAGCATGACCAAGCTTTACAGGAAGTGAAGGCTTCGTTGCTGCTGGAGAAGATCGCCGACGAGGAAAAAATCGAAGTCGGGGACGACGAGATCAACCGCGAGATTGTAGCGCTGGCGACACAGACGAAACAGACGACCGATGCGATCCGCGCTCGATTGACACGTGATGGAGCGCTGGATAGAATCCGAAACAGGATCCGCAACGAAAAGGCCCTCGAGTTTCTGTATCGCCAATCCGCTTAAACTCTAATTTCTCACCACGGAGGCACGAGACACGGAGAAACGCGTAGAGGGCCGTCCACCCAGATTTGTGAAGTCGTTAATTCATGGAGATTCGTTAAAGTGTTCGCGAACGGCGTTGGACGGAAAATATCTGGATTTTTGAGCTCTCCGTGCCTCCGTGTCTCCGTGGTGAGAAATTTGGGTTAGAGCGGACCCGCTTCCAATCCCCTACAATCCGGATTTTTCCGGGCAGGAGTGTGAAAGTGAGCGAGAAGGAGCCACATAGCATGCTGGTGCCTATGGTGATCGAACAGACCGGCCGGGGCGAGCGCGCCTACGACATTTACTCGCGACTGCTGCGAGACAACATCATTTTTATCGGCACTCCCATTGA